>JABLTK010066838.1_pt1 | contig 38983 bp, 48 predicted proteins | sample 7160131 | NCBI WGS metagenome assembly JABLTK01 (sample SAMN14651221, study PRJNA627086) | human gut metagenome | isolation source: feces | host: Homo sapiens
TCCAGTGCTTAGGGGCATTCAAACGCTTCAAATGCTTCTTAGGGCCGCGAGTCTACAGAAAAATTAGAATTCTGGGAAAACGAAATAGATTCAGGCGACAGCAACAAACAATTTATCTGAATGCATGAATGTCGAACGAAACGACTTCACATTCTTATACAATTATTCTTTCACACTACATACCATTATTGGAGCTAGTAATTGAATGCAAAGACAAACCTTGCCCCCTTGGTGGTTGAATATTGTATTTTAATTGCATTATTTTCTAATATCCCCACATTCAAATTACCATATTGTGTATCTCTCAAACAACAGTTTAAAGATGATCTTTGATATATGAACAGTACTTTAGACACGCCCTCCCATATTCACCAGTGTACACAGATATCTTCAGATACCGTTTCCAACTCTCGATAGAAGGATCAACTGAAAATAGTATTTCAGCCATCGTCTGTGCATGATCAAAGTCTTCTAATCGTTCATATATCTAGGCATCACAGAAGATTCCCACTCCATACAAAGTATAATAATTCCAAGAGTTGTAGAATGAGATTATTGTGGATCCGATTCAATTGAGAACAAGTGTTGGTTCGGATAGCTATAGAAATCTCTGGAGGATATAGATTATCAAGATCCTTTGGTAATAGAATAGATAGAGCTTCATCATATCTGTTGACAATGATTCGGCTCCTTGCTTGCATATACACACAAAAGAGCTTGATTTGTGTACTGCAAAAGCGACCCGTTTTATCCAATAGTGAATTCTTTGATTCAGTAATCGACAAGATCTCTTTGCAGTACTCGTCTACTTGTGGAAACATATATAAATCTAGATATGATAATTAGAAATCAACTCAACAGAAAGACACTTCAATCATCCGATAATAGGTGAGAATGAGGATATGAATATATTCATTATCTGTTTCAACAATAGATAAGACATTCAAATATACATTATAAACTTCTCTATAACTCATCTCTCCCAACTCGAGATTACTTGCCTAAAGCAATGGGTTGGTTGTGTCGATTAATCAAATGAAGTATGCACTCTGCATAATGAAAATGAAGGATTGGATTTTGTTGATATACTTGTAAAGCCCTTCGATACAGAACAGCAGCCTGTTCATAGTTCCCAATGGATTCATATGTTCTTCCCAAGTCAATTTCAATTAGCTTCTGTTGATAAACTTCTGTACAAGTAGATGAACAACGCTCAAAATAGAACCGAGCCATCTGCTTTTTCCCTAAAGCAAACGATGAACACCCAAGAAGACTGGAGGAAAATGGTTCATTGAGAGTAGTATCCGGATTGATCTGTTCTTTTGCAGCCAGGACTTTGGTGTAATTCCCTCTACAGTACTCAAGTCTGGCTTTTAGTAGACATGTATTCACAAATTCATGACCTGTAAAAGGAAGAATAGATGCTAGACATAACACTGGGCACGATAAGGATTCATGCATTTCCTTTCGAATATCATCAGCTACAAGCGCAAAATACTGTTCACTTGAGGTTCCAGCTGCTTGATTCACAGCTGAAACCCATTTCTTTGCACTCTTGACTGTACAGTTTTCACAGTAATATATACTGAAAAGAAGACTCACCATGTATACAACAGCTTGTTTCATTGAAGGAGGAAACGAATGCGCATCAACAATGGAATTGATCTTGTGAAGTGTGGATAGATAGTCATCTTGAAGAATCTATGATAATATCCACAATACAGCGGTACAGAAGGAGGATTCTCATTAACTTGATAAGAATAGAGAAGAATGCGCGCCTTCAAAAGCAGAAAAAGTATTTGAAGGGAGTAGTAAGTTGGAGGGATATGCTGAATCCACTGTGAGAGATGTTCCAGAGCTGTAGAATACGAGAAATCATTCAGTTCACAGATTATCTTCAATATTAAACAATGGACTTGCATACAATGTTGTAGTGAATGATAGAATCCAAAGCAAGTTCATCTACCTCGATTGAATCGATTTCCTTTTCTTCGTATTGTAATAGTCTCTTAAATGATTCCTGACACTGTCTCAATGACTGAACATCTCCAAGATCGGCAGATAATGCAACTTTGTTGCACAAAAGATTCCGATCACTCTGATTATACTAATACATGTTTGTAACAACTATATCTTACTGTTTTCTTAGATATTTCGTTCAAATACCCTTCATAATCCCCGTGAACGAGTGAGATGAATGCCTCCACAAACCTGTTCTTAGGGGTTATGGGAACAGACATGATTAAGTCGTCTTTAATGAGATAATAGCAAATATAGACTTTTTGGAATGACAGAAATTGGCGTTTTCAATCTGATTGTGTTACTATCGTTCATTTCGTTGGCATTACGATTATAATATATTGAAATCGACATAAATATAATACTAATGACATAGCCACATACATCTTGATTGTCCTTTCATCTTACCAATATCTATTTTCATTTGCTAATGATCAATTGCATAGGTTTCTATGAAGGATTTATATGAATTACAGGAGTGTATTCTGTCGCGAAACGCCTCTGGAGGCATTTTTGGGTCTTGATTTGCCTTTTCCATTATCACAGTATTTAGAGTCCCTTCGTTGGTTCTGAGGTTGCAACGTGATATATAGAGATTTAATGAGCAGATCTCCTCTTGTAGACAATCGCGGAAGTGCTGATCCTTACTATGCTATTAGAGAGTGAGTTAAAATCTTTTGACTATCATATTTAGTGGAATTGAGAGCTCCTTATCAAAGATTAGCAATAAGTACGAGTCCTGGCGAAGAATCCTTGAAACAGGCGACACTGCTCGTGATGAGAAGTTTTCCAATCTGAATCGAAGTATTTCTCTTTGGAGTTGTTTCTGATCCCACTAGCACTTCCCAAGGATATCGACAAACTCACCCGTGATGTGAAGGGAGTTGAGAAGACAGTGATTCTAGTGGAACAGAATCCAGCTAAGTATTCTCATATTGATGCAGTATATGCTGTCTTTGACTCACTTGATGTATAGAGAGAATTGAAGTCTCGCCGTCTGTTCATCAATAATACGTTCAATGTATAATATTTGTCCTCCTTGAATTGTAGGAATTGAAGAAGATGCAAGATTTCATGAAGTCACCTCGTGTTCTTCAGAAGATCGAAGCAGATCAGCGCAAAGTGGTTATGATGGCTTGTATTCATTGGTAGATGCTTTCTGCGCGTAAAACTACTAGCTCCACGATGGCAGCTCGTGATTATGCGAATAACAGCGTAATCAAGAACAACCAGGCCCTTCAATCCGTTCTTTTCATTTGCTTTTTCTTAGTTGTAGGAATATATGAAGAAGCAGGATCAATCGCTGTCTATTCTTGCTGATGGTGTTGATCGTTTGGATGATATGGCCAAAGGAATTGGAGATGAAATTAACCAACAGGATGCGTATAGGAGTCAATTCTATCTGATAATTAGCCTTCTCAGTAATCTGGACACAGATGTATCCGATGCTCAGAACCGTTTGGAACAAGCAAGAACGAAGATGCAAAAGTTGATGAAGACCAATAGTAGGATAGGAAAAAGGAATTGAGTGTAGACAAGTGTGAATTGTGGAGTATCATCATTTTGTTTATCATTGCTGTTATTATGGTCTTTTCATTATTCTAAGAGAAGATATAGGAGCTGTAATTTGCGTTCTTGTTTGTTTAGAGATATGATGTTCATCGTAGCCATTCTTCTTCTTTTCATTCCTTGTTCCACTTTCTTCTCGTCACCAGCAACTCGAGTCTCTCTCACTTCGGGATCACTACTGAGTGGGTATTCGTTAAGGCAGTTATGATGTAGAGTCCGATGAGTGTTTCATAACTATTGTGATTGATACGAACAAGGATTCTATACCTGAGAACAAGTATGCTGCGATGAAGCCGACTTTATGTACTGTTGATTTTATTTATATTGTTTCGCGTCATTTAGTGTATTCTAATAGCGACTATTACCTGGAGAGAGAGTATTCTTCTCCTTATGTGGTTCATACTAGTTATGAAGACGATGGCTATTTGTCGTTCCTTTTACCCATTATGTATAACAGTACTTACTTCCTTGTTGTAAAGGACGAGTACTTTTTACAGGCATTCCCTGATGGAAATTGGATCAACAAGGCAATTTCAAGAATACGAAAGAATCAACATCCGACAATCGTGACCTGTAATGGAAAGCCTCAGACGAGATATGGCTCGGTTGTGGCAGATACCGATGGTTCTATCTTGATGGAAACTCGGTATTTGCGATATATCTTAACGATGACCGATTTCCGCCGTTCCTCAATATCTCCTTTCTTTTTCTTTTCTCAAGCTGTCTTATGCCGTTTCAACGCAGCTATTGTGACACAAACCTGTCCATTCTTTGATGCTCATTATGTATCCAAGTCATCTTATCTGGCATCACTGTTTGGGATGACTGAAAGAACCATTGATAATCTTTCTACGGATTGTATTTCTGCACTCGGAATACAAGATGTCAATTGTTCCTCAATTCGACCTCAGGATCACAGTATTGGAATCGTTTTATCACAATATAAACGCGAATATGTTGATGAACAACTGGAGTCAATTTATGCTTCCTCTCTTCCTCCTTCGGAGATCATTCTCTTTCAAAATGGTCATTTCAAGAACTATCAGTATATTGCAAAGAAATACCCAATTCAAGGACATATTTGGGCAGTCAATTGGAATTCACCATTTTTCCTTCGTCACCTTCTTCCTCTTCTTTTGAAAACTTCTTATCATATTGTATTTGATGATGATATCATTCCAGGAAAAGATACTATTTCTACCCTGATTTCAGTAATCGATGAGAAGGATACGCCCACAGGTGTGGGTGGTCGTTATATACCAAAGTCTAGTTATACTCACGGTACTTATCAAATGATCTGTGCTGACTGTGAATATAAACGATATGATCATGAAGTAGATTTCGTGATTCAGGTTTATGCTAAGAAGGCTATTCACAGTAAGATCTTTTGGCGATACGAACCTTATTCCCAGCGAAATGGTGATGATATTCATGGTTCATTATCATTTGTGATGGAATGTGGACGATATCCATGGAGACCTGCATTCTTCAATGATTCTCATTATAAGAACTATGGTCATGATTCAGTAGCTTCGTATATCACGACTAGTCATCAGGTTATTCGTCCTCGAGTGTTCCGGCATTGGTTAATGGCTGGCTTTAGGCCTTTGATGGGAGACGAAGTATACGATGAATATCCTGATACGTCTTCAAAGCTGGAACATGAATACTTGCAATCAATGAAATACTTTTAACATTGTTTGTAACAAACAGAACAATAGAATTGAGTTCGGATAATTCGATTATAAGCAGTTCGTTTACGTTCTCTTCGTGGAGTAAGCGACAAAATACTATTCATTATTCATTTTCTCTTTCCTTACAAAGTGATAAACATAGTCATTACAATAGTACATAAAACCATCAAAACATATTCCATTGGATTATGTCGTGACTAAAAATCATTCATTATTCCTTATCATACTTCAGGGAAGGACCGAATTGACACAATAGCTTCCAGATTCTGTGGAATCAACTGTAATCTACGTAGATTTACGAGCGCTTGGTCTATCAAATCGAGAGCCTTCCCATAATCACTCATCGATAAATATATCATGATCTCATTCAGACTGGTCAATGCAAATCTCCATCGTTGCTTTAATCTATTGTAGTCTGCTGGAAGATACAGTTCTGTAAGTTGCATCTCATAGTAGTTTGTAGCTTCTTCATACTGATCCAGTAATTCTGTTAGTTCGTGAATTAGAACTTGCCCAAGCAATAAATACGTCACTGAACGCTGAGCAAGAACTAAAATACATCCATAACATTTTCACTTACTTTGGTGATGAACTGATAGCGTAGTTGCATTACTAAATACTGACATCAAATCATCAAGATTGGAAACCCGAAAATCGGAAACTACTTCATCTCGCACTTGTGAATAACGCCTAGATATTAGAATAAGATACGAAAATAAACCGATGTAATGGCAAGATGCCAAAAACAGTACTTACAATTTCTTGAAGAGCTGCTCGACGACAATCCGAAGGATGAAATTCAATTTTCTGTCGATTACACTCATATTTCGATGCACTCTGGAATAATATTCCATTCTTAAAACTACGGTACGAATACCACGCGTTTCAACTGCAAACACGATATTATCTGAACTTACTGCTTGATCTTCATTGTCAATCAATACTGTCGAAGGAGACACAATTGAGACACTATGCATCACATGTTCTCATTAACATCACATAAAAACAGGAATGATAGTAACAGTTCCAACTGTTGTTTTGGTGAGGTCTCTCTCAAGCAAATCAAAACCAAATTCTCTCCAAATCTCAGTTTTATGCTCTTTGAGAAGAGAAAGAACTACATCACTCCGAATTTGAGTGTACACATTATTTCGCTGGAACGTATGATTGGTTGACAGCAATTCGTAACTCTCTGCTAAAATCAGAGAGAAATTGGGAACTTTAGATAAGGGGAAAAACTGATTCGAAATAGAAATTTGTTTCTTGGAAAGTGACATGTGTTGAAGCTGCTTAGCAACTGTTCTCCAATACAACCTTGATTCACGCTCATTTTGGGTCAAAAAGATCTCAAAATTGTTTCCTTTCACTTCTTCAACAATTGTCACTATTTCGATGTGAATCACCCCAAAGTCCCATGAAGGACCATCTTCAACAACACTCTTTGGATTCTCGGATATAACGGAAAACAACCCGTAGTTTATATCAGGATACAAATACATCGAGATCGCTTGATGTAAAACCTGGGCGATTTCTGGAATGAACGAAGGATTCATAACTTGCTTGTTTTCCATTTTCAGGAGTAATTTAGGGTATGAAATCATTTGAAAGCCGACAGTCGGAATAAAACTACCATACGAAGAAGAAGACGAGGATATGTCAATCAACATGTATTGTAAACCCTCTGAATAGCATACCAAAAGGGAAGTATGACAAGAAGAAGTATTAGTGGCAGCATATGAATACTTTATTTGAGTTGAAATGCGTGGATTTAGGAGGTAAACGGTAAACGATACACTACTGTCATAGAGGTCATTTAGTAGAATTGGATTGAAAATATCACTAGGAAGAACGACGAATTTGTCTTTGGATTGACTTAATTGTTTGCTACATCTCATAACTCATATTATCCATACGAAAGAATTTTGGCTACTCCTTGATTGACCAATTCACTGGCATGAGTTACTCGATATACCATATTATCAAACAACGGAAGTGCTTTGATGATGTGACGATTAATCACATGAACTGGATGGCTCCCACTATAAATAAAACCATTTTCTCATGCTTACTGTCCAAGCAAATCAAGATACTCGAACAAACGTTGCTCATTCAGATAGACATTCCCGTTTCCATTTCTTTTGAACCCCACCAATCGAATATCGATGAAATGATTCACATGAATGACTGAAACACTCTCCCGATATAACTTCAACGAAATGTCGTCCAATAGACTTACATCTTGCTTGAGTATATTTTTGTCCTCCTTCTAGTCATTACTATCTAACTTTCTATCCAAACTTCAAGTTGGTTCTCCCGCATCCGTAACTGCGCAATATCACTATCGATATCTCTTCCATAAATTACGGTGAACCATAACAAACATAGAATAACCAGAAGCTTCACCATAAAAGATTATGTAGGCAAATACAAACTTCCAAACGAGCACATCTTCTCATTCGGTACCACACGCAATGAACCAAATCCTCCTTGCAATTCACTTAGGGACGAGTATGAACTCATTGGTGTGCCAATGAACAGTGACCCCATAGTGAGAATTGTAAAGTCTGTTACCGTCAAAACAGCAGCAGCGGCTGAGTCTTTATTGAGATCATGAGCAGAATGTTGTGCTCGTTCTGTGGACATAATCAACCGATCTCCGTAGATCCGAGCAAACTCTTCCTTCAACTTTGACGAATCTGTTGCTAGATAGATAAATGACTTATTCTTGGAGTCAGCCAGTTGCAAACACTTATGGAAAGCAATACTGTCATTCAAAGATAAGAACTTTCTATAGTCCTTGAAATCAGCTCCTCCTGCCCCGAATCGAGCATGAATCGTTATTAGATTCTTGTACTTCCGGAATGGATACAAATACCGTGATTTGGACTTTACTGGAATAAGTGACTGCTTGTAAGGCTTCAGAATACGTTCAATGTTATCAGTTACTTGCTTCCGATATACAATATGCTGTTTGAAGAAGTTCTGGACAATAGAGGGAACATGAGCACTAGAGATTTGTTTACATGAAGTAGTTGAAGAAAGATAATTATAATTACGCATCGCAATACAATTTTTAAGTCGGAGAGACCAATAATAAAACAACGGACAATTACCATCCATAATCACAAAAGGACTCGCAGGAACAGTGTCAATAATGGACTGCTCTGTGATGAATTCTACTTGTCTGTGAAACGTTTGATACTCTAGATAATTGTACACGATGTCCTGAGTAAAACATCTGAATATTTCGCTCTCACCTTTTGTATATTCTTTCATCACTACATTTGAGACTAGATCCAATCCCTACCCTTCTCAGATAGAGAGATAACAGGTAGTCCTGAAGGACGCTTGATGATAAAGGTCTGATCGATTGAACTATCTACATCTGCGTAATGATTCATCAAAATAAAATACAAAAGAAAGGTACTTGTTTCACTTCCGCTAGAATGAGACTGGAAATGAGCGAATACATTTGATTCGCGAAGCCACCATGATAATTCCAAAGAATAATGCCTTCATGGAATTGTGAAATACGATCGATTTCCGTTATATTGTGAACATAGATAGTAGTATCCACCTCTTCATCAGGAATATCATCTATATCCTGGAAGAAGTGAATCCAAGGCGGGAGTAAGTCATTACTTCTTGTTGAAATGTCTTCTCCTTGCTTATGCAACCGAGTTATATTGTTTTCTGCCGCAAAATATCCCTTTGGTAACCGACTTACCGAAGTCAGGTAATCGATATTACAAAACATAAAAAGAATCAAACAAATCGAGAATACTATATAACAGTAGATAGACATAAAGAGAAGCACCCAACAAAAACAAAAATGATCAATGATGATTCATAACAAACAAACTACATGCAGCAATATTAAATACGTACATCCTTAGATCCTTCAAGATGCTGTGCCTTCACCTTTCCTGAACGCAGTTGCTTAGCACCATTCTTTGTCTTTCTGGATTTAGTACGTACCCAGATGTAGAATCCGGCAATTCCAACAACAACAATAATAATAAGGACCAGAATAACAATCAATGTGACAGATACGGCATTCAGATTCTTACGTTCAGAAAGCATAGGTTTTAGATAGAACTCGAATTTGGTATTCTTGGGGAAATGCTTAACCATATTCTCAGTCAACGTCTCTCCAATCGACGTCAGACCATTCGAGACAGCACGCAGAATACGACCAGCATCATCAGACTCAGCTGTCACACGGAAATAAACAGCATTCATCATTTCAGAATCGGTTCCAACATCCTTGATCTTCCATGCTTCTATGAGTCGAGGAAGGATATCAAACAGAGTTGCAATCACAGTACGCATCTCTTCTGCACCTCCTTCTGTTGTCAGAGTCTCCTGAGTGACATTAACAGCAATAGCGAAATCAATGTAGGCATAGTTCTTAGGAGGATTCAGTGATCGGCATTCTGTCTCATCAGCCTCACCCCATGAAGGCTGAAGTTGCTCATCACCACACTTACGATTACGTTCACCAATATAACCATCAGCACAATCAATAACAACAGTTTCACCTGCATATGTACCAGGCCAGTCTCCATCCTTTGTGCAATAAACCAACTTACATGACTGGAGATCTATTACAGAGAGACCGGTAAGGAACTCGTTGTTCAATGTATCGCTAATCTCCACCTTATAGGTTCCGTAGGAGGTCAAGTGATCCATCATCATCCACTCCTTCAGCTGAGAACGATCCGACCAAATACCCTTCTTGTTGATAGTGTACAGAAGTTCAAAAGTAGCACCATCATTACTTCCATAAATGTGAATCAGAGTAGGATCATTATTAGGATTACGAATAGCTGAACCAAGAATAATCTTGTTGATCCATTCCACACGATCATAGTTATAAGAATAGGTGGTCCAAGCAGGTAATCCATGCTCAATCCAGCTGGTTGTAGTCAAACCATCCCAGGCCTGTTCGGCTGACTCTGTAGCCTGAGCAAAGAAACTTGACTTAGCGATCGTTCCACCATCCACACGAGTAATACACGTTCCAGAGAGAGGAACCACATATGCCTTCCATAGGATTTCTCCCGAAGTCGTAGAGTGACGATGCGAAGCAATAGCAATAACATTCTTATTATCCCTCAATCGATAACCTGGAGCTGTTCCCATTCGCTGATAGTAATCATCGAACTGACTACTTGCCAATGTCTTATGACTAGGATTCGAAGGAAGATTTCTCAAATACACACGAATACCATTAAGATACACTTCAAGACCATCACGATAGTACACAGAGAACTGAAGAAGAGGATACTGATCACTATTAGGTAGATCAAAGGTGTAACGGAAATAAATAGTTTCCTGAGACCAAGTACCCACCACTCCATTGACCTTCTCCGTCCATTTCGAATCATCATAGGTAACATCGTACCAGTTCTTACCAGGATTTGAATCCAACACACACTTCCAGGTAACCTTAGAAACCTCAACCACAGTCACAGAGAAGGTATCGGTCTTCACCTTACCATCAGTTTCAGTAGAAAGGAATGTGAACTCTTTGATGAGAACACCATTGGGATCCTTCACTCGCAGATAAGCACCAGATTCAGAATAAGACCAACCATCACCATAAGAATCCATCATTTTCACTGTATACGTATCCGTTTTCAAACAGAGAGCAGCTGTATAGATTGTATTAGCAAGAGAAGCAGAAAGATAATACTCTTCATTGCCATCACTATCATAAACTGCATAAGACTCTTCGTTACTATACGAATATGTCTTCTTCTCAAAGGTGTATACAGCACGACCATTCTCTTCAAGACATTCCTCAAACGTCAGTGTAAGAAGAGCAGTTTGGGATCCAGCTTCACTCTCCACAGTAATAGTGTAGACTTTCACTCCTGTTCCATAGACAGCACCATTGATAACAGGGTTGGTAGGATCAAGACCTCCTGATATAATGGCAGGAGAGACAGTAATAGATTTGTAAGCACCGTTTGGATATACGAAACAATCATCCATAGGATAACCACTGTACACAATCATCTCTGGAGGAGTCAATGTGATTTCAGTGACAGGAGTGACAATCTGAGCGAAAGGATCTGTATGGACATATGGCTGAGGATGCTCCATCTCATAGACAGTAATAACAGGATAGTAATAACCATCTTCACGAGAAATCTGATATTTGCAACCAGTATTATCTGTACAAGAAATGTACATGTTACGCGTGATTCGACTATCCATACAGACAACAAAAGAATTGGTATAATCAGCTGTGAGAGATCGTGAACATGTTTCCATCACTGCATCACCTGTGGCGGAATTCACTTGACCAGTTCCACACTGGAGAGTCGCTCCTGCTTCACTCTGGACAGTCATGGTAGCAGTTCCCTTAAGAAGGGTTACTGTGTAATACTTGCCAGTCCATTGCTCACCATTCGTTGTACCCTGACAACCAGTAATCGTGAGAGAGAACGACATGAAGAATGAACCTCCACTGTTGATGGCACTTACAGCAAATACAGTCGTATTCAGAGAAACCATAGGAGTTCCGCTAATAGTACCAGTCACTGCATTGATAGACAGACCACTAGGTAACGAAGGAGTGATCGTGTAGGAAGTGACAGTTCCTGTACTACCAGTAGTATCGACAGTAATATCAGCCATCGCCTGGAAAGCAATAACAGTAACGGAGGTCACTGTAATACCATTCTGCTTCAGTGTCAAACCAGATGGAGGAAGAACATAGAAAACATCCATAGCAATCGTGGTCTTGTACTGAACTGAGCCACTGTTACAAGTAACTGTATAGTAACCAAGATTAATCTCAGTAGAAGGTGTTCCAGTGATCACTCCAGAAGCACTATTGATACTGAGACCTGCAGGAAGTGTCGGAGATACATTAAATCCAGAGCAAGTTGAAATAGCATAGAATACAGGCCTGTTTTCTTCAATAGCAACATTGACGAAGTAGTGAGCCATCTCATAATTGTAAGAGACGTACTGAGGAGGAGAATGGTACATCTTATCCGAAGGCACCACAGTCCATCCAACACCAGGTTGTCTCCATTCAAAGATCATACCTCCCTGAGTAGTAGACTGTTGGTACTCAATCTTGTAGTAGTAGTATCCAACTGAACTAATAGCACGAGTGATATCCTTGGATGTCATTCCATGACAACCCCAATGATTGATGAGTTCATTATTGTTGAGAGAGATCAGTTTGCAGCCATCATCACAAGTAATACGAAGACCCCAGTCACCAATACTATCATGATATAAATATCCTTCCCAAACGACGTAGTAATTTGTACTGAAATCATTAGTCAGACCTGTCCATGGAATAACGGGGTTCTGAGCAGGATGGTTAATAGCTTCATCCACCTTGATCACCTTAATATCGATCTGGTTTCCAGAAAGAGCCTTGTACGAACAGAACGAAGCATCGGTGATCTTATAGTACTTGGTATACAGACCAGAAACTGGAGCATTTGTAATAACAATCGTTACTTCTGTCTCTGCACTTCCACTGTAGCCAGAAGCCGTAACTGTATACACTTGATTGACGGGACTTACAGGACGGCCTGAGATAAATCCATTAGTGGAATCAATAGTTATTCCAGAAGGCAGTGAAGGAGAAATGGTCCAGGAAGTGGCTCCTCCAGAACTCATTGTAGGTTGATATGTGACAAGATCCGAATTCACAAAACCAGACACAAAAGGATAAGTAATGAACGTAGGTCCACGTCCTCCCACCTTCAGAATATTAACATCGGCTACGGTATAGGTATCAATAACACCATCAATCTTATATTCAAGCTTCAGTACAGCAGCCTCATTGAACTCCATATACGAAATAACAAAGAGATGACGACCAGGTGATAACACTCTGCTATTCTCGGAAGAAGATCTAGGACGACAACCATCGAGATTAATAAACACATTCGTCAGATCATCCAAATACATGAGAGAACCATCATCCGAAGTCAGACGCATTGAGTATGTACCTTCTGCAACCACGTTAAAATAACCATACATGTAGGCAGAGAAGTAATCAAGGAAACGATAATCCAAACCAGGCCACACAGATCCGGTCTCTGACTCCCAGGTATCCGAGAAATCGACCTTTGATTCCATCTTGCAGTATTGAGCACTGTTCTTGTAGAAATAGTTGAAGGAAGGAACCAGACATTCTGTGATACCTGCCCAATAGCAAGCCACAAAACCTCCAGTAGACATTTCAGTTGACTCACGAATTGTGAAAGAAAACTGAGTGGTAATAGAACCTCCAGGATAGGTAGCAGTTACAGTATACTCCTGACCACTTGTAGAAACAGAAGATACTGTTCCTGTAATTGTACCAGTAGTAGCATCAATAGACATTCCCTCAGGAAGAAGAGGACTGATACTGAAAGAAGTAACAGCAGCATCCAGCGAAACGGGAATAGGTTCAAGAGGTGCTCCTACAAAAATAACCATTGTTTTGAAACCATAGGACATCTTCGTGGGTGTACCGAACACTATACTTAAAATAACTAGAAAGATATACCCTCAAGAGTAAAGGTTGACACATAGGAGTTGTATCCAACGGAAAAGACGGTCTTTTGGAGTCCAGCAAGAGGTGTTCCTGAGATCGTAATAGTCTTAAGATTGTTCGATCCACTAGTAACTGTGTAGGTAAGTCCAGCAGGCAGCGATGGTGCGATACGGCCATTCACCGTAGTTGTACATGTGCAAGTCACATCGGTCATCTTTGTTCCCACAGTAAGGGAAATAGCGTTACTACTACATGACCATGGATAGATGGTTTGGGCAAAAGCTAGTCATTACAACGTAAATAAACCAGTATACAACCAAAAAACAGCAAGCTCACTATGAACAACGAATTCATAATATAAACTATGAGTTTATAATACATGAAATGCGGCAACATTTCCTCAATTGAGGGTTGATAGATACTGCAAGATAATTGGATGAGCACATCCCGGAATATGATTCTGTAAAATGATTGGTACTGTAATTTCATGTTATTATCTGCTATTTCTAGAACTGATAGACAACTCATACTAGTCCAAAGGATGGAACGTCATTATATCTGGTAGAAGATATAGATATCCAAGATAGACACATATATTATGAAAGCACTTAATAATCTGCCTTGCATTATATGGGTGAGGAACTGTTGAAGATATTCAGCTTTTATAAATGAAATGGATGTTGTTTGAGAAGACAGTTCCAGTTATTCCATAGACCCTGTACTACATACCTAATGCAAATCGAATATCATAATTTGATACTTTCCAGTTCATTAGCATATAAGTCGGGTTCAGTATTGCTTATGAAGCATTGTCTACTTCTCCTTTTACTGGCCATTTATGTGTCTGTCTTAACAGTACGTGTCTTTCATTGTTTTTACCTAGTTCCTTCTATTTGGTATCAGATGGAGAAGAGACCTCACTGTATGGAACATTTCGTATTTTCATGACAATTAGACATCATCATATGATAACGTGGTTATATCCCATGAAATCGATTTTTCAATGGATGGTTTGAAGTCTACATGTGTACCAACTCTGATGAATACGTCAATTGTGTTTTCCGAATCCAGGAAGGTTTCAGCCAGTTATACACCAGAACCCTCTATATCTGGGAAGAAAAGTATACAAATGGCGACTGTGAGACCCTCTTCTTCGCTAGCTGAGCCTATCTTTACTTCTTTAGGTGTGAGCAGTCTAGCTGCAGAGTATATTTCAAATCCTCCTATGATCCATGATTTCTATTCCAAAAGACGCTTGGGTATCAAACACATCTCGTTTTCAGATGAACAAATCCGGAACCGCTGCATTCCATCGAGCAATTCATCGTGTCCAGATATCACTTTAGTTACTCAACTCACGTATTGGTCTATCCTCTCTCTCATCTAGATCCAACAGAATTCCCTTTTTCTATTATCTCATTCAGCAGTGGTCTGGACACATTTCTGCAGCATTAGCGTTGACTCCAAAGGAATACGTTCGGTATTCGAAAGATTTCTTTTCGTTTCCGATTCCTAAGCGTGTAAAGATCACTCTATTTCAATTGGATCCTTCTAAGCCCTTCCCTGTAAACCGTCTACGCAATATTGCTATTAACAACATTGAAACCAGTCACTTCTTCTATAATGATATTGATTTCGTGGTTTCAGGTGACTCTAGTATTGTTGGATGATCGATAGATCAGCTGTATGAGAGGTTGATGATGATTCCTGAATCCTTCCTAAATCGAGAAGATCAAACCATTATTATTCCTGCATTTGAATATCTTCCCAAGATGCATGTCTCACAGCGTGAATTCGCTACTGTGATGAAGAAGTACATGCCCAATGTTCCTAAGAACAAATCAGCGCTAGCAACCTGCATGAATCTGAATTCCAAAGACTGTACCATCTTCCGAGATAAGGCTCATCTCCATGTCTGTTTTGGCCCTCTTCCTGATAGTTAGGATTATTTGATTCAGGAATGGTTCTCTACACCACCAAGTCTGCTGTATTCTATTCCATGTCTTAACGGAGATAGACAAGAACCGTCATTATTGGAGATGATAGTGATTCCTAGTTACCTCCTTATAAAGAAGACACCAACCTTACCTCTATACGATGAACGGTTTGTGGGATATGGCTGGAACAAAGTACAGTGGATTGAGAACTTGCGAATGGCTGGATATAACTTCTATGTATTTGAACATGGTTTTATTATTCACTGTCCTCACCCAATGTACCTGTGTTGATATGTTGTAAGAGTAGTTCGGAATCACAACAGAGATTTGGAGCAAGAATGAGAAGTGTGCAGAATGTTTGGAAGACCTTTTTACGTGATATTAGGAAAAAGTACTCGGGTGTACATTCGTTTCCAAGGTGTTAAACCAGTGTTTTTGTGCATCACATTGTTTGTGAAATGAATAATGAAAAGGGCACACACAAAGAGAATGGGCTTCTCCAGCGTGGAATCTTCTCAACGAGTGATTTTGAAGCCTTTCAGAAGGGCGATGTACATTGATACGAAGGATGATTATAGATAGGATGTAAAGCATCTGAAACAATTCATGATGATTTGTAATGAAGCTGTAACTGGAATGAAGATATCCGATATCACCGAAGTCCCAGAAGTATTTCGTGAGGGAAATTTGCTTTTCTAGAGAGTTCGAGTGATGGTAGATGTTATGGTAGAACTCAACTCGTGGATTGATGAGATTCCCCCTCTTGTTCAGCCATCTCGATTTGGGAATAAAGCTTTCCGTATTTGGTTTGATCGTTTATGCGCTGTATAGATTATTATGTGGACTCATTTCTTAGAACTCCATATCCATTGTAGAACGGATTGTGGGGCCTGAAAATATGGATATGTGTAGAGAAACAAGTGGATACCTTGAGGATTCGTTCGGCAATTCTCAGCGTGTTGATTATGGAACTGGCCATGAAACAACATTCTTCGTTTTTCTATGTAGGTTCCGTTGATTGGACGCTATTCTAGTTTGTCTCTACAAAGCACTTGTGATCAAGCGGGAGGAACTTCCTGCTGTGATTCTTCTTGTGTTTCCTGCATATTTGAAAGTCTGTAGACACCTCCAGACGATCTACTGGCTTGAACCTGCTGGTTCCCATGGAGTGTGGTGTTTGGATGATTATCAACTTCTCCCATTCCTGTTTGGTTCTGCTCAGCTGATTGGTAGGATTTAGTTCTGCTCATGAATTGTAGGTAATGAAACCTTCAAGCCAACTTGTGTGACTGAAAACAGTCTAATTGACCAGTATTCATCTGACTATATGTATTTTGAAGCCATCAAATTCATCAACATTGTCTATGTTCCTTCTTTCAATCACATATAGACAAAAACGGGACCCTTTGAGGGTCACAGTCCAATCTTATATAATCTAAGTCGAATGCCTTCATGGAGAAAGATCAACATTCATCTCCAACGTTATTGGGCTCGTGAAGTACTGGGAAAGTTTCCTGTGATGCAGCATCTCCGATTTGGAAAGCTGTTCGCGATGACTTGGGAACCTACTGTTAAGCAGGATCGAAGACAATTGGAGTATGTGAATGCACCAAAGCGAACAGAAGAATCAGTGAATATGGAACGACGGACTCAGTCGCACATGGCTGCAGGGTATAAGGAAGAATTCACAGCAATCAAGAGTGTACACTGTTCGCTTTGTTTTCCAATAAATGAGGTGTTAGTTCGATTGCTTCACAAACAGATAACAAGTTCGTTTTGCTTACAGCCGACTGTCCTACATGTTTCGACTCACATGATTCAAATGTTGAAGGAGCTTCTCCTTAATCATAGCCCTTCCATAAGGAACATAGACGCCCGCTGTCTGATCGAGGCTACAAATAAACCAATTACAAAAGAAGTGACATAAGCATGTTAAACTCGTTCAAACTATCAATGTAATTGTAGATATCGCTAACCTGGTAAGAAAGCTTCTGGATACCCGGATTAATACGAATTAGTTCTTTCTCGAACAAATCAATAATAACTAGTAATGAAAAGACCCAGCAATCATCGTACAAGCCATACACTGAGATACAGTCGGGAAATCGTAGTAAGTACGAGTAGACACATTACCCCTTTGGATGAACAAGATAGTATGCTTTCCAGATTGAGACTACAAAATTATCATATCTAGAAGAGACAACCATCAGTAATTAGGAAGAGTGAAGGTAATTATGAGACTAACACTGAAAGTCCTGTTGTTCTGTCATCCCAAAGAAGAATCCAATGATCTATAACGTTACATATGATAAAAAGGAGAGAGTAATGTGTTATAAAGAAACAAGTCCATTATATGGTAATTGTTTTCAAATCCATATAAGACAATTCTCTATTCGCCTTCAATTCAGGAGACTTCCGTCGATACGAGTTCTTTTTAGTATTCACATTATACATAATAGCTCCTACACTTCAGCTCACTAATATCCACATACCAATGGACGCAATTGTTATACCTAACAAGTTCGACCATGTAAGTGTCTTACCAAAATACACGACTGAAGCCAAAATAATCGCTACTCGCTTAAATGTACTTGTAATTGAATAAGACAAGGAAGTTACTAAAGACATAGTCTACCACTGAGACAGAACGAAAAGCTAAACATAGTACGAGGCTATAGAACTCATATATTGAATAATAGAACTGACGAGAAGATAAGAGATACTAAGATTTCTCCAAGAACCCTCAGAATATTCGGTAATTAAAACAACCGGAAAGAGGAGTATCCAACTTAGCGTCCCATTTGTCCAGTGAAGCTATATATGATGAAAGAGTAAGATACTCACGAAATTTTTCTCTAGACCTAATCGCATTAACATCTTAAGATAGACACTTTGCCACACACCAACAATCGTCGACACTAAAGCACTTATAAAACCTATCATATTGAATCTACTCATAACAAAAGAACAGAAACAAGACTCCAACTCATTGACAGAAGCGTAAACAACACCAAATACAATTGGAAATAGTGTTAATATCGTCTTGTTGTCAACACCTTCACCAGTCCAAAGATAGACAATTAACACATTGAAAAACGGTTGCAATGCTTTCACTGTATGTGTCAAAGATGCTGGAATATAAGCGTAACTAATATATGTGAGGAGCTTCGTTGCTACCATAGCAATTGCCAGAGGAAATATGTATCTCACAGTTATCCACAAATTTAGATTCTTCAAACAGAATCGCATTTCGTGACGATGAAAAACAGTCATATTCACAACTATACTTGAAAAGTGCAAGAGACCCCTTACTATCACAGCATGAACTAATAAATACATGTGCAAACGTTAGGGTCAATGGTAGAACCCGTTCCTGGCCACTAACAAGTGTTTTGTTCACCACAGTAGCCATAATGGACGATAAATACCATACTCCTACTGCTAGTGTGATCTATAATAAAATAATCTTCATAAATCGGGAAACATACTTTACAGAGATACATGTAGTGATTGCGACGCTTCGATGGGTCCATCGAGTACTTTACATTGACATCTATATCGTCGCTATTATTTGCACCTCCTGATTCCGGGTCACCCATCACCAATAAGGAGATTTATTTGATTAGCAAGTTTCGAAAAAGAACCGTTGGTTCCGTATTAAACTGATTTGATATGTAAACAAAGCCTTTCATATTCTTACAACTTCTCTCAGACTGTATATTTTCACAATCATTCTTTTTCAACACTATAGACGGGGAGATTATTGTACATACGAGTTGCATGGTCGCGAAGCTTTGCTACTTGTTGGATATGCTGTATGTGAGAGAGGAAAGAAGGACCCACTTCTCGACACAACGGACAATTTCGTTTGGAGACTTGTTGGAATAAGAGTTTGGAGCAACGATTACAGCAACCTCCCTATTCATCAGATGGGTTTTGTATAATGCTACATGGCCACAGGGAAGAAGGACAGTATCCTACACAATGAGAACCGATTCCTAGAACTACGGCATATTCTGCCATACAAATAATGCATAATTCCTTTTCCTCATCCATGGGTCTTGGAGTATGTGTATCTTCTGCCAAAGTGATGTGTGAAGGAAGAATGGAGTAAACATCCGCTTCCGATCGAATAAGATGTTCTGGAAGTTGTCCTTGCATTTCTCTCCATTCTCGATTTCCTATTTCTCGGTCCTATAATGAATGATGTTTCCGATTCCTACAGCGATCATATGTAACGTGTCATCGGATGTTACAGTACCAATTTGAATACGGATGATCAGGAGAATGAAGAAGAAGAGGCCTACAACAAACGAAGTCACCATGGCACAGAGGAGCATTTGTGCACATGTATCCTATGTGTTTCAGAATAGAAATGGGCATACATAGGAGCGATTGCACATAGCAGAGTACCAGGCAACTGTAGTAAAGACAGAAAGCAGGAGAAGGCAATCAAGAATCAAGTAGATTAGGATTCGAGCTGCAATTTCCAGAGCTTTACCAGATGGAGTCAGATCAACTTCACCAAATTGCCGTTTCCAATAACCACAATACTATGTATGATACCGCTACTATGTGGTCTACAGGAGGCAGGAACGAGAAGAGAATTGGAGTCGTTACTATAAGAAGCCCAATGATGCAGAGTCCAAAGAGGAGTAATGGAGATGCACACATCAGCAGTGTTCCAGGACTCACAGCTATGCATTAAACATTCTTAGAATCCTAACGATGGGTCACATGGAAGCAGATGATGTCCACTCCAACGACAAAGAAAGCAAGAAGAGAATATACTATGATTTCAGCTATCACTTGAGACTTGAGCATAAATGCCTTCCATAAAAGTAAACGGTCATGATCCTCCTGTTGGAGATGTTCATGCCAACGTCTTGTGAATGCGTTTAACTACGAATAATCATGCAAATGCATATGTACTCCTTCGATTCGTTTCAGCATAAGAGGAATGGAGACAATCCAGCACACCAATACAGGGAGAAGAGCTATGACATCCGAAATCATTTTAAAGCCAACAGCAAGCAAATATAGAAGAATGAGCGTTACAGAGAGACCAACGAAATAGACACAGCGACCCACTTGAATGAGAATAACATGACGCGGAATGGACTGGCGACTAAACATGGTCCGAATTGCTCTGAAGAACACAATAATCACAGGAATAGCCACCAAAACTGTTAAGGGAGTGAAGATGTTCTTCCATGCATCTGCATTAAATGCATGGCTATACTTATATCGAGTGACGACTTCGAATCGTATGGTTGAGAACACAATTCCAAGTCTACGTATCATGATAGTACCATAGGAAAACAAGATTGGTGAAACAGCGAATCCAAAGTAATGGACGACAGATTTAATAAAACTATCGTTAATTTCAAGCCAATAGGAGAGCCTTCCTGGTTTCATTAGACTAATGTACAGTCGTTTGTTCGATGACATTGGCTCTTCATGTGAAAAGATGGGAGAAGCATACTTTGAGTAGCATCTTGGATCGGGTTGAGAGGTAATTGAGGAGCAACGATCTCCTCGTCGACAAGAGGGGCTGTAAAACTCATTGGACGCTTGTTAATCAGAAATTGAAAGTATATCCTCAGTCTGTCATTAACGAAGATGAATGGTTCGTCAAGGAACAAACAGTCCAATTACACTTCCATTTATCAAGAGTTGCCTGTAAACGATATATATGACCTGTAGTCTTCCCATCAATTCGCTCCAACTTTGGGAGTATCGATTCTTTCGTAAACTGTATTAGCTTTTGAAACGATTTTGGATAGATATGACACAGTTTATCTCCGAATATAGAGAATAGAGGTTCAACCATTCCAGAATATTCCAATAGTGGTTGTCTTAATGCTAACTCATTGAATTCATGAATCCAATACCAAAAGTAATAAAGGTTAAAGAGATTTGTTCCCTTTGATGATTGATACATGCATAGCGAGCAAAATAGAATAACAAGCATCGAGTAACTCTTCATCTTATCTTCAAAGGCACGATCCGATAACGATGATATTTCGGGCATTTCTGGAATCAGCAGAGGACACTGGCGATAAAGTAATCCCAGTATCATAGAAACAAAATGAGAATCCGAAATGGTTAATTCCGCTAATACAGAGGCCATGTCAATACAAACATTCTTAGAACTTGTTTCAGCTGCTTTATGAATTAAATTGTTCGTTATCTCAGCACGTAGAATTGCTTGAACTTCTTTACATGAACACTGATTCAGAATTGAAAGCAAAGATTCGGCCTCCTGACAAGCTGATTTGCCTCCTACCACCTTATTCAGAATCCCTTTGAGTTTCCAAATACACTCACGAACATCTCCATAATACTCTCCTAAGACAGCCTTGTCGTTTCCTGCTTGGAGCAATTCATCAACAGCATGTATCAGAGAAGAAGGAGGAATTGAGGTTAGTGTATGTTGAACAAGTGGTTCTGGAGATGAAGGAGGAGATACTACTGGGTCACTACATATCTTCGTCTCGTCAGTGAGTTTTGCTGATGTTGCCGACATCTCGGGAATTTCTGTCACTTGATCCGATTCGCCACTTGTTGGTTCGACCTGTTTCTGTTTCGAAATTACAACCTCTTCACAAATAACCGCAATTTTTTGCAACTTCTGATCTCGCTCTTTTGCCTTTCTTCGAATCTCCTTCTTAACTACTGCATTCCGAGTTTCCAGAGGTTCCTGACTCTTTTTCCATTCCTCAGTCTCCTCACGAAGACGATGATCCTCCAAATCAGCAATCTAGTTATCATAATCCTTTCCAAAGATACTCTTGTACAAATACGATCGAATATACGAAGATTAGAGAGAAATGGATCTTGAGACTCGTCATAAGGACTACATTCAAGCAACAACCAATACCTACCATAATTGCGGGTTCAATGGAGGCAGTACAGAATCCTTCTCACATTGACTAACACTAGAAACGACTGACTCCATCTCTTGTTGTTCCAAAATCCGTTCTTGCAGATAATCACGATCTGAAACAAGTTGCACGGAATCAAGAAGATAGGAAAGATTATCCAACTCACCTTCAGGATGAATCAACCGAACATCCACCTTTCGTTGCCATACCATTCGTCGATCCAAAGATGTTTCCTCTGAAATAGCTTTATCTTTCTTTTGTTGCTTTTTCACCGCTTTGGATTGAGATGGCTTTTCTACCTTGGGATAGATTAATGATGCAGAAATGTTTCGATATACTAATAAATTATACCAAAACAACAAGCAATCACCTGGAGTTGGTTTTGCAAGTACCACCGGTTCCTGTTGGTTCTCTACAACTCAAGATTGAAAAGAACCCAAACTCAAAGTCTGGCTCTCAGTCTTCTCATTCAACAGACTAGCTACTGAAAGCGACCAACCACTTTTCTAAAATGTTAATACAATTGCAGAGAATCCACTTTATGACCTTTGGGTGGTTGCATCAGAGAAAGACTGAGATCATCTTTTCGTATCCTTAAATAGAAACAAACACAAGAACCCAAACTCATCATAAATCATTCGGTGCAATCACATCATCAATCTTCAGTACCATTCGACACAACTGTGTTGCCAACTGTAACTGCTGTTGCTTACTAATCAACGTCTCGATCACACACACATCCTTCATATCATTCGTTCCAGTTCCCATGCAATCGACTCCCAAACGAGGATTCTTCTCCTCCACCTGACGCTTCTTCAAATGTGACACCTCCTCCATGAAGCTCAAACCACTGTTCTCAGCAAGTGCAGCAGGAATCTCATCCAAGGCATCAGCAAAGGATCGGAAAGCATGTTGTTCGATTCCAGGGATGGTTGCAGCGAACTCTTCCACAGCGATGGAACATGAAATCTCTGCTGAACCTCCGCCATAAACAATACGATTGTCCTATATCTCACCTAATTCAATCATACTCACTCTAATCAGATTGCGAGTCACACAAATAGCATCCCAAAGAGAACGTTTTGCTTCGTCCACAATCATTTGATTACCTCCACGGATGAAAATGGTACAAATATTGGAATTACGACAACCCTCAATCATCAACATACTATCCTTAGTAGTTCCCACAGGTACATCACGGACTATCCATCAATCATTGGATCTTCTTCTACCTGATTCAGCATATCCCAATTTATCCTTCGATAACTCCTCGAAACGAGGAACAATCTTTGCTCCTGTTGCAATTGCAATAGCTTCAATCTCCATTCCTCCTACCCATCTCACTGCATGAATTCCATTCTGGAATAACAGTGAGTTAGCTTCATCATCAAATCCTTGGGATCACAACACACCACAAATCCATACCCCATTGACATATGGCCAGATTGGCTCCTGTATCCTTAATGCGTTGTACCATATCACGGAAATACGCCTGCTCCTTCTCATACATATCCATCAGATCCTGATCTTAAGTACCGTCTTTAAATCTACCTTTGCATTTGTAATCTCCACCTCATGCTTTGTTTTTGGCTTTGGAGGTTCAAAAGGACATGTTAACAGACAAATCCGTGCATCCTTCAATGATTTCGACATCTGAGGATGCGAAAAACCCTTGTCCAGAACCAGTCCATGAATCAACTCCGTATCCTCTAGCTTGCCTCCCGTTTTGGTCTATATGGAATATCGCATGATCAGTACTTACTGTCAGCTTAATTAAATCAAAACGAACATCGCGACGAGGAATATCTGCAACCGAAAGAACCGATTTCACGGCAATTTCAGCCATCTGACGCTTAAATCTATATTAACAGAAAGAGGGGATATCTACTGATTCACAATCTTCGATGATAAGGTGGTTAGGGCGACTTCAATCAAAGGCTCAATGTTGTCCTCAGAGAAGTCAATTTGATATCCAATTTCCGACAAGTGATCCACTGCAATCTTGCACGCTTGTTCAAAGCCATCAGCAACCTTCACAGGATGAATACCTTTATCCAGCAGCTCTTGTGCTTTCTCTAGCATGGCACCAGCCAAAACAACAACACCTGTTGTTCCATCTCCAACTTCCTCATCTTGGGACTGAGAAAGCTCAACCATCAACTTAGCAACCTGGTGCTGCACATCCATGTTCTTCATGATCGTTGCTCCATCATTTGTTACAGTCACTTCTCCATCCTGACTAACCAGCATCTTATCCATTCCTATACATAAGAAGGAGTGACCAGATGATCACCCTTAGGTCCTAAAGATGTTCGGAGAGTAGAACAAAGCGTTCTGGCAGCCAGAATGTTTGCCTACAAGAATCACGCTTCCCAACACTCATTTCCTACACGAATTGCATCTAATCCCTTTATACGCTGTTTCTTCTCTTGTTCACGGATAATAATGAAGGGATTGCCAAACTCGTCAAATGTGAGGCTCATCTAGAAATTACGAGAAATACCAGTACCTATTACGTTAAATACGTAAAAATACGATTTCTTCACAAAATCGATTGAAAAGCGCTTCTATCAGAAGAAACGTTCAGTGATCGTCCAGTTATTTGATCTTCAAGAATCCTATCTTTTCAGTCTTTAGTATCATCACATGCATTCTCGAGGATGAGTCAATTCGGAGAGTTCACACCTGTTGTCCATCCTTCCTCAATCTATAGTGAGTTGATTCGTCGTATTCGGAGTAATGACTGTTACTCTTATCAATTCTAGTTTTGAAACCAATTCAAACAGACAAAAACCGCAATTTGGCTACCACAATTTCGGTAGATATGCTACAAACTCAGTTACTTGAAGAAGGAAAGGAATTCATTATTATCAACCTGGCGTACGTTACCTTTCTTCTCCATTCATACTAGTGACTACCTCGTTATCCCTCAATTATTGAATCGATGTGTGAATTTCGATATGAATCCACTCCAGTTATCGACTATTTTTGATGTACTATACGTTATGGAGTTTTGGCTCTCTTCACCGGCACATTATGGTGAGTAAAAAAGAACTCGCTTTATTCTAGTTTATCTTCACTCACCTCAGAATAATATTGACTGTGAATTCGTTGTAGCCTGCTACTTCTTATGGAAGAATGAAGTCAGATTCCTTTGATCCTCTCATATACAGGATGAAATATCATCTTTCTCGTATCAGGATATCATTCTGGATGTAATGCGTGCTGGATTGAAAGATGTCTCTATTGATGATATACCAAATGTTCCTATGAATAAACTACGAGAATTCTACACAATGCTAGTGAATCCTCCTTCAGAGAATCTTCTCTCTTCAGCTCTGGTACTTACCAGGTGCAATGTCTTGGGTCTGTTTTACATGGATCACTCCCCAATGCCTGTATGATTGGATTCTTGTTGTTATTCTCAGAATCCTCCTTTATTAATGATTGGAAGTGGTCGCAAAGTATTATTCTCCTCCGATAGAATAGACGATTATCAATGGAACGAATCAATTGGTGAATTTGTTTGTGACTGTAATATTGATGTGTGTGGTGATGTGTTTGTTCGTGGTATGTCCTCTGATGGATTTGAATGTCTTTTCGAGTATTGTGCTCATACTGCTCTATTACAAGATGTGGACATATCATGAATGCTTGATACATAGGAGACAAACTTGGTGTTGCCCAATCGAATGAATTGTAATTCATTGATTAATTCGACTACACTTACCGTAGAAATATGGACTGTCACTTAGAAGTAGATCACTCTATCCTCAACTCGTCGAGAACCTTCTGTTCCATTGTTCCATGGTCCTTTATCAGCTTCGACCTGTTATCATCAGGGTATTGTAACATTTATTCAGCATCATGCAATTCATCTAACAGATGAACGAAGAGCAATGATACATGGTGAAGGTGATGATGCATTGATTATTGAAGTGTGTTTATTGTTATATGATGGGAATATTTCAATTGCTCTACAGAAGGCAGCAGAGATGGGTGTTCATATCAATACTCCTTCTGTTGATGCATCTATAAGTCTGAACCTCCTTCCTGTAAATGAGAAGCTTCCTGAAGCTGGTCAAGAGAACCCTATTCCTCAGTCTGAGGACACGAAACCTATTGGTCAGTGTGTAGATGAGAAGCCCACTGATCAGACTACCGTTGTTGATGATACAGGCAACATGGAAAGGAAACCAGATCAACTGTCGACGCCAAGCTTAATCTCCACAGATCATTCATCTCTTGTGGACATGGACACAACATATCGTCCTGCTAAAACGGTCCCCTCATCAGTACGAGGACGTGAAGGTGTATTTATTCGGTATCATCCTATATATCGTGATTACTTTGACTGGCTCTTAGATGATGGATTAGACAGATCTGTGATTGAAGATTCAATGAAGAGTGAACAGTTGGATCCATCTGTACGTATATAAAATAGAAGTCATTGTGAAGGTGTTATCAAGGAATCTTCATGAGATTGTGGCGAAAGATAACCCAGAAGTGATTCTGGCTGTCGAATCACCAGATGTACCAATTACAGACACATCCATGTTCTTTATCCGAAGAAGAAATCATCCCTTATTTGCTAAATACTATAATAAGCTAGATTTAGGTAGTTCAGAAGAAGAAGTCCGATATATGTTGGAACGTGATGGAATTGATCCTGGTGTAAGAGGAATTGAGTATTGGATAATGATTAGTTATTGAAAGTGGATCGTAATGAATGGATTCCTTTGTAGTCATAGTGTTTGTTGTTGAAAACATATTATGCAGAATGTGAAAAGATGTACAAATTGTTTAATGAACTTAATGCAACTAAATCTTGTTGTGGATGCCATGAAACTTGAGTTACTTTGCGACCAAACTCTGGATTCTCTATATTCAATTCAAATCCATTCCGGCCTTGAATATGATCTCGATTTCGTTTGGCTGCTTCTAGAAAAATGTCTGCTTTCGTTATCCGATCCATAATCTATATCTAAAACTGTCATTCCAAAAATACATGAAAAGTATTCTGATAGGATCCAGTAATCAGATTTCGTCCATCTCCGCTAAGTCCAATATTAAACCGATCAAAGAACAAGTCACTATCATTCCACTTCATACATTGTTTGTGAAGGCTTTCATGAATGGGAAGTATTTGAACGGGTTCTCGTTCCATATAAATATCCCACACCTTCACAGTGAGAAAGTCTCGTGTGAGGAAGAAACGGCCTCCAGCTATCCATCATTCTCTTCTTACTATCATACGAGTGAATTTGAGAAAAGAAATGGTTGATAGGAGATCGACAACGTCTGAATCGAGACTGGCTTCTGGACTCGCAAAAACTAATCCTAAATGAATCCTCACATTTCTACTACGACAAGGAGTACCACGAGCTGATACACGAAGATCCGACATTGTTGTGATCCCTTGACTTGTACTGTAAGCATAGAGGTTACAATGTGTAGGATGACAAGCAGTACTGGTGATCACTTCTGTCAAGTTATCCATATTGGTTGGTTTGATATCTAAAATGTCTGAAGATTAGGTACATATCTAATTCACACTGAAACTCTTCTTGTCGATCTCGAGATTCCATAAATTGATTCGGAGATCATCTGCAGACAAAAAGGTCTCTCCATCACTAAAGCAGGACAATGAATGGATATTAAAACTGTGAGCATGTCCATAGATATGCTTGTTCTGAGCAATTATTTCAAACGACGGCTCTGTGGAATTCTCTGAACCATCCAAAAGAGGACAAGGCACTTTTCCAAGACGTTTCTCACATAATCGCCATAACTTGATAGTCTTATCTATTAATTACCAACAACAACAAAAAACAACCATTTGTCGATAGTAAGGATAAATTGCTAGGATTTAAGGGAATCCACTGAATCACATTGATGCGCTCTTGGATCTCTGTGCTGTTCAAATAGTCAAATTCAGGCTCATGGCTCTGGAATTCCGAAAAGAAAAAATACCCGTTTCCCTTCTCCTTGCTATCTGATACAACAACCATACCATCACCCTGGATCTCTTTACTATGACCTTGTTGGAAAATAACAACACGGCCTCCATTGTCTCCAGCAGCAAGATACTGACCAGTATCGTTAAACTCAAGTGATGACAGTATATCCACTATTCTTACTATCTCCACTCGCAATTCATACCATTCGCCACATCTGCAATTGACATCTTCTCACCAAAGCGCTGACTAAACTGCCATCCCGAATTCCTGTCGTTGACACTCATCTGACTTCAATACACTCGCGATGAGAGGCTTAAACACTCGTGAACCGAAGATAAAACGTATGTAAGACTTAGTTGCGAGCTTTGCAGTTCGATTCTGGAGAGTGTTTCTCCATTTTGACATATCTTTTGCCTCAAATCATTCTGGAATTATAGATGGATCTTTTATGCCTAACTGCAACGTTTGTAGTAATCTTTGTTCTCATTGACATCAACACCATTTACCCTTTTTAAGGGATCCACAGTATCTTTCAAACCTTCTCAATAGAACAGAAGAGTCTCGTAATAGATTGTACAATTATCTTGTTCAACCACTTCTCGTATTTATCATTTCCAATCACTCTTGATGTGAAGGTGAGTTGATTGGAGAACCTAGGAAGAGAATTGTGAAGGTTGGAAGTGAAGAGAAACACGATGCAATTAGCTAGTAATCACGAGTTTGAACATCCATTTGTCTCTTTCTCACAGTCACACAACCGTCGAAGTGGAAATATCAGATCAAATATCCTCGTCCTTTGGTCATTTCATTTCTGTGAGTTGAATTGTTCTATTTGTTCAATGTACGATTACCGCGCATCGCATACTTATCGTTAGATTAATTACATAAAACATCTATGGAACAGGGGAATAGTAGTTCTGCAATGGAACAACGTAAGACAACTCAGCCGCCAAGAGACGAGGTAGTCTTCTTTAATTTAGATGATATTTCTAGCTAAAAGATATCCAATGTCAAGAGATTATCACGGATTCATCAAACAATTCTGTGAGTTGTAGGATCTTGACATTATCGTGTAGATTCAAGGTATTCGCAAGTTAAAACGTGTTCGAAAACAGTCAACACCCACTGTATCTATGATCTTTTTGTTTTAGTGTAGCGTTACAACGCGCGACGACGAATGACTCCCAAGAAAGAGAATCCACGTACTAATTGATTGTTGAACTGAGTTCTAGAACAATATGTGGAATTATCGGAGGATGACAATTCGTTGTCTTCTCCTACTCCCTTGTCACCCCCTCAGAATAACAAGCGAATTGATAGTTATTTTACCCCCAAAGAGGGAACCCGCTCGGATTCTCGTCATTTTGTTGCCCGAAATCTCTTTGGAGCAAAGTCTTCAGGCCTCCTTCCACAGCAACAAACAGATGCTAGTTCACTATCATTACCAGATATACCTCATAATGATCTCAGTACTCCTTCACATTCACTCGATGCACTTCAATTACCTTCAGGAAAACCTCCAATTGTTCCATTGGACTCTGCAACCGAAGGTATGGACGTTCCTACAACCACCAGTCAGACTAGTTTTGATCTCCGTTCAAAGGATATGCACTCATTACTAATGATTCGAGACCAGCGAATCAAAGATTTGGAGCACGTAGAGTTGCCAAGTCTTATTTATCTTAGGAACTTTCACAAGTAAATGCCAAACTAGCAGAGTCTCAAAGCACTCTATCAACACTCACTTCACAGAAGGAAGCAGCTGCCCAATTGCAAGAAAGTTATCAGAAGGATGTCGAAACTCTTCAGGCTCAGATCACACATGCTACAAACGAGCTTACCGAGACTCGTGAGAGGGCACAGAAGGCACTAGAACGTTGGATTCGAAGCTATGCGTTGAGTGCTGCAACCGAGCGTCAGCAGCAGGTTCTCCGCGGGAACATTCGTGTAGGTAGCGTAGTCCTCCAACAGATGGGTCATCGTGTTGTTGAGACATGGCACGAAGGCAACGTGGGTAAAGTGTGAGAGAGTGATTCATAGCGGTATCGTGAACTACGACGGTTGTTGGTGGAGGTATCAGAGATGAAGGAGAAACTAGAGGCAGAGCGTCGTACACTTCGCAAGGTTGGAAATGGTGGATATGGTGATGCATAGCGGAACACACGTAATGAGAAAGAGGTGATGATGCCTCCTACCACCTCTCTTACATCCGGAGATACAGAAGAGATTGATTCTGCTGACTTCGAACAACTAGCCAAACAGGAGATTCTGAAGTGTCGATTGAACACACTGAAGAAACAGCAAGCTGAGTACACTGAAGAATTAGCAAAGCTGGATGTAGAAAAAGAGGAACAAATTCGAGAAGTGCGTCGTTTACGCGAAGAAGAGAATAGCAAATACTGTGGAAGACCACTTCTTCAAGTGAAGACGATTGAGAGAGTTGATTCGTAGAGTCGTTATCAAGTGATTGAAATGTTGGGAAAAGGGGGTTTTAGTGAAGTGTGGCATGCATATGATCTTCAGCAATTGACAGACGTAGCTATCAAAATTCACCAATTATCAAGTGCTTGGTCTGATGAACGGAAATCTAATTACATAAAACATGCCATTCGAGAGAATGATATTCAGAAACGACTTCAGCATGAAAATGTGGTTCGTCAGCTTGATAGTTTTGTGATCGATTCGGACAGTTTCGCTACAGTTTTAGAGTATTGTCCAGGAACAGACCTTGAGCGTTATTTGAAGCAGAATGTGGTTCTAAAGGAAGCTGAGGCTCGTGCTATTACTATTCAGGTATGGACATGAAACGAAATGTTAAGTAGATTCTATCAGCTCTCTTATATATGTCTCAATCTAAGTTGAAGATTATTCACTATGATTTGAAGCCTGGGAATATTCTTTTTGATGCAGATGGTCATATCAAGATTACTGATTTTGGACTCTCAAAGGAACTGGATCCTGCAGGCGATAGTAAAATGGCTTTGACTTCACCAGGGGCGGGAACCTACTGGTATCTTCCTCCTGAATGCTTTCAACTGAATTCTTCCTCTCCACCTTTAATATCCCAGAAGGTTGATGTGTGGTCTGTAGGAGTGATTCTTTATCAGATGGTATATGGAAAGAAGCCCTTTGGAGAAGATATGACACAAGTTGGGATGAGATTGGTAATTGAGTGATAGGAAACACTTCTTCGAGAAAACGTTATTTTGAATGTCACAAATATAGAGTTTCCTTCGAAACCTGTCGTTTCTGCTGATTGTAAAGACTTTATTGTCAAATGTTTGCAGAAGGATGTCAAGCGAAGATGGAGCGTGGCAGAACTCTGTGAACATCCTTTTATCATTTCTGTGAAATCGAAGTTGATTGTTTGTTAAAACGTACTGAACGTTCACCGCGCTTTTGGTTCACTTTCTAATTATGGGAATTGAGGGTCTCTTATCACTTGTAAAACCGGCACGTCGATCTATTCATGTCCGCGAGTACCAAGGAAAAACGGTGGCAATAGATGCCATGTGCTGGTATCGATTTGGCTTCCTTTCTTATTTGTAGGCTTCACCGAGGAACCTATTGCTGCTCTGAGGAGTTGTGTTTAGGGAGGAATACGGACAAATACCTCGGCGTGACTAGAAAGATGATTTCAATGTTACAGGCAAATGGAATCACTCCTATATTCGTCATTGATGGAAATGATTTACCTGCTAAGGAAGGGGAGAATGCGGATCGCAAAAAGTCAGAATAGAATTGTTCTCTTATCTCTAGGAACCGTCAACACCATGTCGAAGAAGGGAAACGGCTATATGCTCTAGGGAGAAGAGCCGAAGCTATAGATCACTTTCGACAAGGCGTGATTGTCACTGCGGAAATGATTAAACGCTTTCTGCTACTGCTGAATTCGCTTCGAATTGCTTATATCATTGCCCCCTATGAAGCTGATTCGGAATTAGCCTATCTTTGTCGATCTGGATATGTGGATGCTGTGGTCAGCGAAGATTCAGACACTCTGTGTTATCGTTGCCATCATGTACTCTTCAAGATGGATACTGATGGATCCTGTGAAGAAGTCTCCTTGGAATCTGTGTTCACCAATCCGGATCTTGGTTTTAAAACATGGACTTGCGATCAGTTTGAGTTGATGTGTGTTCTCAGTGGCTGTGACTATTTGAAGAGTCTTCCTCAGATTGGTCTAAAGACAGCTAAGCGATATGTAGAGAAAGAAAGGTCTGTTATCGATACTCTCAATGAGATTACAACGAATCCCAAACATAAACCTAAAGACGATCCAAATGGTTTTCAGACCTATCGAGCCAAGCTGGATGAAGCTCTGGCATGCTTCCATCATCAGGTGATCTTTGATCCCAAATCGAATACAATGAAGTATCTAACACCAGTCACTTCTCTAGAAAGGAAGTTTTGTGAGAGTGAATATTGTATTTTTGGTGTTATCAAGAAGCCTGAAGAAGCAAAGCAAATCGCAAGAGGATATCAATGTGCAAGGACAGGTGAGCCATATCTGCCATCGTCAGTTGATACGAGTTATCTCGATAGGTTCTTTGAGTCGCTTCGATTGACACGAGTGATTCCGAAGTATGGTATTGCAATCGACATAAATCAACCTTTATTTTCCGATGCAAGAAAGATACAGATGACTCCGCCAACGTTATCATCTGCATCACCGAAAAAAGAACAGACTCCACTTCAGATTGAGAATGCAGATTCCTTTTTGTCTCAGTTCAGGTTTTCGTCTACTATTGCAGTAAAACGACCTGGAGGGCAATTACTCGAAAAGCCCAGTAAATTAAAAGAAGGAGATAGTCCTACGAATCAGTTTGAAACAGAATCTCTAACGCCCGAGTACAAGAATCCCTACTTTTCTTTTGATGTTTCTTGAACAAACAGAATTGGTTCGATTAACGGTCTGGTAAATGAATTTATGTGGACTCAGATTCACTTTCACCCCAGTATGTTTCTATTTCTCCTGGAGGACCATACATGTCATCATCTGAATGATACTGGGTTTGTCGTCCAAACTCATGCTTCTTCACTGTATATAATTCCAACAAAATACTACATACCACTTAGGGAAAGATTGCTCACATCTTTAAGCTCATATTGACACTTTTTGCATTTGTATTTTCCATTTCGGTCTTTCTGTATATCATGCCTCTAACCCAGAACTACATTAATGGCTGAGATAACATGAATGTCACAATAGCTCACTTTGCAACGCATACATGACCACTGCCCTCGTTTATTACATGAGACACATTTATAATTCTCACCCTCGAGAGTCTGACACATTGCTTGATGTTCAAACTGATCATCTTGACAGTTCCATTTCCCACAGATACTACATTGGTACATCTTTCCACCATGACTCCAGACATCACGATGACATTCTGAACAGCATATACTTAATGCACCTGGTTCAGGACCGCTGCGGAATGGACAAGCGCAAGCATGCTCCTGGATACATTTTCTCGAATGACACACGAAAGCCTCGCAGAAGTCACATATAGCTCCTACAAACTTCATGCCAGTAACTGTAGTTCCTGGATGTTTTATCAGACAATCTGTTCCGACACCACTGCACTTCATTCGTCCACAATGAGCACAAATGGGAAGTTTTTGCACCTACATGAATGAATAGAGCAATAGAACGAAACTGCATGACAAAAGTAACAAAAGGCGCGATTCTTCTGTTTCATACCGCATTCGGAGCATTCCATTTCAAAATTTCCCGGAACTTTAGACATATCACCATAGGCCAGTAGCTGAGATGTTGACATCAATCGTGATGCAGTGGCTTTCTCCTATGAATTGACTTCACTATCACCATATACAGCCTGTGCTGCTCTCATCTTCTCCTTCTTCTTTCGCACTCCCGTTTTCTTCGGAGGCATAACAAACAGAAAAATGAGACTTGAATCTCCGCCAAATGTGAGCCAATTCCCGTGAATTCATTGTGAGGTTCACAATTATTCTTTCAATGAACATAACCGATATTGATCTAGCGAATGTAACTGGTTACTGGATGGTTGAAATGATAGGAACCCATGGCTATTGCAGTTTCGCTATTTGCTGGATTGGCTACGGCAGTGGGTGGTTTAATCGTTTATTTCAATTCTATGGTGAAGCTGGCAAACCGGACATTCTTATCCATAGCTCTGGGTTTTAGTGCTGGAGTAATGCTCTTCTTATCATTCTTTGAGATGTTTGAAGAATCACAGAGATATTATGCAATTCGCTACGCGAATGATAAGATAGGGTAAGTGAGCGATGGAAGTGTTAGTCTGTAGAATGTTTGCTGGTGCTCTTGCTCTATTGTCAGGTGTACTGGTATCATATTTGATGGAAATCCTAATGCATCGCGTATCCGATGTAGAGTTCGAGTTACCAAAGGAATCGGATCAACCAGTTCATGGAGTTCTTAAACGGAGATTATCAATTCGATCCGATGTAGAGGAACAAGTTGAGGGTCAAGTAATCCAGAACCCTGTATTCAAGGAAACAAAGGATCTGGAAATGCAGGAACTACCAACTGCCGAAGCGAATCATGTATTGTCAGGTCATGGAGTGGAGATTCACAACATCACAGGAAGTACACGAGATTTGGCGAAAGAGGAATACTTTGTGGACGAAAAGGTACTCAGTAATCTACGTAGTGTTGGCTTGCTATCAGCCATTGCCATCACCATTCACAACTTTCCTGAAGGAGTAGTTTCCTATATTGCTTACCTGGATAATCCCAAGCTGGGAGTCTCTCTAGCTATTGGAATTGCTGCCCATAATATTCCTGAAGGGTTATCTGTTGCTCTTCCTGTATTTTATGCTACTAACAAGCGCCATATGGCCTTTCTCTGGGCACTCTTAGCAGGACTTGCAGAGCCTGTGGGAGCACTGATCTGCTCTCTTTTCATAGGTCAGAGTGTGTCGCCCTCATTATTTGGGTTCTTGTTTGGATTTACAGCTGGAGTCATGACATATATTTGTGTGTATGAGCTACTACCAACTGGAGTCACATTGGATTGTGAGAAGAACTATACTTGTTTATCATTTATGATAGGTGTGTTTTTTATTCTTGGTACATTATGTCTTGTATCATATGTTTGATAATAGAAACAAGTCCTAAACGATATATTATAAGAGAAGTTCTTGATAAAGATGGATTAGTTCCTGTTTCATTCGACCTTCAGGGAATGAAGTAAGATCAAAGTAATCTGGAGCAGTCTCTGCTAGCCACTTCCCTTCTACCTGTGTTACAGTTCGAATGAAACTTCCAGATGTCTCAACCAATTCATTGTAGATCACCCAATGACAAGGTGTAGTAACGGATGAAGATGGATGGATTCGAGCACGCTGTGCCTCCTTGGCTGTAAGATAGAATCCATCCCGATCATAGATGGCTGATTGCATGAAGAATCCTTGACATAGACATCTCTTGATATTCCGTTTTCTCTCCATTGATGATAGAGATGGGTCAGTAACCACGGGAATGTGATGTTTTTCTGTTAGTGAACACAACTGTTCTCGAACATTGGTTGCTTGACGGAGACTTCGAATGTTTAAGCCAAGAGAAGAACACCAAAGAGACTTATCTTCTTCCTTCACTTTCATAAATGCATCAAAACTAGAAATGAAACATTCTATGTATTCATTACATATGTAACAAGGTCATATGATCACTGTCTGAATCACCGAACAGACGTGAACATTCTTCTCCTGAGTCCACTTCCTCTTCTTCGTAGACTCCTCGTTGAGCCCATTCTTCTCGGATTCCTCGTCGAGAATTACCAGTACGAATGAAGATGGAAGGAACAGACAACATTGCAAGGATGGATAGAATCTCATACACACAGCCATAGATTGGAGCTGTTAGTAAACACTTGGTGAGTTGAGGTTCCAAGGGGAACTCTGCCAAGAGGATTCCTAACGGAGTGATTTGACCATTGTCATCCAGAGCTCCCAAACCATGAAGTGACTCCAAGGCTCGCATCAAGGATTCTGAAGGAGGAGAAGCCATGAAGTCAAACTTAGCCAGATTCTGAACACCAAGCCGTTTGAGCGTCAAGACAACAGATGCTACATTGCTTCGAAGAATCTCAGGAGGAGTTTGAGCCTAGAAAGAAGACTTTGTATTCATGGATACCGGCAACTGAGTCACGAAGGACGATTCTGTGTATAAGCGAAAACACTTCCCAGGTTGTGTACGTCCAGCGCGACCTGCTCTCTGTTTGGCTGCTGCTTGGGAGATAGGTGTTACACGTAGTGATTCCACGCGAGTACGAGGATCAAATACCTTCTGCTTACAGAATCCTGTATCGATGACAAAAACAATACCGTTTATTGTCACCGAAGTTTCGGCAATGTTGGTAGAGACAACCACTTTCCTAGTATTGTCTCCAGCAGGAGCAAAAGCTAATTGCTGTTGGGCAGGAGGCAGGGAAGAGAAAAGCGGAATTACAGTCATCTTTTGCACAGTGGAAGCGAATTTCTGAGACTCACGTACTAATTTATCACATGTCTCCATGATCTCTTGTTCTCCTGTGAGAAACAAGAGGACATCTCCAGGGCCTTCATAGAGATGAATCTGAACTACTGTACGTACAGCAGCTTGAATATAGTCAGGTTCAGGAGCTGCTGTGTAGAAGATCTCCACAGGATATAAACGACCAGGTACTTTGAAGAGAGGAGCTTGATTGAAATATTTCTGAAAGGAACTGGCATCCATTGTTGCACTCATCACAACCAATTTCAGATCTGTGCGATACTGGAAAACTTCTTTCACCATTCCAAGAATAACATCGGTAGAAAGTGTCCTTTCATGGACTTCATCCAAAATCACAACATCATACTTCTTTAACAAAGGATCGGTGATAGCCTCTCGGAGAAGCATTCCATCGGTTAGATATCTAGATGTAATCTCCAGAATGGAAACTGACTTGAGCATTGTACGTGGACTAGACACATCTTCGAAACGAACACTATAACCAACTTCTTCACCACAAATAACATCCATCTCCTCTGCCACTCGCTTTGCAACACTTGTAGCTGCTACACGACGGGGTTGGGTACATGCAATATGAGGAATATGGTCCCGATTGGCTTTCAACAGATGCAGCAAGAGAGCCTATGATAAGGAGCAGATCGAAATCAATCTACTTGAGGAATCTGTGTAGTTTTACCACTTCCCGTTTCTCCTTCGACAATAATCACAGAATTATTGGAATAAGCATCTTCAAAGATATCCAGAAACTCAAAAACAGGCAAAGATCTTCTTGTTCGCAAAAGATCGAAATACCTCCTTGAAAATGGTTTTCCATTGAGTGGATTGAGTTTCGACTCAAATATTTGCTGTTTCACAGATTTAGGAGGTGAGGGTTCTCGATAACGATGATGACTGCGCGATCGTGATCGACTCCTCTACATAATAAATATCTGAAGGACTATATAACACTGTGACGATGATGATGTGGCATCAACAAACAAATACTATTTCCTGAATACACGAGGTCCCCAGTTCCAAGGAAGAAACGTGGCAAAGAAGTAATAGATACAAAGCCACACATCTCCAAGGAATCCTTCTGGTGTGAAATCAACCACTATCTATCAATTGTTTAATTAATATTACTATCTTTATTTAGTTTTAGTAAATCCTTGATCTGATGTATCACAGGAACGAATAGCATGATTCTATACATCAATAGACACAACAAATGTTACAGATTGAAAAGGACAAATATAATAGTTTTCGGAATTGAAAAACCCTAGGAATCGTCAAATAAACGCTTTCTTACAACATGGTCTTTCATTGAGTTCATGAGATTTGTAACGTATTTTGTATGGAAAATAACGTAATAGGAAACGATTGCATAAATAATATTCTGTGTAGTCTAGAGATGAGTTCCAGGACTCATCTCTACAACTGGGATTTCAATCACAACATGTTCTCCTTCTTCATTAAGCATTGCGCGTCTCCGTTCTTCTTTACTTCGAAACATTCGCAGCAGCTACAAATGACCCTAGGACTGATTACCAACAATTCCTTTCCTCTTGGGTACTTCATTTCCACCCTAACGATCAGAAATGCCAAATAGATTTACCATTTCCTCAACTTGCGTTTCAGGAAGAATTGAATATGTTACAAACACTGACTTCGCTTCCTAATGATAATAAGAATACAACAGAGGTACTATAGTCTCATTGACCTCAGCAGGAAGCACATCATCATCCGAGTAATCCATGTGTATTCTTGCAATATCTGGATGGTTTGGATGTGTATCTGAAATGATTCTCTTTAGAGTCCTCACGGAGACCCTTTCGTAAAGTTCCAAATCGATAACATCACGAGAGACACTGTCTTCTAATTGGGATTGTTGGATTCTGTGTCTGATCGGAAGAA
>JABLTK010105344.1_pt1 | contig 38964 bp, 52 predicted proteins | sample 7160131 | NCBI WGS metagenome assembly JABLTK01 (sample SAMN14651221, study PRJNA627086) | human gut metagenome | isolation source: feces | host: Homo sapiens
GAAAGCAATTGGAAGTATCCAAGGCTCCAGTGAGAAAAGCCACATTGAATCCTTCATCTCCTAAGCAGAAGCCCATACCACCAAAGCCGGTGTCACCTCAACTCAAGCCATCTTCACCGAAGCAGGTGCCTTCGAAACCGTCCTCTCCTCAACTCAAGCCATCCTCACCAAAATCTCTTCCTTCGAAACCATCCTCACCAAAACCTCTTCCTTCGAAACCATCCTCTCCTCAGCTTAAACCATCCTCACCAAAACCTCTTCCTCCCAAGCCATCCTCTCCTCAACAAGTTCCTTCTAAATCCCAATTCACTCCTTCTCCAATTCCTTCACTTCCTCCTAAACCTTCCAAAACATCAAAGTTACCGGGTCCTCCTCCTGGCTCATGGAAAATGTAACACTAAGGGTAATAAGTCTGTTTCTTAAACAAACAGGAGAGTTACCACCACTCATTTCGCGCAACATTGTTGTAGCATACACACCTCGTGGTAACATAAATCCCAACTGCACACCTTCTTCTTTAACACAACATGTCAACTCCTTTGGCTTAGCTACAATCCTTCGATACGAACCATAGAGAATAAACTACACATGATTATATCTCTTCATATCTACAGGATTCTCTTCATTTCGTAAGTCTTTCATTTGCTTCCCTAGTAATCGTTCTAACCACATATCATAGTAATCACCCACTTCATTCTCAGGTAATTCTACTGTTGTTCTACTGTAAAACTTCTCTTCCAAAAACTACCCAAGTAATGGCAATACCACATTTTCAATTGAATCTGGAGTTGATGATACAATCACTTCATTCTCATGTTGTACTAAATCTCCAGGAATAATGGCATTGTTATACTTCTGAATTCGCCATTGTAGTATCACATTAAATAGATACGATTGAAATGACTTGACAAAAAAAGTCCCCATTTCCGTAGGTAACTCCTTTAAGACATCCAAACATCGCTTTCTCTCATCTTCAGTCAGATTCTCCTTCTTTACAAGATCTTCACAGCCATATCGACGCAATCCCTATATGACAAGTCATTCTTATCAATCACTCTCATGACTCGAAGCAATACATGAGATGATGCTGGAAGCATTCTTGCACTTGACTTTGCATCGCCTGTCTCCTGGAAATGGGTCAGAGCGGAATATTCACTCTTTCAATTATCCTTAGCAAATCAGATCCTACTGCAACGACTTGACTCGGAGTAAGTAAACACTGGAGGGCCTTTTGCCAATCACCTTTGACTAATAACTGACCGATTTTGACATTTGTCATTTCTGTAGCAGAATCTCCTCCAAATCGTTGATTTCCAAAATAGTTCACAAATCCGTCCTGTTCCAGACTGGGAATGATTCTCTCGATTTCATTCGATGGAACCGTAACCTGTCGAAGAGTGAGAAGAAATCGATTGCCCCATAGACGACCAATTTCTAAAGGGGATTTCACATACTTCAGTCCACCAATCTTGATTCCAGGCAATTCCTCAGCTGCTTTCAACAACCGATCAGGAGAAACACCCGATACAGTTCCAAACTGGTATGTAACTGCCTTCTTATCTTTGATTCCCGCAAATCCGAGTGCTCGTTCCGAAATCCCCAAAATCTCGGCCAAACGAATCCTTAGTCCCATCAATTCAGTATTGGTCTTTTTCAAGGTGAACTGAAGAATCAAAGGAATGTTCCTCCGTTTAGAGGGAGTTTGGAGGGATTTGGCATTTCGTTTCCTATTCGGATATATTGTTAAAATAATCTTGTTTTGAGATGTAGAGGTACGCACAAATGGATACTTTTGCTTGAAAAAGAGATGGAAGGAGCGGCGAGCATCCTTATCTTCCATAGCAGGTAAGGAAAACGTATGAGAAGACTCAGATTTGTCAATTCGCGAAGTAACTATGAAAGAGAGAATCTTCATTGCCGTCTCTACTCCGACCATGTCTGTTAGTGAATCCACATGATCATTCCGAGAGAGTTGAATCGATCCTGCTCGACTCCGAATTGAAATATGAGGATTGGTTAACTAATCCTCAAAAATGGCTTATATGAATACGCTAAGTTCTTCTAACACTTCAGGAGCAAGCTTCTTGTTATCAGGAATCGGCAGTGTTAACACATCCTTAAATCCATAACTCTTTGCTTTCTCCACAAAGATACCAATTTCTGCCTTCATATGATCGTCACAGATATAAAAACCAGAAGGGTGATTCTCTAGGACCTTTGGAGTCACATCTAAAACCGTTTCTAACTCTTCTTTTGGAGGATCAGGAATTGTCTGATCGCATTCACCGGCTTCTTCCAGATCCTCTGCAATCTCATGAACAATGAAATCTTCTGGTCTGATCATGACAATAGAATGAATTAATACAAGTCCTTTATCGAATACGTGAATGGAGGATACGAATGGATAAAAGAAGAAGAGTTATAGACTATTTCGGAGATAAAATCTTCCATTCTTGGGTACTTGACTGATTACACCTAAAGGAAAGATTTCTGACATAAACTTGAATAGTTATCAAATCCCCGTGGTTTCGTTTATTCGGTTGATACTTCACTTCTTTTCTTTTTATGAATTATTACCGTAGGTTATTCCATGGAGTATCCATAACAGCTGTAGGAAATAGTACGAATCATGGAGTCCAGAATGTGCAAAATATTTATCATTATGTCAATTCTTTTGTCATCGATATTCAAGGAAAGTTTGAAATAGAGGTAAAAGGCTGGAGAAAATGGAAATGGACAGCAGTTTACGGAGTTCTCAATGTATTTGTGTTATTAAAGTACAATTGTAGGAAGAGAACTTTATTGTCTACCTATCTGAGAGAAAAGGGATACCAAAATATCATTTTGAGGTGAACGATATCGACCGTGTTGAAAATGTTACAGCTTTGATTGGCAGATCACTTCTAGTATAATAAAGATGAATTAGGACTCTGTTTCCGAATGCGAAGTCATGGCGAAGGAAGTTCAGAGAAATCCGAATATCATGTTCGTTTTAAGGATGAAGATGAAGTGAATATGAGTTGTTTCTATAACCTCCAGAAGGAAGCCTGGCGTTCCCAGTTAGAACGTGCCATTTTACGTAGCTCAGCAGTAAGGGATTCCTTGGTAGCTGGAGACTCGACTATTCTGTCATTTCCCTCATTAGGAGGTCGAAGTCGTGCCTTTTCTGTATTCTATATTGATATGGACTAACAATGAAGGAAAACGCAAACATAATGACGTCTTCTTCTGATATGGATTCTTCATCTGTTTCTTCTTCAGATTCTATAGATTATGATTCTGATGACTTTCCATTATCTTGCCGTATATTCAACTCGTTCTTTTGATTGTAGATTCGTATGTTCCGAATTTTGCTTTTCTACACCAACGGACGGATGATCCATCTGGAATGGAGCCTTTTCATCACACCAATACAACTCGAAAGGTATCACTTACCACTGATGAAATCAATCAATGTATTTCTTCTTTAGATCCTTGACTCTAGTGACTCGTGAAGCTCTTGATGCTGTGAATGGATGTGATGATCTCTTTTCGGATGATGCTCCATTGCTGATTGAGGGCGGTTGTGCTGTTGGAATCTCCTTCCATGTTTATTCTTGTTTGCTTCCATCATCCTGTAGAATGTCAAACCACACAACGAAGATCGCATTTTCATCAACTCCAGAATTTGTGGGGAATTATGGTCTTCTACAGATTCGACGCCTTCTTATTCATTAAATGAAGAATCATTGATTCGTGTAGTTTCAGAACGACAAGTAAGCAGAATTCATCAATTGCTATGTAGTTGCAATGGAGCGAATACCAACGTGGTGTTGGAAAGGCGTTGTGTGCAATGTAATTTTTCATTCATTAGTCTGATATTCAGATTTGATGGACATGCTGGATCCAAGTGTTCTGATTGGTGTGAAAAGAATCTCTTGAATGTCTTTGTGGATTGTTATGATTCTTCTCTTTCAGATTCGTAGGCATTTTTGTCATGTCATGAATCTAGCCAACTTCTGACAACAGTGGTTTCTCATTTGGAACAAGGTCTGGAGTCATTATTATCCTCTGAAGAAGCCTCAACGTTAGGAGGTTGCACTTGTACAATTCTTTATCTGAATGACAATCATTACACCATTGTGAACCTAGGTGATACCCAGTATATGTAGTCCTCTTTCTCTCACTTTTTAGAGCTTATACAATCACTCAGGATACAATCTTTGAAATCACTCAGAAGCATGATGCTGTCTTGGATCAAGAACGAATTCATCAAGCAGGCGGTTGGGTTACTACTGTGTGTGAATCAACTCGTCCTCGACTGGGATCTGTGATGACAATTCCTACTGTCACTTCACCTCAATCCCCGCGGTTTTCGTCACCATCGAACACGTTTTCTCCTTTTACCAATTCGGATGTTTCTGCATCACCCATCGAATCTCTTCCTGTCGTACCCACAGGACCTCAGCGACACATACTTCATCGTTCGAGCACCTGTCGACACTACGTGAATGGAGAGCTCGAGGTTGCACGATCTCTTGGAGATTTCGGTTTTAAACTGAGCCATATTTGGGAGCGGAAATGGCGGTATCCTTCTGAATACAGAGAAAAGTTGGGAGTTGATGGTTTTAAGGCGAATGTGGTGGACAATGTCCCATTTGTCCAGTAGGAGAAGATGGTTGTATTGATAGGTAGAAGTGACGAACTGGGTAAAGACAATCGATATATTGTAATTGCAACAGATGGTTTGTGGGAGGTAATTAATCCCAAAGCATGTATGAAGATTATCATGAAATTGGCTTCAAAATATTCATTAGATGTGATTTGTCGTGTTCTTTTGTGGATTGCTGTAAAGAGAAAGAGTACTGACAACATTTCCATAATACTTGTTGATTTGATGTATTGTAATGCGCATTCTATGATTCTACGTAATTGATGCAGTCTATGGTGTTTGTTACTGATTCAGAATTCTTCCCGCCCAGTCTTGTATAGGACATATTTGGGCTTTTCGTCCTGTCCCGAATCTTTTTGTCAGACTTGTCTGTCGTATACAATGTACTATCGCAATTCCTCCCATAGTCTCTCTTTGATTCAGATTTTTCATTTGTAGGTAGAGATACATATTTTGCCGCGAATCCAACTAGTGATAGTTAGTTACTGTGGTTTCTCTTGATTTGTAGATAGTCTTACATATCCTGTATATGGAAACAGAGACTATATGTGTATAGAACAGAACAAACAGAGAAGAGGGATACGACGCTCAGTAGTTGTTGATTTATGTTATGAGTCAGTAGATGGATCATCGTCCTATTTCTTATTCTGCATTGATGTACGATATTCAATTTTCTGTATCCTGTAGGGATGACCCACCTCAGAGAGATTGGCCAGATCAATCACCATACTATGGTAGTGACTCATTAAATTGTATATTCATCACTGTTTCTCTAATTTCCAGTTATTCGTTCTTATGATTATCCTTATTCTCGTCAGGAAGCCTATTCTAATAGCCATCTTACCTCAGGAACCTATTATGAACCAAATAGTCGAAGTCGATCAGTAGCTCACACAACTGGTTACATTGGTGCTTGGGATCATTCTCCTCTAACTCCCTCAGACTCTGATATGAGTTTTCAATTTCCAGGACGTAGAATCTCTTTCTTCTTCTAATCGTTAGCCTTTCCTTCTTTTCACAGTACTGATTTATTGAAGTCATTCTAATCTCCCTTTGTGACTTGTAGAAATAACCTCTCGAATTCTTGGAGAGAAAGTTCTATGTTCGATCCCTACAGAACGAGTGAACAGTTTCATGATTATGACACTTCTCCAGATATCTGGCCTTCAAGTGGTGATATGAACACTTCTTGGACGCACTCATCTGTTATGAATCGTACATCCTCAGATGGTATCTGTGCTGAGAATTTGAGTTTTGCCTCTTCTCGTATGAAGTACCATGAGCCTTTTCATCCTTCATGGGATGATCGCTCGATGGACACAGCCTCTTTCACATATTCTCCTTATCCCCGTGATTCTGGTCATCCCTCATGGAATGGATCATCTGTCTCAGGGTATCGAGGTTCAAGTGGTGGGAGTTCAATAGGAGGGGCTCATATAGATGTGAGTAGATCATGGGGAGGAGATGGAATGGGAGGAATGACTGCATCAATGCTGGACTCATTGCCTGTGGGGGTGATTGATGGTTATATGACAGACTCAAAGCGAATGCTGGTATCAGAGGAGGATGTTCTGAAGGAGTTGATGGAACCTCTGAACCAGTCTTCGGTAGCTATGGAAGTGGTGAATGAATCTTATCACAATGATGAGTCGAAGGTCATGGAGTCATCATCCCAGCAATGTTTTGCTGAACCCACAGTGAAGGAAGAAGTGATATCGGAACCCTTCTCAAACAAATCCTTCATTCTCAAGGAGGGTCTTTCTCTCCGAAGTTATCAGATTCCAGCCCCTCTTACCAACACTCCTCCAATCATACGAGGTACATCCCAATTTCGGAAATTCAAACGGCAGCTGGATAATTTGATGGCAAATCGAACCTCTTTCTCTTCTGATGGATTCCTCCTCCAACTCCAGAATCTTACGGAAATCTACCCAACTTGTGGAATTCCATGGTTAGAATTGAGTTCAGCCCAACACATGGAAGGAGACCTTGAAGGAGCGTTAGGAACATTAACAAAGGGTTTGGCTTATCTTCCTACAAATGAGACTCTCCTTGAGAAGCGAATCAAATTAGCTGAACGAGTTCGAAACCCCATGATTGTCATAGAATCCACACTACAGTTGTTATCACTGAACACTTCTAGAGGGACTCGGAGTGGAATTGAGGGTATTATGACATTAGCAAAGATGAATCAAGTCTGTTATGCACTCTCTCTCTTCACTGAAGTCATTGACAGTGATATTCTCATAGAACCATCTTCATTATTGGACTACGTTCGATTTGTGGGTAAAATACGTGGTTGGAAAGAAAGTGAATATGAGTTCTGGAGACTTAAGACAGTACAACCAGAATACAGTTCAATATGGTTCTATGAACTCCAAATGAAGGAACAAAAACTAACCTATTTTTGGAATGGCAAAAGATTGAAGGATCGTTGTATGGGTCTTATCATTCTGAAGTTTTTAAAGGAGGCAGAAAACTATATCACTGGAGAATTGCTCTGGAAGGTTTTTTGTAATGCTGCTCAGGCTGAGATTAGGAGTTACACACATGTCCGAACTCTGGGTCGTCAGTGTGGAGTATGAAATGATCGTAGAATAATAGATAGAAAATCCAATATGATGATGCTGAGGAGCTGAAGGTAATGAAGGATCATCATGTTGATGTATAGGATTTGACGAAATGGATCTATTGGGTTCATTCGATCATAGCCTATTTCCTCATAAATAGCTTGAAGTGTTGTTCGGAGGCATACGCATGGAAGATTTGGATGATGTGTGCAAAAACAGAGCTTACTTTTGGCAATCGCATATTAGCAAAAAAGGTCATAATTTTCGCTTCTTATCAGATATAGTTCATGCTTCGTTCTGGTGAGTCTGTTCCCGAGAATCAGTATCTGCTGTATCTTCAAGATATAGCCAAGCTTTTGGAGGCAGCTGGTGACTTTGAAACAGCAACTTTGCCACTGAGTTGGGTCATTCATGAAACTCCCTTAGAATGGAAGCTGGTCTTAGATCTGATCCTGAAAGAGGTTGGTATGAAGAATGATTGACACATAGTTACGAAGAAATCATTCAAGTGCTTTGGCTCTGGGACTGGAAGCATTACGTCAGGTTCCTACAGCAGGTCGACTGTGGTCTGTTCTCATTCAGCTGGTTCATTAGTATGATCGTTCCAAGAGTCTAAACTGTAGTTACTTGGGTCCTCGAATGGCCTATCAAGCCTTCCTAGTGGGGTTGCAATACTCCCCAAAGTCAGGAGAGGTGTGGTGTGAAGGAGCTCGTGTGTTCATGAATCCGTGTTCATCTTTCTTTTCCATTCGCAATGCACAGATTGCACTTGAACTAGCTATCACATTCACACCTCAGTATGGCGATGTGTTCATTGAAGTAAGATAGGATTCTTGGTTGTGAATTCCAGGCTGTTCGTCTTCGTATGATTACCTCAGAATTGTTCCTTCGATTTGCTCATTCATCAGCTCCATTCTTCTTGTCCCATCTGTTGGCATCAATAGAATTCACTCCAATTATTCAGAAATGTATTTTTTCTGATCCTAATTATGGTGGCTGTTGGTTTACTATGAAACAGTTCCCTCTCAGCAATGCTGAAGGAGTAATTCGACGTTCAATTCTAAGTGTTGCTTATTATCTTGCTCAAGATGCAGACTTGTATTATCAAGCTATGAAGCGCGCTTCATTACGAAAGAATGGTTGTCAGGATCACTCGTATCTACTTGAAGGAATCCCGTTTGCTCGATGTGCTTTTGCCATTCCCCCATTATTTATTCCTCGTAGGGGACGCAGTACATCTACCGGAGAGCAGCTGAAGCTACTCTTTGGATCTAGTCAAATCGAAGGATAGCGCCTGTTTGTTCATACAATGACTCCACCCCAAGAGCGAAAACGGTTGTCTCAGCTCTCTTGGGACCGGGAAAAAGGTTTAGCAGTGTTAGAATTGAAAAAGCATGAGGTTTGGATGATCATCTTATTCTAGAGGATTATATATCCAGCAATTTGGATTTGCTATGAATAGTATAGAATATCTATATCCTGAGGATGTTTGTTTGCTCCTGGAAAAGAATGCTGTCGAGTTGATGGATTGTAAGTCTGAAGAGATAACTCAGGTATGTAAAGGATACTAGAATAATCAAATAGCGTATTTGTTCATTATCAGTTCCACAAGGGTTCGATTCGGTTCTTTACGCTGTGTATCGTGACCTACGACTTCATTCTTTCAAGGTGTATCGAATAGAACAGTATTCTAGTTGAGGGATTCGATTATTTAGTTTTCGTTCATTTCCTGCGCAAACACCATCCAAGGCTGATTTCTTTCATTGGATTGCATATTCTCCGTCAACTTTAGTTCATCGATCCCATCCTCCAGTTCCTGAATACTACGTTCATTGTATTCCGTACCTCTTGGTTTTCATATTTCATTGTAGATCATCTTCGTATGTTTCATCTCTTGAGGAGTGTAGGAATCTAATAGGACTTGCAAATGGTAGCAACGTCCTCGTAGCAGTGGTTACTGAGGATTTTTCGGTATCTTACTTTTTGCTTTCAGATGTCTCTTCAACTAGCAGTTCTGCTTATTGCAATTGATAAATTGTTTCCATAATGTCTATTTATCCTGACTGTTTGTTGAAATGCCAGTCTGTCAAAACGACGAAAAAACCGCACATTCGGCTAACAGTGATTTGTTTGATATATGAACAACGACTTGGATTGCATTGTATAAGCCATGACCTCCACTATTGTAGACTCTAGAACGGATTACTTGACAGGTAGCGATCTACTCCCTTTCTTAGGGAATATGAGACAGTTATGAGGAATTTTGTGTCGTCAAGACTTTCGTTAGGAAAGAAAGTTGATCTGCTCAAGAGTAATGAGGAATTATGGAAAAGTGACGTGTTTATGTTTTTCGTAGCTTGAATTGTTAATACTGTAGTTATGAACGGAAAGAGAATGTGAAATTTGTCCAGCAGATGTTTCTTGACATTTGGGACTATTACTTAAAGTTCTTAGAGAAGCCTGAGATATCCTGTGATTTGAATTTAATTCTGAGATTTTCTTGACGAAAGTCGTTGTCAGCAGATGTGGAATCTACGATTATGGACTTGATTATCCATATTATGTGTCGTCATGAATACAAACTTGAGTACTTGTGTAAGTTTGAGGATGCAAACTATATCGGCATCTCTCGACGAGGATGTAACATAACACAGACCTATCGGTGATTTTATTAACAATGTCTGATATGTAGACATCTGCTTGCGAAGTGTCGTAGTTTGTGTGAGAAGAAGATGAAATCACGGATATCGACGAGTGAGGAATGTGATTTCTGCGGTTGTACCTATGCGGTCAGTTTTCTTCGTGAGAAACAGTTCCAGAAGCCGGTTCTGAAAGCTATCCGAAGAGGTTTCTTAGAATGGTTTACCGTGACCAGTCAGATTAACTCATATCGAGGGATTCACTCAGTTCGATTAAATCGGTTGGTTTAAATAGTGCTGATGATAATTAGTTCGTTAAAGATGATTCTGAAGGAAATCACACAATACAACTTTCATGACTTCAATTGTACCAGTCTACAGGCCTATTTTGACAGATGCGAGGAAGAAAATGCTTCATATCATCAATCACTCAAAATGGAGGGTATTTTTGTCATTGAGAATTAAGGATCAGTGAAGCGAAAACCAACAGATATCTCTCTGCGAGGCATGTTATCTGTCTTGAATCGATCTCATTCTGCCCTGAGTTTGTCAGCAGAGAGAGGAACATCCTTATCGTTCTACAACAATGCTGTTCATTCAAATTCGGGACTAAATTTGGAATTCCAAACAAATGATCAATTATCAACAATTGTAGAGAATGAGCTGAATATGTTAACAGAATCGGGTCACCTATCATCAGAACATCCCCAATTCTCTCCGAATGGGTCTGATGATGAGAGTATTCGAAGTTATCGTCGTGAAAGTGTCTGTACTGTGGTGCCTGGGTTGACAGAGGATGCATCTGTGGAAGTGATTGATTGTCCTTCCTTTTGTGGGAGTCAGATGGAGTTGGGAGAGAGTGTAAGTGAGAATGAAGAACTTGATTTGATAGGATTCGGTTGGAAGTGTTTGTAAACCAGGAAATGCAGTTCGATTTGAAATGTTAAATCCAACTCTGTTTTTAATGCGAAGTATTGATGAATATGCAGAACGAATGTTAAGAATAACAAGTACAAAAGAGGAGGTATTTTTGTCATGACAAAAATCATAGATATAGTTAGATTGGTGTTCATTATTGTTACATAATGGGAACGTATACATTAGCTTTGTTAACTACTATCATCAATATGTTCATAGTATTGGGAAGGGTGATATTCTATGGAAAAATGTACCTGGATATAGTGAGATTTGTGTTACTGTTCCTTTGATGGTTATGGAATGTCGGTTTCAGGTATGTATGGTGAGATGTGCTGTTATGAGTCTCACTCAGTCAATCACTCCATCATTTTCATTCCACTCATTGAACTCTCACTCAGTTGACGATTACACTAATCCGAACTCATTCACTATCACTCCACTTCTCTAACACACCTTTCATAGAATCGCTCAATTAAGGAAGAGTCCTTCTTTCAGCAAGATTTCGCGTCTTTAGACCTGTCACTCTTCTATCCCGCCACTTGTTTCCGCTTGAAGAATGTGTCATCTGATTCTCATCCTATTCTCAAATCCATTCGTACATTGCCCAAATACAATCCTCATCTTGCATATCCATGTCTTCTAGCTGTATTTTTATCTTCCAATCTGAAGCTTCCCAAGGATGTGATAGCATATCTCGCTCGTTCCAAAGAGGTTATTCGATCTGCTCATCAGGCTGGATTATCATACTATCGGACTGCATTACAACGTCAACAGGATGACTGTCTTGTTTCTGATGTCCTCCAGGCTAATACTGCTAGTTCTGCGGGGAAACTGGAGGTTCATAGCAATCCCACGACACCTCGAACAGATTCGCCAACACTTCAACCCAGACAAAACAAATCAGTATCATTCTCCATCAAACGATCCTTATTGTCTTTGTGGAGTTCAGGAAGATCGCCTGCTGAGGCCTCTCCTCCATTATCAGTGACACCCGATGTATCGGATCCCCGCGGAAGTGATTTATCCTCGTGCGGATTCAATGAACAGGTGGAATACTCTCTCTTTAATTTGTCTCGTATTGTTTCTCTTCTCGCTTTACAATACTACGAAGTATTGAAAGTGGATCACCAGGAGGTGAGATTGATGCATGTTGATTACAATCAGATTCTCACTTGTGCCATTGCTACAATTTATGAGATTCCTACAATTGTTTCAAAAGGTGATTTTCACATTTTCATGAATACCGCCTTTTTTGGCAATTCCAAATATCTTCTCCGTTATGATGCCTCTGTGAAGCCAACACGTGTTCAATCCCCTTTCATCAATCACTCTTATCCTAATATGCTCTGTCGTCTCTTCACCCACTGGAGTCAGGATGTGAGGGAGTATTTGCATCGTCTCCTTGTCTTCCGAATCATCATTCCGTATTCATAAGAGAATGAGCTGAAGAATAGGAATAGTTATGGTCTGACAGAGCTACAACGATTACTGATTTGTGGATATCAGGAGGTTGCATCGAAGAGACACATGCCATTGAACTATCAGCACAACTCAAATATATTTGTAGCAGAACGACAAGAGAGTGATTATGAGAGTATTGGAAGAGAGTTGTTACTCTATCTCACAACTCATCATTCGAATGAAGTACTAGAAGCGCAGCAACAGGCAGTAACATCCCATCTTTATGTAGGAATGGTACGTGTAGATGATGAACAGAATGACTATTCGACTCGACTGGCAATGGAATTGGATTTGTATCTCTTCTCATTATTCACACATCACTATGCTGAAGAGAGTCCACTGATCTATCAAGAACCTATATTCACGTGAGTTTCTTGACTAGTTCTGATTTGCAGTTATCTTCTTGATTCGATTGGTCATTTTGCAGAGCTGCTGTTTAGAGCACATAATGATCCAGAACATGTGAAAGCTCCTGTTCTTCTCAATATGGTGTATTCGCAGTTTGGAAATGGGTACTAGATGAAGTTTCATGTTGATGTGTCCTACCAACAAACAAAAAACACTAAAAAGGACTCACAAAATAAAGGTATTTAACAACTCTTTCAGTTTCGAACTAAAGTGACGCTTATGATGAGAAGAATACTCAGCTACCACTCAGAATAATGAGGATTTATGTACGTTCAACTACTGGTGTACTAACGGGATCTGAAGGGGACGGTGAAGTACGAGGTCTTCCAGTATTTCTTCGCTGGATTCGATCGGACTTGTACAATTGACTATCGTCTGTGGGAGATGATTCATCACTGCTCAGAACAACAGGAATAACATCAAAGAATGAGTCCACATCCGTGTCAGCAACAGGAGGCAAAACAGCTGACACATCAGTTAACTCGTCTGTCTGATTCATGGGTACAAACAAGAAGGAAAAGTGAAGGCATATGCGTCTCGCAATCTGATTGGCTGACGGAGTATCAACCATATTTCTTCGCTGGAAAATTTCTGAAGGTTCTCCAGTGTCAGACGGATCGAAAACGGTTAGCTCGCTCTCCTGTATTCGGATGAACCATTAGCCCATTTATCAGAATTAACCAGAATTGCCCAAAAGTGGAAACCCCATAATAGTTTTGGAATGTCCACCGAAGTTGAGATGAAACCAGCGGAAACCACTGCTGAGACAAAGCAGGTCAGTACCCCCGAGAATGAGCCCAAGGCGGAGGAAAAGGTGGTGATTCCGGAGAAGAAGGAAGTAGAGGAGGCAAAAGCAAAGCCAAACATGTGCAAACGATTCTGCAAACGTTGGTTCATTGACGCTTTTGGTGGAATGGCTCTAGGTCTTTTCTGCACACTTATTGCTGGTCTTATCCTTAAACAGATCGCAAAACTCATTGGTGATAACGGGGTTGGTAGCTTTTTGACGACCATTGGTCAAGTGGCCTCTGTTCTTATGGGTTGTGGTATCGGTGCAGGTGTTGGATATGCACTGAATTCGCCTCGACTTGTTCTCTTTTGTGCTATCGTGAATGGTTTTGTTGGTGCCAATGCTTCAGCAATCCAAAAAGGGACTCTGTTCGATGGCACAGCCATTACACTAACTGGGGGAGGTGATCCAATCAGTGCCTATCTGGCTGCAATCGTTGCTGTCGAGATTGGGTTGTTGATTGCTGGAAAGACATCGATTGATATTCTCCTTGTCCCTCTGGTTTGTCTTTTAACTGGTTCTATTGTTGCTTTCTTCCTGGGCCCTCCTATTGCTCAGTTGTTGGCATTGATTGGTAGTCTTATCGAAAGTGCTACCACTTTGCAGCCTGTTCTTATGGGTATGCTGGTTGCCGTTGTGATGGGTGTTCTTTTGACAATGCCTACTTCGTCTGCTGCCATTGGTATCTCTATTGGAATGACTGGTATTTCTTCTGCTGCAGCTTCAGCTGGTTGTGCTTGTCAAATGGTTGGGTTTGCTTTCAGTAGTTTCCGTGAGAATGGTTGGGGTGGATTGATTGCTCAAGGTGTGGGCACCTCAATGCTCCAAATTCCCAACGTGATGAAGCATCCTCAGATTCTGATTCCTCCAATCGTTGCTTCGTTGGTAGCAGGACCGATTTCGGCTGCATTGTTCAAATTGCAGTGTAATCCAGCAGGAAGTGGAATGGGTACTTCTGGCTTCGTTGGTGTTCTTATGACCTACGATATGTCAGTAGGGTCGTTAGGAGTCGGTAAGACTCTTGCAGGAATCCTTGTTTGCTTTTTCATTATTCCTGCTGTCGTTAGCTTGGCGACAAGTGAGTTTATGAGAAAGAAGGGTTGGATAAAGAAGGACGATATGAAGATCATGACGAATTAGAGGGTCAATTCCTAGATGACGTTGCTTGCAACGTAGTAGCTTTTCATCTCTTGAGATGTTTGGGGGTTATTCTTAATGAATACGATTGTTTGTTCAAAGGAATCATTTGGTTTTCCATTTATGGTTGTTCTATGAGAAGTAAGTGATGATTCTATTTATTAATAAGATAGAACAGCCTTCAGACCCTTCTTTTCCCTCATATAACACCAATAAGAATGTCTTCCAAAAAGACCTTTGGGAGGAATTTGAATCCAATTTCTATAAATATACATTTTATGGAGTTGGTTTAGGGTTCCTAGTTGCTTCGGTATTCTCTGGTTGTTTCCATCTCCGTTGTTTTCATTTCTAGGTAGACCAAGAGTACGGGAAAGCATTACTCTATTCGGATTAGGGTGTGGAATGGCATATCCGTGTAAACGCTATCAGTACGATTCGCAACCCTATGATACGAATGTAATATTTACAAAGAAATCTCATCTCCAACGCAGAAATAGAGTCATGAATCAGTAGAGTTAATACACATCCTGTTTATTTCAATAAACAAATCTATCTAAAGCATACCACCCTCCACTTGTGACTCAATGGAGCATTCATCTGTTCCCATCCGAATCCTGAATTGTCCTTCTTCTCCCCAATCTTCATTCCAACTATTTACAACACGCCAAAAAGGAATATCGTCTTCTACTCCCCATCCAATGAGTTTGACTGTATGTAAAGCAGTCCGCTTTCCCGTTTCGTATTTGTAAATACCACTTTTGTATGTCAAAAAGTCTTCAAAGACCTGAAATGTTGCATCTACAGGTCCATTGGTGTAGATCTCAGTTTTGATCTGTTCCACGTCCTTCTCCAGCTGAAAAGCACTCGAAAATTTGTGGCGATCTTCAAGGTACGGAATAGGATATCCATCTTGACACGAAGTAGAACACTCAGGAGCTGTCTGGACTTTCGAAGAACATTCTGGATACTTTCCCTTCACTCCATGATCACACTTGGGAAATGCATACGCAGTACACCAATCTTTCGAATCGTATCCTCCACCGGTCACAATTCCTGTTCTCCGAACATACTCCCAAGCCATACCCGTATATCCACCCTGACATTTGTATCCACAGTCCTCACAACATGTAAGAAGATCTTCAGCAGATAAGCGAGACTTATCCTTTCCATCGGTAGCAATGCAAAGTCGATCTGTTGCGACTTGAGCAACTCCGAAAGCCCAACAAGACGCACACTCTCCCTGGTCCAAAACCTCCGTAATGGATGTACACTGGGGCCACTTTTCAATCGCATTGAAACTCTCCGGAAGACCGTCAACAACAGCTACAGATTTGATAGGTAATGGGTCCTTGTTTGGGAACGTACCAAGATATTGAGAATAATCCCGCAATGGAATCTCCTCATTCGCAAGCCATGTTGTTTTCCGAGAATTCACTTCTTTTGCAATTTCGACAAGTCGAGGAGGGTGACACAGAGCAGACGCAAACAAAGATACGAAAAGACAGAGATGTGTCAACATTGAATGAACAAACACATTATACACTAAAGTTGACTACAAAGCTAAGTGCAAGGGCAACAAGACCAATGGCAGAAAACCTCACTAGGCTTTCTCGGAGTTCTAATTGTTCCTCCACCGACTGACTGGGTTCCTTGACACTCGAACTTTCCTGCTGTGGTACCGTCGACTCCACATTTGAATAGTCATCTAAGATAAATCAGGAATAGAAAAACAACCTGTCACTTTGTATGCTAACACTGCGTCAGGGTTTGTAGGAGTTGAACATGAAATATGCATTTTATAGCTTCTCTAGAAGTGAAAGATGGACTGGAAGAATACAAGGAAGAGATTGTTTGAAATGGGATCTCCAAGAGAAGGAGAAAAGTAGCGTTTCATGATTCCATCATAATAGTCAACGAGAGTCGGGTAACTGTAGAGTTGATTATGAAATCTAGACGAATAGGTCATGATACGAGCAAGATGGCCAAAGAAGATGGCATCCAAGGAGCTCGGTCTATAATAAAGATGAAACAGAGAATAGACTTGGAACCAAAGAGGAATTGAAAAGAATTGTCCAAATTAGTTTCTCGATTCACATGCAACTTCTCGTTAAGCACTCGGTAAATATTATCTATCAGAGACATTTGCTATAAATAAGTAATGGAGACAAGTCCTACTTGATCATCAGAGGTAGGAATTGTAACCTGAAGAGAGTTCTTGACAAAATTGGCTTGACTGTAGTAATAAGTTCTAAATAAGAATTTATGCAAGCAAAGTACAGGGAATTCGGAAAAGGCATAATAGACCCATAAATAGAGGATAAAGATTTATAGGCACGAGTTCTCCTAGACCACTTCTGATATTCCTATCATTCATTTCCAGTTCGGTCCCTACATAAATGTCATTGGCACAATGCTCTATTAGATATGTAAATAGCATAATTTCATCTTGCACATTCTTCCCAAAGTCCGCATCTAAATCACAAATCTAGGAGAAATACTCAACATCCGCACGTACATTCTCTTTGATAAAACGAATAATCATTCGATTACCAACAGGCCGATTTCCGTAGGACAGTTGAGGAAGGCGACCTGTACAGTAAGTTCTCCCCAACAGAAAGACCAGTAAGCTCAACAGAAGGATACTCCGTATTATATTCGGTGAATTCCAGGTTTGCAAAGCGTAAATATGCCTACATATGAACTCAATAAAGAATCCATACTTGAACATCCCAAGCATAATCAAATTGTAGTAGAGAAAGAGAAAGTTTTGTTTCTTCCATAACTAAAGAGTAATTGGTAAAACAATGGTGATTGAATAGAATCCCTTAGAGAATGTCAGCTTCAAGTTTAGATACAAATAGTAATCCAGAACTGAAATTTATTACTTAAATAGGACACAAGGAGTCGGTCATTGTGTATTCCATTAACTCAATGGATTACTGTCTCCATGTGACTAGTCTCAAAATGATACATGAAACAACTTTAGGTATCCTCATTCACTCTAGATAGTGTTGCGAAGATTATTGCAGAAACGGCATTTTGATTCTTTGCAGTTAACAATTGTATTACCATATTAGGGTATAGAATGCAATTCTTCTGGCTTGTTGTCATGATTTCATGTAAGTTGATATTGTCAAAAGAGGATCTCTAACCTTGTTTAGTTTTGGGAAGCATTCAGGCTTCCAAGTGTCCAGCTGATGGCCTTTGGCCTGAATCTGAGGGAGGCATTGACATTGTTGTCAATTGTCCTACTGGAACATATGGAAGAATGTCTCGCTATTGTATGAAAGCAAAGAATAACACTGCTGAATGGCAGGAGGCGAAAATGGACTCGTGTTTGGATCTCAATCCCGAACCTGGAATGGGTTATATTGATATGATCTACAACATCCCACAATCTAGAGCCCGGTTTATTGAATATCGTCCTTCTGGTTTCAATGATGCTCTTCAGTTTGTATATCGTGTTAATACTACGGCTGTGACCGTTCATCGAATAGCAGAAGAGGCTAATATGGTAGTTATTCTTTTCTCGATGAATGTGTAGACATCCTCTGTTCAGGTACGTATTACGCTTGAAATGGAGAAGGCTTATGAGTTATTTAATGAAATCATGAAGTCAGATCGTGCTAATGAGATTGCTGAGTATTTCCAAAAGAACAACAATAATGGAAGACGTTATCAATATTTGACACTGAAAGGTAATCTCCATTGTGATATCTCCTATATTGGCAATCGTCTTCTGACAGTAACTCACTTACCTCCTAAGAACGCGTTTGTCGAATACATGAAAGATCACTTGCTGTGGATCATTCTTTGTTGTGTAGAATTTGTTATTATGCTGATCCTTGCTCTTTCCAAATGTGGTTATAAAGTAGATAAACAAGAGGAACAACCTCTTGTTTGATTTTGAGTCTCTATAAGTACAGGAATCAAAAGCATTGTTTATTGGAATACACAATTTCGGATTCCCGCGGGATCGGATTCTATTTGAAAAGTCACAAATAGACCAATGTCTTTACTGGCCACGTTTCTACGATGGATAAGTAGGGTATTGGATCCGAACTGGAAGAGTAACTAACTTCTTTCTAGTAGTTCTAGAAGTAACGGTTTCTGATTGTCCAAAAGATGGAATATGGGAGAAAACAGCAGACGGAAAAGAAAGAATGCTTCCTTGTGTGGGAGAAACCATGGGACAAATGACACGTCGTTGTCGAATAACAGGCACCAATACGTCTGCTTGGGATGATCCAGATTACCAGTATTGTCTTCCGAAGTATCCACCTAGTGGAATGGGATATGTGGATTATTCCTATTCTATTCCACATTCGAAAACTGTTGTAATATCAAATAATCCGCAAGGAATAGTAAAAGCGGTTAGTAGTGTATATAACTTGCCTTCAGATGCTGTGTCTGTTTATCGAGTAGCACGTCACAGTGTCCAAGTAGGAATTCTTTAATCGTTTAAGTGAAGGATACCTTTGTTCAAATGCGTATTGCTGACTCTATTGAAGCAGCGAAGTCGTTTTATTTTCGGATCAGTTCCAATGATACTGCTCCTGATTTGTCGCGTTTTTTGCAGAATAACAATGATGCCGGCCTCCGTCTCAATTTTCTGACTGAGGAAGGATTGACAAGTTGTGATATTATGTACATGTATGGCCCCTATATTAATTATCCAAAACCTGTAAATAATAGAATTATTGTGGTGGCTTGTGTAGTCGTTGTAATTGGTATCGTTCTCTTAGCTATTATTGGCTTTTATTCGTGGCTTCAGATGAAAAGATGTACGCAGAACAAAATGCCTCCTCATCTGATTACACCTTCGCCAATGGAGGGAGAGGAACTGCCAACCCGTTATGTTTAGTTCTTTAGTATGTAAGTTGTTTGTTGCTAAGAATCCTCATTTGGGTAGAGTCATCTTTCATCAATGTATCCATATAGTCTTAGTGAAAGTGATGAGGATGATGACTATGATGATGTATCGTTTTTGTATCTCTTTGGAGGTTTAGGTTGTATATGGTGGATATGCATGGAATGAATATGTGATGCCAAAGACAACAAGAAAAGGAAAAGGTGCTCCTGTTTCAAGTGACATTTCAGAGGTAGATTGTAGAGAGAAAGAATAACGTGTAGGAACTCCAAATCAAATCTCGAAGTGTCTCCTCAGTACTCCGAAGTGTAGATGGATTGAATTCGGATTCAGTTGGTGTCTTTGGGAATTCAACTCGTGGACCGAAGATGTCGTTTCATTGGGTTCCTTTCTCTGGGAGTTCGTTCAATGAACTCGCTCAGAAGAGTCCTTCTCTCGATGCTACTACATTATTCACAGAAATCACCCGACTCTCTCAACCAAGTACTGTTCAGCCTGAGATGGATAGTATCGTTGCTACCGAAGAATCACGACCTGCAGTTCATATCCCTTCAAGTCACTTTCCATCCATCCTCGCTTCGCAGTCTGTCGTCTCCCATTCGCAGATATTTCCCTCTCAGATTGTTAGTTCTCAGCAGTCTATTTCTCGTAGAACAAAGAAACGAGAACGTGTTGATTGGAGTGTGATTAACAAAGACAAGTTCTCCAAACAGTCTTTTGAAACCACAGTGCTGAAAAAAGCAACACAAAGCGTTCCTCTATCCCAGCCACTTGCTCATCTACAACAGTTGCCTTCACCAAGTTCGATGAAACGCCCTATAGAATCTCTACAGTCCAGATCTGAAGCAAGCATTCAAAATGTCCCAGGACTCACAAACAAAGAATGGAGGGCTATGCTTGACGAAGAGTCCAGACAGATTCCAGATGTACCTCCAGCGAATTCGGTATGGGGGGAGCTCTCATCTCAATTGCGCCAACTTGTTGTTTCACGGGATGCCTTGGGAACAGTTCCAGATATTGATACGCAGTCAATTACATATCGAGGCGAGATAGTTGTTGTGAAGAAAGATATGCGATATGCCAAAGTAGTGTGGATGGATGAGAATCCATCTGTTCAACGGATTGTATTAGCTGTGAATGGTAGATATCTTGGAGTTGTGATAACCTAGATTTCTCTACCGAAATCCAACTGGTTCTTCTTATGTTATCCGTCCATGTTGTAGAACGAATTGGAATCCAATTAGGATCTGTTGTAGGGATTGCAGATGGGTTCAGACGGTAGATGATGTTTAGTAAACAAAGTCGAATAATCCAAAGAGATGGCACTTCGCTACTTTTGGGAAGCGAAGTTTTAGCAATAGAAAGGAATCCTTCTATTATCCAAGTGTTTCAAAATGTTGAATATAGTTATTGTGTTTGATTCAGACATGTTCTCTTTTCTCCTTCGTCCTTTGAATCTAAGGATATGGGCTCATTCGTCACGCAATATTTGCAGACAAAGGAGGCTACTCAAGTTGTCATCAAGTTCTTCACTATTCCGTTTGTTTACAACATCGACACAGAATATTAAGCCTATCCAAAGTGTCTTAAGTGACATACCTGTCACCAAAGCATGTGAAATGCTGAATTCTCGGAAATTAACATATTCAGAGGTTGATAATATCGAATGGATAATAATTGTAGGTTGATCAAGTCGCTTTCTCTTTTGCCCAACGTGATGATGTGAGTATAGAGGTTCTAGACTAGTCTTTTAGTTGAACTATAGGATGTTGAGATTGCAATCAAAGCCTTATTTCGAATCAGGCATTACAGTCGAATTGTACACTTTTTCAATGTTGTACTTGAATTACATGTATGCTGAATTGTAATACTTATCATTCTAGTCCAGAGTTCGATTTAGCACCCGATCAACGGAACTTGTATTTGAATCAATCCTTCAAGAGAAACAATATGCATTGTTGGATACATTATGGGCCTTGTGTCCAGAGAGGGAGCAATCGAAATGGGGTGTGATGAGCTTATATACACGTGGTCTTCTGGCAAGTCACAGAATAAATGAAGCAAAAATGTTTCTCACAAGGATAGAGTACGAGGGTTATACCATTCCTGTTGCCAATAGTCAGGTTCTCCAAGGTTTTTGTGTTTCTATTCTTGTTATGTCTAGGATTCTATGATGGTGGTTATTTCGAAGAATGTCTTCATTACTTTGAGTGTTTGCTTCCAATTGATAATACCTATCAAATCCTTGGTGGTCAAAAAGGAATAGAGTGTACACTATTATCAGCTTATCAGTTGGAGCGAAAAGCAAGTATATCAAAAGTCAATGAGGTGATGAAGAAACTGGAATTGAAGCCATCAAAGGAGGTACTAACACAATTGAAAGCAATTCACAGGGGTTAGCGTGTTTGTTCACAATGCCTTCATTTGAGAACATTACGTTGAATGGCTCGTGGTCTGTATCTAGTGCAGAGCTTGGCCATGGTGTTGGAAACATGATCGATGGTGATGTTGTTGTTGGAGATTGATGCTCATGAATAGCTGACAACATATTGGCAATCCAAAGCAGAACCACCTCATACAGTCTCTGTGAATGTAACATCCTTTTTTGTTGATTCTGACATCAAGTTCACAACAAAGCAAATGATTTCTTCTATCAAATTCTACATCAGCTATGCAATGGATTCGACATATTCACCATTGCTTGTATCGATTCTCTATGGCCAAGATGGTCAACAGTATAAGGAATTCAAAACATTTTCGATTTCTGAAGTGAATGACTGGTTTGTAGTGAGGACTGTTCGTTTCGTTGAGTGTAGGTGGATACATTCCGAGATAATCATCCACTCAAGGCCTTTTCATTGCAATTTGTGATTCATGAAATGCACCATAGTGGAAAGAATACAAGAATTCGTCAAATATGATTGTGACTATCGATTGAGGTCTAGATTCAGATTCTGTCTCCCGAAATGATCCCTCTCCAGATTAATAAACTATTTGAATATTCAGATCCGCTCCTCCAGTCTCAAATAACCCTTCGATAGTAACAAACAAAAGACTGTTTGATTTCAAAAAGCTCATCACTTGAATAGGAGTATTCAGCCTTCCTATCCGTCACAAACAGATCATCAGGCTCGTTAATATCGAGAATCGTTGCTTCTTCTACTTGGTCGACTTGAATGGTACTAATCTCGTTGGGCATACTGATTTCCCGAGTAAGATGTCGATTTCCTCCATATTCACCTACAAGTACACTCACATCCATAGGTTCAATCGAAGCTTCGCCAGCTAGATCTTCAGTTCCATGATTATGCATTCTATCAGGAAGTTCAGAAGCCTGGAGAGATAGACGAGATGGAACTTCTCTTGAATTATCAAGTATTGAATTCTCATTAGATTGTTGAGTTGAAATATCAAGCACTGATCCTTTCTGAGCACCTTGCGCATCAACTGGAGACACTCTCGACATAGCTTGTGTATCAAGCCTCGACAATCTTGAAGTACTCTGTGTATCAAGCGTTGATACAGCCTGTATATCGCGAATCCCCACTGTACTCACGCCGGATAGAACATCAGTACTTAAAGGTTCACCAAGCCCAACATCACGAAGGCTAGACATTTCCACTGGAGCAGCTACGGGATCGTCCACAAATTCAGCTTTGGAGTCTTCCAAAGGATCGGTCAAACTATTCATTCTCTCCGGATATTCACTAGAAGTTGCTAATAATGGTAACGAAGACACAGAACGTTCGATATCCCGAGCAGCCAAATAATCGAGATGCTCTGTAGGTTTCTCCTATTCTTGATTATAATGCCAAGAAAGTACTGGTATTCGACTACTATATGCTGAAACGTATGCAAGTCTAGGGTTGAAGGACTTTTGGAGCGACCGACTAAATCTAGTAGTATATCCATTCTTCCTACTCAATCTCTTTCAGAATTCGTTGTGAATATTCAATATTCTGTTTGGTTTTCATCTATATCTTCATTGTCTTTCATCCGTTGTCTACAAGATACTCTTCAATAACAGGATCTGAGACAACTGGCATCTCAGTACCAACCGATACAAACAAACAAATCAATGCTCATAACAATACTTTGCTGACTTCAAAACATTATCTTAATAGTAAAACAAACATTCAACATAGAAAACGAAAGTAGATTACATGCATCCTCCACGAAGAGCAAGTACCATATTAACCACAGTACCACTTGTTAGTTGGTAGGATTTGAGAGTTTTATCATCTGCCCTAATCCTCATCAACAAACCACCTTTCAGTACATAACTTTTCCCTTCACGATCAATCGGAACTGGTCTGGAGAGATTCCCTCCTTTTCCATCAACGACTTCTTCAGATCTGCCACCTATATGTATCATTCAATCTGCTTCCTCGAAATACCGTTAAATTGTCATCTAAATTGAAATCTCTCTATTTTGGGAAGAATCCCACACATAGCCTACCTTCCTTCCTGAAACTGTCTGTGGATAAAAGCCAACACCGGTAACATACCTTAATAATAATCTGCATAAATGAAAAACCTGTCAAAGAGAATGTGTCTAGTCAACAAACAGAAGAGGTCACATGAAACAACAGCAACAACACTTCTCTTCACCCTCCGATTGTTCGGAAGGTAAGAGTACTTCTCTAACATCCGAAAGTTCAGGTTGATAAACACCAGAACCCTCAGTCAAAGATACAGTTGGAGCCTCATACGAAGTGTCCAATACTTGTTTATCTTCTGAAGGATTACTCCTGGCAGACGGCATTTGGGACATTCTATACCTATTGTAATGTTCTATGTACTCAAATAGACAAGTTGTTAGACGAGCAACCTAGAGATGACGATACACATGAAGAGCCACATCATTATCATCAAAAATTGTATAATCAATAATTAAAGATTTCTCTATTCCGAGATCAGCACAGTGATCACCAAATATTGTGATGTTGACATTGTAATCCATATACTCCGCTATGTAAGAGTCATTCAAAGCACACTACCTGGGTGTTCAATCCATTTCCCAATCGGATGAGAAGGATAGAGTATCTCAGCAACGCGACAAAGAACCTATTCTATAAACCAATCTTTCAACCACAAACTGTTCCATCTCGTAACGATGATACAATATCCGAAGATACAGTCTCAGACAAAATCTCTCCGCACCAAGATGATATCTCAAGAGACGATTGCTACATGATGATTAAGGGATCCACAAAGGAACCTCAAGTTGTTTCTTCATTTCTTCTAACAAGAAAGGCGACATTCCTTTCCTAGGTGCAGATGCTGCAGAATGATTCAGTGGTAATCTTCCCGAGCTCATCACATCGTAAAACTCATCTTCAAAACTTGAATCCTCCATAGAAGAAAAGAAGTGATAACAAACAGACAAAAGACGTGCACCAACAACATTAGAATTTCTTATGAGGGACCCATGGCACTTCTTCCACCTTGTCAAACTCTACTGACCACCGACTGGCAACATAGAGAAAATCGCTCAAACGATTCAAATAGCGCTGCACTGTAGGATCTACCTCTTCTCGTTCCACTAGAGGAACCACGCTTCGTTCGGCTCGACGACAAATGGAACGACACATCTGCAATGAGGCACCTCCTTCAGCAGAACTCTAGTTGTCATAAACTGGAAGCAAACCTACTGGGATAGTGAACGTCTTAAAAGGTGGAAGCTTTGCATCCAACTCATCAATCCAGCGCTCCAAAACAGTCACATTGTCTTCAGGGAATTTTGTTTTCTCAATCCTCTTTGATCTACATAAAAGGACAATAACACCTCTACTCACTCGTATGAGGCGGAGTAGCAATAGCAGCTCCAAGATCGAAAAGCCTGCTTTGGATCTATAGGAAATTGACTAGAAAGAAACCCACTTCGATAAGTTTGGGAGCAAGACCATTATTGGACTTCTCAGCAAAACCACGAGCAAAGCCAAGAAATCTATAGATTAGCTTTGATTTTCATGATATACGAATTCAGTTCATCGGTATTCCCAAGAGCATGAAAAACATCATCATACTTTTTCCTTCTCTCTCCATTGTATAGAGAGGATGATCCCTTGTCACCGGTGCGAGTGTAGATACCCGATTTCCTTTCTTTCAAACAACAAGGATTCGCCTCACTTCACTTCTGAAAAGAAACGGGTAAATGTTAGTGATCTTGGTAGAGCAGTGGAAACAACACGCGTGAACATATTCATTTTATTTTCTGTCTTCTTTACAATTGAAATGGAGAGGAAATTCCATTCATCTGGTAACTCATGAAGGGTAGTCAATTATTATGGTAACATTATTCCGAGAGATAACTTTACTTAACTCATTAACTGTTTGTGATGTCTTTTCTTGTGCGTTTCCTCCTGTTAGGAAAGAAATTTTCTTCCATCGGTGTAGGACTTGTCAGAAACTTTGTATTAGTTGCATTTGGATTCATATGTAGAGATTGCTACAATCTTCTGGGAAAGAAATTAACAGTAGCTCTAGAATAAGGCATTGATCATTAGAGCTACCACCAGTAGAAAAGAAACGCGAAATAAGGGAAATATACTTTCCTATCCTTCGAAAGTGTTAGAGTCTGTTAGGTAATTAACTGTAGTGAAAGAACCAACGGATAAGAAAGTCCGGTATTTTATGATCTGGTTTGTATCAGGTTGTGGTGTTGCAACCGCATCAGGGTTTTTGTGGATCAATAATCGCGAGGTTGTCCCAATCACTGGACGTCATCACACTGTCGTATGACCACTTACTTAGGAATCATTGGATAGTTATTTTCTAAAGAAACTGAACTTCTGCTTAAGAAGTATGTATTAAAAAGTCTTGGGTACAAAGAACGTCATCCTGTGATCACATCGAATAATGGAGAAGAAGTCACAATTTTAACCGATACGATTAATGGACACATCATTCTTCACGATGAAAATGATAGCCGAGTTCGCTTGGTGACGACAGTAGTTGATCATCTCAAACGAGCTTGTATCTACTTCAGTCCAGAATCCGAAGATTATTTTAATAAACTTCAGCTTTACATTGTTGATGATCCAAATACAATCAATGCTTTTTCTGCTATGGGAGGAGTGATTATTGTGTATACTGGAATCATTAGTCTCTACATGGAGGCTTATGAGAAAGGACTTATTAAGGATGTAGAAACGGTTAGAATAAGACTTGGGATTCATCATTAGTCATTGGCAGGAGTTCTTGCTCATGAATTAGCTCATTCTCTAGCCTCTCATGTTGTAGAAGATACCTTCCATTTGTCGAATATTCTGTTCTATTTTATGATGTTTGCTTTGAATGATGTGATTATTACTCCGTTTGTTCAGGAGGTGGTGGATACTTCTAGAAGGTTGGGGATATTTAATTGAATTGAGGGATAGTCGGAAGCATGAGAAAGAAGCTGATATCATGTCTTTGTATATACAGAAACGAGCTGGATATGACATTAGGCAGTGGCCTCAGACAATCAATCTGCTGAAAACAGATGATGAGACATACTTTGATGATCATCCTCGTACTGAGAAACGTGTGGAATATATTAAACAAGAAATTCCACAAGTCGAAAAGGCTTTTAAAGGGGAGTATGTTGTTGAAGCGAAGGTAAAAGATGTTGAGAAAGGGGTTGTATACAGTGTTCTTGATTCCATATTCCAGTTGTATCGCTTAGCTTTTTCGTTTAGTGTTTATTCAAACAAAGACAACTATAAACGAATAGCATTGTCAATAATCACTTTTCCTTTCTCTTTCACTACAAGAATACGCCTTCCAGCATCATAGTAAAGGATAAACTTCTTAATGTCTTGCCGATCTGTCAACTACGGGTAATCCTCTTCATCATCCCTCACCTTTGAAAAGATATCACTATCCAAATCACGATACATCACAGCTCGATTATAACGTAATCGATTCAACTCTCTCTAACCATAATATCAAATCCATAAACTCACATCCCACAAGAAGATGTGATCCATCACATTCATTGGAATCTATCAATGTTACTCTTCACACATCGTCACTTTGTAGTAAAAACCCTTCTCGTTACGAAAATTCGCATCATCTAATCGACCATTCATTCTCATACCTGGATTTGTCTTCTCCAATTTTGCATCGGCTTCCTTCATACGCTCATCATTCACACTGTATTCTTCCAGAAAACTAATGATTTGAGATGCTGGGATCTCATGTCGTAGTGCTTGAACAATGCTATTTCGTGTTATCAGAAACGCGACCATGTTGGGTAGACGCGCCTATTAAATCAATTTATGTCAATGCTCTCACTCGCACTTCCATGAATTGAGACATAATTTGAATGTACAAACTATTCTCCTCCAGAGGTCCAAAAGCATAGACTTTGAAGTTACTCTCAATTACAATCTTCAGAGTAGATTTCACTCGCATATTGATGTTGAAATCAGCTGTTCATTATCACAATGCACAAAACCCACAATGCGAAGTGGTTGGAAACAACAAATCTGTTCCTAATTGTGTAACATAGAAGTATTGGTCATTGTTGAGTGTCTTTGTATATCTTGGAATCACAACCATATGTCTTCATTACAATAAGCCAATCAACTCAAAACACTGGAGGAATTTCTTTTGTTCGGCTGTTAAAACTGAGATTTTATAAGCTTTGCAGGGAAGAGCATGACGGAGATTGAAGAGGAATGTGAAGAATGGAACAGTATTCCGTTCCATTCGAAGAATTTTCCTTAATAATGTATAACTCTAATTGTAACAGTCTCTACCATGCATCACTTGTTCATGAAAATTGCTCAACATAAAACGATATCCATCACCAGTAATTGAGAATGAAGAGCCACCAGAAGAACTAACATTCAAAGAACACATCTTCATCAAACCTCAATAAACCATAGCGCATAAACAAATCTAATACTGCACGATTCTCATTTCCATGATTCATCTCACTCTATGGAGAACTACAGACACAGGCAGTACTGGGTTCATGAGAATGGCAATATTGCGATTGTATGTATTGTTACAGAACATAGAACTCTCGTTTGCAGGTGCTTTGAATTCTTTGACATTCTCCGAAGTCCATTGACAATGCTCTCCTGTCCGAATACATGTCTAATGGTAACTTAGAGATAATAGGATTCACTGTATATGTTTGGCGGAAGACAGGGTTTATCACATACTGTAATGAACCATCTTGTACCGTATTCAATTCGAATACATGATATCGCAACAACTACAATAATAGTACTAATATTTGACACACTTGGGATAAGTAGTCATCAACTAATTCTTCTGGTTTTCGATTATCTCCTGCTACACCATGGGAATTGATAAAAGAACGGATAATCATATCATGGGGAACAGGTTTATTCATACATAATAGAATGTTGAAGATTCTACAGCATCAATGACATAAATGACTCAATACTGCTGACATTCATCAGGAAGCAACTGCAAAATAGTATGTGGAGATCCCAAATCTCGATAACTATAGATTATCTTCCTTACATCTGTTCTACATAAGCTCGAATTCCTTTTGCGATAAAGAACCAAGCTTATTCTCAAACATTGAGCGAAATAGTCTATTTTATCGTTTTCAACTCTCTTTTTGGAATACTGATTACAATCTATTTGTGGAATCCAATAAATCTTATATAATAATGGAATTCCCAAGTTCATTGTCTGTCCAGAATCCATTAGCAATGCATCCGTGCATTGTGAAATCGAATGAAACCAAGGGGGATATTCAGTTCTATGACAAACAGACAAATCGTTTCTTTGTTAGCTGTGGGGATGATTATTCCTGGATTTCTCCATCGGATCTAACCATTGAAGGTGATTGGCATTCGATTCCTGGGTTGTTATGCAAATAGACATTGATGTGTAGAATTCATACAACCAAGTCAGAAGATCTTGTGAATCAAGTTACAGACCTGGATCAGAATGATACAGTAAAACCTGGAGCTATTCTGTCCATCATGTTACGTTCAGAGAGTGATTTGTTACATGCCGATGTACTTAATGATATGCGACGAATTGAATATGAGAACTTGGTGAAAAGGCATCGTCAGAAGAAGAAATTGCTTCAATCACAAGAACACTTACAGAAATTGGGTGTACCCTATTCTAATCAGTTTCACGAATGCAAACCAACCAATGAACATACTGATATAGTGTTTAAAAAGGAGCCGTCACTTTCCATTCGTCAACAGTTACTAACATGGGCTTATGATCACCCAAATACCTGGTCAAAGACATTTGCGAACTGTCGACGAACGCAACAACTACCAGAGGATCTGCATATCAAGTCCTCATATTTGAAGGAGCACGAGAAGGAACTCTGTAGTGGATATTATTTATTTTCATTATAGATACTCTTGCATTTGGACTTGATGAATTCGGTTATTCTCATCTTTCTCCATCTTTGCTTCTTCAAGACACTCTAACTCGTGTCCACAATTATAAGCTGATTCAACAATACAGTCAACCACTTCACAGTGAATCTGCTTTTGGTCGTCTGATTGTGAATAAGCGTTTCTATCAAATCGAAAAGGAGTGCTACTCGGTTGGTACAATTTCAGAAGAAACCTACAAGCATTTACAATTATTGAATCCTACCATCGAAGAGTTGCATTCATTTTTTACGTTTATCTCTAGTACAATTCCTAATATTGGAGGATTCGACCTTGCTCTGGTTGATTCTTCATTCCCTCATGCGTGTTTTGAAATCCGTTATATTCAAGATCAATCAAGGTGGTGTCTAAGTGTCCTAAGACCTGAAGTTGAGATTACTGTGGGAACAACCAAATTGACATTCACAAGTGCTCCTTATCCTCTAAATCCCTGTGGTAGTATAACAACGGAATCCCATGTACTTATATACGAATTTGCATACCAGTGTTTGTTTATGAGTGATCCCTATCGCAATCTTATTGTTGGCAAATTAAAGCTCAAAGGTGTTTCTGACAAGAAGAAGTATCTGATGGAGGATTGGAACTGAAAGACTAGATCAAAGAAGACTCACAAAAAGAAGGAATCTGGAGAGGCACCTGGAAAATTGGAAGCAATCCGTGTGGAAGATATGGAGTCTGTCCCAACCAATGCCGAACCGGGAACAGGACGAATCTATTGTACTGGTATTTGTGTCAGAATTGACACTTAAAGTTAGGTCCTGTTGTTTATGGAAAAGGAACGAAGTTCCTCACCGAATTGTCTTCAGGTGACTTGTTCATTATTCGGCATCCTACATCGTATTGCTTTGTTGATATAATCAATCTAGTTTAGAGTCAGAAGCTCGAGTGGTGAAGTTGATTGTAAGTGATACATCTCTGTCCTTGAGGTGATTCTATTTTCTTTATCTCATTTCAAGTTCTCCGTTTTCAAAAGATTTCGTTTCCGAGATTCCTTTTGAATATGTGAAGAAACAAGAAGAAGAAATCTCACCAGAGGAAAAACAAGTGTGTAAATAAGAGATAGACTGAGTTTTAGGCCCAAGAAAAGAGGGAACGGGATGCACAAGAGAATGCGGCTTTCGGTATTTACCAGGGATCTGGGTTGGTATCAAATATATCATTTTCATGTTTAGTGGAACTCAATTTACCTACAAAACAAAACTACAAAGTGCCTATGGTGGATGGAAAACAATTACAAAGGTATGCTAAATGAAGCATAGATAAGGAATAGAAAACTAAACGTGCTCTTAGTCGTGAAGAGATGTTGGATATGCGGGTAAAACATAAGTCAGATCGATATTGTATGTAATCCCTTGTGTTCTAGAGCAAACAATCAAAATACGGAATAATCTTTCAGTTAACAAGCATCGTTTACTTCTTTGGTCGGACAGCACATCCGGCAACAATACGGGCCTTACCTCCAGTAGGAGTGCAGAGCAAAGCGTTGCAACTAGACATAAGCCTCTCTACCAACCAGGATTCACTTATCACAAACCACAACACTCTGGGCATGACTAAATACAGTCGTACTACACGATCACAACAAGATAGTAAGCAAACTCACATGTTGAAGCAACCAGGGCATCTTACATCCATAAAATAGCTGTTGGGGGTCTGAACAAGACGCTTCAGCTTGTGCTTCTGGGCCTCTTCCTCAGCAGAAGGATAACGGAGATCGTTCACCTAAACTGCGTTAGACTACCTCCAGTTGTTGTATAGCACATCCCAAAACCTACCATCTTCTTAACGTGATTGAAATAAGACTATTCCTGGTGATTCCTGTTCGTGGTGCTTTCTCCTGAAAGTCGATTTTTATACTTTCATAGGTAGAATTTTCTACTATCATTAGATTATGAATAAACAACGAAATATGCATGCAGCAATAATTGGATAGCTTGTCTGTTCTTTGGACACACATGCTATACCAACACTATGTTCTGGCGCAATTAGTGCCCCATCATTCAAGCCAAGTAACATTATCACTCTCAAGATTACTATCACGATTAATAGGCATAAAGGGACGGTTTCTCATCCGGATTGTAGCTTGATCAAAAGGCATGGTATCATCTTCTACATGAGCCTGATTCATATCTACGAATGAATGAATAAACAAATAACAACGAGAAATAATCTCTCGATTGACCCGATAATACCCTTTGTAGGTGTAAGGATGCATAATTATCCGCAAACGGATGAATATATAAAGAATAATCGCTTCATCTACTGCTGTAATCAGATTTTGATACTTCCAAGACAATACGGTTGACTACAGATTAATCCTGAATCAAACATAAACTCCAATAATAGCAACAAATGTAGGACGGAGAATGTACACAAGAAAACACCACAATAACCCTGTGAAACTAGCTTTGCTGATGTAGATGCGGATTGTAGAAGGATTGTATTGAGAAGACTGTAACATGGCTGAAGTGGTCTAAAATGAGAAACGACGAAAACGAGTACAGAAATGTTGATATTGATGCAGATGAGAATAGTGATAATGACAATGGATTGAAATATGTAATTCACAACCGAAAATCCATTGCAGAGACCATCGATTTGAGAATCGCAGAAAGAAGAGACTCCAGCAAGAATGAGTAAACCAGCAAGAATACTTGCGCCAAACTGAATTTCCTTTTTCTGTATATTAGAGTACAAATGAAATGCAACCGTTGGGAGTTGGTGGGTGATCTGCCAACCACAAGCAAGGAGAAACATCACCATCAATAGAGCAACGTCAACAAGACGATACAAAAAGGAATTCAAATACACTATAGCAGAATCTGGAATGAAGGAACTGTTTGAATGATTAATAAAGGATATTCACAGAATTATAGTATAAAGTATACAGAATAATACCTGTCTGAAGAAGAGATGAAATAATCTTGATGAAAACAATCATCTCTAGGAGAATGTCGATATAACGAATAAATTGTGTTCCACGAAATCGTGATTTGCTGTTGATAATGACAAATACGATAAACACAAAGAGGTAGATGAGAAATACAACTGGCCAGATGATCACTTCTGGCTGTTCTTCTACTGCTAGATTCACCAACATTCCGTTATAGAAGTTGCGAATCTTAATACAGCCCTAGGTTACTAATACCCATTCGTTCCTACAGAAACAGTCACAGATGTAGGAAAACAATTCAGCAGAATTACAGAATACTGATCTTCGTTCTCAATCTGTATCACAACAGAGACAGGTTCTGTTATTTCTCTTCTCTTAATATTACATTACGAGAATAAATGATACATAAGTTGAAGGTTGAAGACAACTGTCTGCATCTGCTGTATCTGAATATGTAAATTCATCTGGTCTTTGGTTTTCATTGTATACCATCAATATGATAGAGTTCTCTCCACTCTATGCACTAACAGTCAAGGAAGTGTTGTACAATTGAAGTTATGTCGATAGCAATGATAGACCGAGGTGCTAAACCCATTGCAGGGGACAGAGAATACTTCGATGCCATCTTGATTGCTACACCTGAACATATCCATTATTCAATACTCCTTGTAAAATTCAGATTATAGGAGTGGGCAGTTAGGAAAAGAGTCAGGATTAACAAACTCCACCAGAACTGCTTCGAAATGATCATACTCTAACAGAATATGGATACTGATACAACGAATTAGGAAAGTTAAGAATGATACTGATGCCAAAAGGATTATTGTGTCTTTTTTGTCTATGGATTTTCTATTCTATTCTAACTCATATGGAAACTTGGATTTCATTAATGGCTTCCAATCCGTAGGTGATTGCAGTAATTCTTGTGGATAAAGTGGAAACGATTATTTGCTAGACAATGGACATGAGAAATATCAAACCAATATTCCATACTAAAAAAGGTTGAAGACAATGTTCTTTGCAACAATGCTTGTTCTTGTAAAGTACTTTTGTTGTTCAACAAATTCAGCAATGAAGGTTCACAGTAAAGAGACGATTGCCAATCGATAAATAAACAGTATCAACACACTCCTCGATTCGATTGTCGTCGTCACTATCATATTCCTCCGATTCCACATACGTATTACCATAAATCCCTTTCTCTTTCGCTTCCGTACTCAAATCACCAACATAACTACCAATCGTACAATGAGGAATTGGAGGATCATAATACTTTTCCTTCTTGTAGTTGATCAGTACCTCATCGAATTGATGAATTAGCTGAACAACGGAATTATATCCTTTCTGAACTAATATACTACAAAAGGAACGTGTTTTATCCTCATTGGTGAAGACTTGCGGTTGAGAAAGAGTCATGAAAAATGCCGGAGACTTTAGTCGATTACGAATATCTCGCACAAAAGGGTCAATCTGAAAATCGCGAAGGAAGAAGAGCTTTGTCAAACTCACATGGATCTTGTTAAAGCCTTGTTTCTCTTCATACAATGGGATAAAGCATTTATCACCACTCAGATTCAATTGGGAGTTAACTTCAGCAATGGTTGAGGCGATCTCTGTGTCATGGTCTTCTCTGGGAACTACCGATCAATCTCATTTTCATCATCTACTTAGGATATATGCAAATGAAGGCCAGTTCCCTTCAACATGAGGAAACCGTCTCACTTTCTTCTCCTCTTGGTCTTCTTTCTCTCTATAATCTCTTTTTCGCGATGTCTTTGACATTGTAAACAAACATCGAAGAAAAGGAGATTAATCTACAATTGGGTCATTTGACGGTTCGAGTGTCCAGTCTCTCACTCCATCCACATCATAAAGAATCGAATAATTCTCAGTAAATTCCTCCACTGGAATCAATCCTGAGCTCACTCTTCCTCCCATTTCTTCAAACAATTCACGATGGGTAGAATAAATCATACTCGGTGCATACTTAACAAAATCCAAAAACGAAACATTATGACCATTAGGTATGACTTCCCTATCATACACATCGTGTAATAACACTTGATTTGTTCGAATTCGAGAATAGAGGGAAGGAAAAGATGCAGGTTTCACAGGAGAATAACTCCGATGAAGCGAAGTTGGGTGACGAAGATATACAGCTGGAGTATATGCTAATACAAGGAATCGCGTGGCATCACAACAAGATTGCCAATTCTCAACACCTTTTCTTTCAGCATCATTGGAACCTCCCTGATCTTGCATCAGCTCCACATCACATAGAGAATCCAACATCTGACTCAATTCATCCACATCACTTGTGTAGTCAGGAAGATTGGCAAAGAGATAACTTTCCGCTTCAGAGATCCCTATTCGATTATCTTCGTACATTGCGAACAGATCATTCTCTAATTCCCCATCTTCTTGCCGCTTTGCTAGTAATAACTTCTTAATCATATGGAAGATGCCCCAGAAGGTGTCTCCAGATGTAATGGACATCAGTTGCTGACACTGTAGTGATGACCCAAATACCCATAATTTCAGACAGACTTGACGAAAATCATTCTCTGATGAGGCTATAGCCTGCCGATATATCGAATTAGAGAGTCCTGGATACAACAGAGGTAATGCCTTCAGAGCCCTGAATGGTAAGAGTGAAGAATCACACGTACTTTCGTTGTGAGATGGGATTCATTTGGAGAAGAAGAAATGGAGGAAGTGGAGATGGCAGAAGATTTCGAATTCCAGAAATCCCCTTTTTCTCGTCTGTAGTATCTACAATCCACAATACAAGTGTCAATCGAGATGAATGCTGTGAAATGTCCTTCAATAGTGCTTGAAAGCGTTGTATCTCTTTGGTGTTATTGGTATCACTCATTAAGAATGTTGGTAGAAGATCAATCAACACAATACGGCGACAACAATCTCGAATACTATCTGTATCGTATCCTGAGTACTTCATACTCCCTTCAATAAATGTAATGAAACTCGACATATGTGATATTCCCTCAATTTGAGATGAGTTACTCTGAAGGAAAGGATCATCCCATGTTACAATCTCAATACGATGTTCTTGACAGATACTCTTCACCATAGTTCTCTAGAGATTAACAGGAGAAAGATTAGTCACCTTTCCACACCCAGGAGGACCTGTAAGAATACATAACTTATCTGATACACCTTCACTCAAAACCCAATTCTCAAACTTCACTAGATAACTCTTCGTTACAGCTAGTTTATTGACCGAAGGGACATAATTATAGATATCGTTAGGAATACTGTCTGTAGCATGGAATTCGGTTGAGACTACCTTGTTGGTAGATGGAGGAGGAAGAGAAGATAGTACTGTCTTAGGAACACCTTGTTTCTTGAGCACTGAGGCCCATTGCTTAGGACGTTTCGACAGGGACATGGGTACTGACGAGTTCGAAGGTACTGGAACCGGAGAAGGGGATAAAAGTACTGGATGTTGACTGCTTGACATTGAGAGAGGATTATGCCGTTTCTTTGAACGATACTCTACTTCTGCATCTTGTTTTATCAACACAAGGGAATCTGTCCGGCTATCTGAAACATGAAGCCCTTTATCGAGAGGTTCTGACGAGTCACCTTCTTGTTCGAAGAGAGAAGATGATGAATCACATGAACCAGAGCTAGAGGAAGTAGGATCAGCAATTTCAATCGTCTCTTGGGTAGATTCACCATCTTCGCTCAGACTCAGAATTGCCCGTTTGGAAATAGACTTTGAAATCATTTCAAAACTTTGAGAAGAAAACTCCGAGTGCATCTGAGCAGGATCCTCCTCTTTCGGAATCTGTCTCCGTCTCTTGATTGGTGATTTCAGAATCTGAGAACACTCTTCATCGCTTGATGTTTGAACAATAATCGAATGCTCCAAGTCAGTCATCTCCTGAGGACGACATTTTTTAGGGCTCAGATTGTTGTACATCATCCGGTTGAACATATTCCAGAAATTGGTTTGTCCTAGTACATTAATCTAGTTGGCGGCAAACCATCTGACCTAAGAACTGGAGAATATGGTACCTCAATCGAAATGGACTGGACATTTTGGTAGTATTCAATGTGTTTGTTTCTGGATTTGTGATGGATTTCTCAGCAACAATAAGCTCATACTGATTTGTAGTAATATGATATCCTAATAGTAAGATGGTATGAACTTACGAAGGTTCTTATTTTTCCCAGAAATTTCTGATTTGTAACGGTTATTGTCTTCTTCAAGTTTTCTTTTTGAATGGAAGGATCTGAAGAGAAATCGGTCAAACCGAGTCCCTGGAAACAAATCCCAAAATATAATCCTCAGGGTATTTCGTTCCAGGACTTGATGAATGAATCTGCTCAACGAAAGAAAGAGAAACAGATATCGGGTATGACATTTGGTGCAACTGTAATGTATAGAAAAATATCTAGATAGCATATCTATGAGTGGACATTAGGCGTTTGCCTAAGTTATAGATGAAGATTATCTGCTAGCATTAAGTCTCCAAGAAGAGTATGATAGAAATGCTAATTCTTCAGAAATCACTACAGAATACGCTCAAGTGAAAAATGGTAGTGATTTCAAGATAAACTGATTAGTAGAGGACTTGGATGATGATTATGCTCTTGCAATGCAACTCCAGTTGGAAGAAGAGCGTGCTTTCCAACAATCTCAAACCCAACGAAGTCAAAAGAGTATGTGCGGATTCGTTGGATGATGAATAGTTGTAGTTGATCAACCTGCTCTTACGCGACTTGGTTTCACTACAACTCCAGTCCCTACAGTGCATGTGGAGGAAGATGTGACAGAAAAGTATCTTGGAGTAAATAGCCCATATTTAGGAGGTAGGCTTGGGAAGATGCATTAAGATGAAGATACCGCAGATAATCGTGATGTTCTGATCAGACCCAAATCTGTAGGTACTGAGGATGTGCTTTACAATAGACTCTTACGAAACATGAAAAGGATCATGTTGGTAAAGTGAACATATCCAATCAATCCATGCACTATCATTCCTTAATTCCAATCTGCCAGACTTGCTCGTTCCATGGACCATGCAGGGAATGTGGATGAGTATTCGATTGATGATAAAGGTCTTGTAAAGATGCGAAAGTATTATGGGCACAAGAAGGATCGAACATCGCGTGCACCCAAAGAGAATAAACTCACTACTAATAACACAATTGACAATACTACTCGATTAATGATTCTGAATGTGAGATTAGGATGGATTGGTCATGAATAGTTCATTAATAATGGTTATTTCGATGAATTAGGAGGTCAGATTCAAACAGGAAAGGAAGGAACGATCTTTTCGGCAGTACGGGAAGATGAAGAAGGAGAGGAATGGTTCTGTGTGAAGGTGTATAAGGTGTTGACAATGGAGTTCAAAAATAAGAAAGATTACATTCATGTAGGAATGGATGAGAAGATTGATGTGAAGGGTGATCATCGCTTTGAATCATTAGAGGGTGTATCTGGCAGTGATAGTAAGATCGTGCATGAATGGACACGCAAGGAACACTTCAACCTCCTCAAACTCTATGAAGCAGAGATCCCATGTCCTGAGCCCATCCTATATGAGAAAAATGTGTTGGTAATGCGTATGATTGGCGATGGTGATATGCCTGCTCCATCGTTACGTGAAGTGGTTCCTGGCCATCGGCAGATGTATCGTCAAACTATCATTCAATGTATCCATCTCTTAAGAGATATGTTCCAACGATGTTCTTTGGTTCATGGAGACTTCAGTGAGTATAATTTACTGTAGGATTAAGCATGAGAGTTGATAGGGTAGAGTGAATGAAGGTCGGGTGTTTGTAATCGATGTTGGTCAATCTGTAAATACACTACACTCGTTATGGAAAGAGTATCTACGAAGAGATGTCCATAACATTCTGGAATTCTATCATCGAAATGGAACAATTGCTGATTTTGATGAAGTGGAACAGAAGACATATGACTATATCTTAGCTGAAGCAACTGATAGTATTGATGTGGAATATGAGGAGTATCTATATAGTAAGATACAGTATATTGTTTGTTAGTCAATACACTTGTCATTAAAAAAGGATTTCACAGAAGCAGTTGAATTGGTTACGAGAAAAAAGAACTCCCATGCCGGGACTCGAACCCGGGTCGGCGAGGTGAAAACCCGCTATCCTAACCGGCTAGACTACATGGGACCTGAAATTCGTTCTCAAGATGGGGTACCATGGCAAAAGGGTTTGTGAAGGAATAA
>JABLTK010148354.1_pt1 | contig 38877 bp, 42 predicted proteins | sample 7160131 | NCBI WGS metagenome assembly JABLTK01 (sample SAMN14651221, study PRJNA627086) | human gut metagenome | isolation source: feces | host: Homo sapiens
ATTGTAAAACTCTTAGAAGTCAGTTTTTAAGCGGCTTTTACTTGGTATATATGATGATTTTTCTCCGTTTTCGGTTTTCCGATAGAGGGAAAACTGTCACGCAGTGACTGATTAGACGGTATTTTACAATCATCTATTTTCAAGGTGTATTATATATACCTGTACGAAAAATGTCAATAGCGTTTATGTTACTTTTGTATTTCTTTTGTATTTCTTTTTTTCAACCCGTGCATAAAGCCGTCAAGCGCAACCGTGCATATGTCGCCGCCGACAGGGAGACCGTCGATGCAGATTATGTTTGCGCGCACCTCCTGATGTACGTCTATAGGGTAATTTGTTACAATATAGGTGTATCTCATGCCGGTTTTGCCCTTGTAGGGTCTTAAATCAAAGCCGGAATCCAGCTGAAGCTTGTTGTAGTTTTCGTAAACCAAATCAAACGGGTCGGGAATAATAATCTCCTGTTTTTCGATACATTTTCCGTCTGTCTGCCACCCAAACGAATTTAAAAAGCCAATATTTTCCTCGTCCGCACCGGACGCAAAAACCGCAAATACAACGGTAATTGCCAATATTGCGGCAATGGCTAAAAAATACATATTTTTCCTCCTCATAATGCTCCTCCTGTTTTTTGTTTATTTATATATATGCAAATATTACCATGTTTAATTATCATGCGCAGGATAAAACTAAATATGTGTGAAAAAGCATAGAATTATTTTTCAAGGAGATGAATTAAATTGAATAAGCTTTCACTTATACTTGTTATAATCGGAGCGATTAACTGGCTGCTGATAGGACTTTTCAAGTTTGATTTTGTGGGAATGCTTTTCGGCGGACAGACATCGGCGCTTTCAAGAATAATTTTTGTAATAGTCGGATTGGCAGGATTGTGGTGTATCAGCCTGCTGTTCGGCAATAAGGAAAAGAGAGAAGCGTAAATAAAATCCGCAGAGGCTTTCAAAAAAAGCAACTGCGGATTTTGTTATGTGTTAAAATAGATACAACAAAGGAGTGGCTTATATGAAAAAGATAACTGATAAGGCTGTAAAAGAGTTTGGAGCGCATTTGGCTGAGGAGGAAAAGAGCAGGGCAACGTTTGAAAAATATGTCCGTGATGTATCGGCATTTTCAAGGTGGCTGGGGAAAAGGGAACTTTGCAAGGCGATTGTATTGGAATATAAGGAATTGTTAATCGAAAAACTTGCTCCGGCAAGCGTAAATTCGGCGCTGTCGTCGTTGAATAGCTTTTTTGAATATATAGGTGAGTACGGTTTAAAGGTAAAAAGTCTGAAAATTCAAAAACGTATTTTTGCCGATAGAGAACGTGAGCTTACTAAAGCGGAATATAACAGACTTTTAAAAGCTGCAAGGGATAAGGGAAATGAGCGTTTGTTTCTGCTTATGCAGACGATATGCGCAAGCGGACTTAGGGTTTCGGAAATAAAATTCATTACGATTGAAGCAGTAAAGGCGAGGCGTGCTGAGATAAAATGCAAAGGAAAAATCAGAGAAGTGTTTTTACCGGACAGCCTTTGCAGAGGGCTTTTGAAATATGCAAAGAAAAAGGGAATAAAGAGCGGAATGATTTTTGTTACAAGAAACGGAAGACCGCTTGACAGAACGAATATATGGAGTGACATGAAAAAGCTGTGCCTTATTGCGGAGGTTTCAGCAAAGAAGGTATTTCCGCATAATCTGCGGCATCTGTTTGCAAGGACGTTTTATATGATAGAAAAAGACATAGTGCATCTTTCGGATATTTTGGGACATTCAAGTGTTAATACGACCCGAATTTATACAATGGAAACGGGTGAAAGGCACAGAAAACAAATACAAAAATTAGGACTTGTGATGCTCACATAAAAAAACAACATAATAACAATTATGTTGTATAGCTTATGAAATACATATTAACATCTTCATATGAAGTATATCATAAAAACAGCACAATGTCAATAATTTGAAAGAAATTTGACAAAATTCATCATTATGCACTAAAAAAACAGTACGACAAAATCGACTAATGCAAAATCCTATACTGCATTGGTCTGTTTCGCGTGCTGTTTTTTATATCTTTTCGGTTTTGTGCGGTTAAAATAAAAAATATACGGTATTTTTACAACATAATTGTTATTATGTCATAATGAGGATTGACAGAAAAGGAGGGACAGATATTTATAGGCATAATGCAGCTATGGAGTAAGCAAATAAAAATCAGAAAGAGGGACAAAAACCATGAAAGGTAAAAAGCTTTTGGCAGGCGTTTTGTCTGCCTCAATGGTACTCGGCACAATGGCATTGCCGGTCTTTGCCGACGATGAAACAAATTTTGTTGCAACAATAGGAGACACAGGGTATTTAACTTTGGAAGAAGCAATGAATGCAGCTTGCAATATGAATGTTAAAGATGTTAACGGAATACCCACTCAAACAGAGGGAGTAACAATTAATATTACGGCAGACATTGCAAATCAGACAGGTTTTTTAGCCCGTGGAGGAAAAGTTACAACTTACGGACAACATTATGTACATAATGTGGACATTACACTTAACGGAAACGGTCATAAAATCAGTACAGGAATTACAGGGTCAAATATTGACGCAGGAAGCAAACCGGTAACACCTAAAATTTCGCTTGCATCTACAAACGGAAAACTTACAGTAGATAATATTGTAGCAACCGAGGATTTATTGTTTATTTTATCTGCGCCCGGTGATGCAGTAAGTGACTGCAATCAAAAAGGGGAGGCTCCGGCGGAAAGTCTTATTGTGAAAAACAGTACATTCTATGGTAACAATACAGGTTATCCGGGCAAAATCAAATCCATTACGTATGATGGAAATAAGTTTTTGCCAAGTGAAAGTGAATATGACAGCGCAGACACATATCCGCTTTGGTATAAACTTGACAATGCAACGCTTGAAAACTTTACATTTACCAATAATACTGTAAATTCACAAAGAGGTGTTCAGCTTGCCAGAATGCCTGAAAAATTAAACATTGTATATAACGGCAATAATGTCACTGTAAATAACACGGAAAAACCAGCAAAATCCAGTGCCTTTATGATTGGTGCGGAACAGAATGTAGCATATAGCGGAAGTGTTAACTTTAATGGTAATACAATCAATGCTTACAGCGGAATATGTATTTACAGTCCTAATAAAAACAACACAGGATTTGATTTTACAGCAGATAAAAACACGTTGGCAAATACTAAATTATTAGGATATAATGAGTGGAGCAGCGGTATAGATACAGAAGCAGCCGAAAAACAAATCAGTGAAATTAAGAACAAAGCAGATGAAAGTATAAAATGGGACACCGCAACGGATTCGGGTTTTTACATGAACGGCGATACACCGCTTGGAATGATGAGATTTTTATTCAGAGCATATCCGAGCGGAACTGTTCAGAAAGTGGGTATCAGATACATAAAAACAGCAGGACAGGAATTGACGACCGACAAGGCTGTTACCGCTGCAACCTCAAAATCAGCCGTTCAAGGTGATATTATCGAAATACCTGTCGGAAATTCCAACAAATACTATGCGGCGGCATTTATCGAAACAACCGACGGTACAGTAACATGGTCAGAACCGATTGAGTGTTCCGTGGACTGGAATAAAAAATTCAACGAATATAACCCGGGAGGTGCAAACTAATGAAAAAGACATATACTAAGCCCGAAATAAGCGTAATAGGCTTTGAAGCAGAGGACATCATTCAGACAAGTGGCATAACCGAGGAATTGGCTCCGCTTTCGTGGGACGATGCCGAAAAGCTTGACAGCAAAACTATCAGCGTTTTTGAATAAAAGCCGTTAAAAGGCTGCCGTTATGTCAGGAATACAATAATCATTGACTCTCTCTTTGTTGCGGCAGCCTTTTAATATATAGCTTTACGGAGGATTTTATTTTGATAAAAAATAAAAGAATATGTACAAACTGCAAAACGGGCAAGGAATCATATGAGCTTGACAGCCGCACGGCGGTGTGCCCGTATTTGGGTTTTTACAAAAATAACAAATGCTGTTATTATAAACCGCTTAAATCAAGGGGAAAGGGTTTTATATATTTTTTAAAGTGTCTGCGCGGTGCGGTGTAGGTAGTGTACTGCATTGCACAGGCAATTTTACTGAATTTTTATAGTTTTATTGACACAATCCTGCGTTTATGACATACTTCATATGATAAATAATTCGGAAAGGTCTGCATATTTATGAAGAAAATTATTCTGGCTGTTATTTTAAGTATATCCGCGATACTGCAAACTGCCGTATTTGCGGAAAATGACGAGATAACCGTTACAATAAACGGCGAAAAGCTCGAATCTCCCATTCCTGCACAAATTATAAATGAGAGAACCATGCTTCCGATGCGTTCTGTTTTTGAAACGCTCGGTGCAAAGGTGACATGGGCAGGGGACGATAAGCTTATTTTTGCAACAAAGGGCAAAACCTTTATTACAATGAAAATCGGTGTGCCGCAAATGGTGGTACAGACAACGGACAGCGACGAAAGCGAAGTTATTACGCTCGATACCGCTCCTTTTATAGACAGCGATTACACACTTATACCTGTTCGTGCGGTTGCGGAGGCTTTAAGCGCGGACGTTGACTGGATAGACGAAACACGAACGGTAGTAATTACAAACAGTAAGGGAACACTTGACTAATGAACAACATTGCATTTAGAATTATTATACGCAGATTTTTAGAGCTGTTTGTTACGAATTTTATTGTATCGGTAGCCTTGACGGTGCTTAATATTGAAAAAATCTTATCTTTGCGCGGCGCGCTGACATTCGGAGCGGTTTTCGGCATAGCTTTGTTTTTGGTAGCTAATGTAAAAATGCAAAGAGACTGCTATTTTGATTTGCGCGATAAAAAGCTTTATTATTTTACGAACATTTCGGCATATATTGCTTTTGCACTTTTCGGATTTGCGGTGTATTTTATCGGCGGAGGAACAATATATACGTGGCTTTTTTCAGTTACGAAATTTGCAAAATTTTTTAGCCGCGGGATTTCCGTTCCGGTATCGGCGGCGATGTTCCACTGTATCGGACTGGCGGCTGTGCTTGTTTCGCCGTTGGGAATGGATAAAACATTCGCAGAGGACGGCTGGGTAGCCGATGAGGTGTGAAATGATTGGTGTGCGCTTGGCGGAGCTTAATATCGGAATTGAAAATCAATATGATTACATAGAAAAAATGTGCCGCGGTTATCTTACCGCTGAAGCATGTGATTTTTCTGTTTCGGCGTCGGAGAGCGAAATCGAGGCGGAGGATAAGGGAAATCATTCGGACAGAGGGTATCTTGAAAGCCTTGCCGTGTACCGCAAAATCGCCGAAATCCTGCCGGAATATAACGGATTTTTACTGCATGGCGTGGTGATGGATTTTAACGGCTGCGGAATTGCATTTTTAGCAAGGAGCGGAGTGGGGAAAAGCACCCACGCAAGGCTGTGGTGTGAGCTTTTCGGAGATAAGGTAAAAGTTATTAACGGCGATAAGCCGCTTTTAAGAATTATCGGTAATAAAGTTTTTGCTTACGGTACGCCGTGGGCGGGCAAGGAAAATCAGCATATTAACGCAAAAACGGAGCTTAAAAAAATCTGCTTTATCGAGCGAGGTATTGAAAATCAATGTATCAGGCTTGAAAAGGAAGCGGTTTTTGAACTGCTGATAAATCAGATTTATTTTCCGAAGAACAATGCCATGCTTTTAAAAACACTTGAAATAATAAACGATTTAATTGCACATTCGGAATTTTATCTCATAAAATGCAATAAGGATATATCCGCCGCAAAAACGGCTGCGGAGGGAATAGGCATATGAAGTGCATAGAGGACGAATTAAGGGAAAACGGGGTATTTGTAACCAAAACAGAGGGAGACAGTATGTATCCTATGCTTGTTTCTGGACGTGACAGTGTGATTATTGTTTCGCCGGAGTTTCCTTTGAAGAAATTTGACGTGCCTGTTTATCGTCGTGACGGACACTACACAATGCACAGAATTGTGCGAGTTACGAAAAAAGGTTATGTCATATGCGGCGATAACCGCACTTCCATAGAACGCGACATCACAGATGCTGACATTGTCGGCGTATTGAGCGCTTTTTATCACAACGGAAAGTTTGTGGAATGTAAGGACGAAAATTATATAAAATACTGCAAAAAAGTGTGCGCATCTCTGCCGTTCAGAAGATTAAAGAATAAAATTATTTATTATTTACGAAAATTAAACCGCTCTTGAAAAATTTCAAGAGCGGTTTTGATTTTATTCATAATCAACGACGTGAATCCAACTTTCGAGAAACTCTTTTTCTTCGCTTTTTCCTTTAACAAGCTGCGATGCGGCAACAATCGGAAGCCATGACTGAACATACTGCAATGCGGTATCGCTCTTTTTGCAGAACAGCCGTATATATTTTTCGGCAAGCTCGTCTTTCTTTGCAAGCTTAAAGAGCAGATATGTTCTTGCTACGTCCTCGCTGGCATTACCCTGCGTTGCGTGAGACCAGTCCAGAACAAACGGCACGCCGTCATTTGTGATGATTATATTGCTCGGGTTAAAATCGCCGTGGCAGATTTTTTTGTGTCTTTTCATTCCGTTAAGTCTTGTATGCAGCTCATAGCGCGTAGTTGCGTCAAGGTTTGATTCGGAAATTTTGCGCTTCATTTTATCCTGGATTTTTGTAAGCCCAGGACAGGATTTGTTCTGAATTTCAATCTGCAAATCAACGAACAGTTCAAGATATTCGTCCTCTTTCTGCGGATATTCGTCCATAAGCTCCGCAAGCGTTTTGCCCTCGATAAAATCATTTATAATCGCCCATTTGCCCTCGATTTTGCTTACTTCTCTGAGCTTTGGGACATTCAGAGCGGTTTCCTCGATAAGAGCGTCGTTCAATGCTTCGTTAAGCACTGCGGAGGTTTTGTAGTTTTCGTCAAAGATTTTTATAGCCTTATTTCCGTCGCGATAAATCGTTTTGTCCTTTCGCTGGGCAATAATATTCGTCAAATTCATAGCTTATATCCTCCTCACACAATCTCATGCTTGCCGTAATACGCATTCAGATACATCTGCTTTATCTCGCTCATAAGCGGATAACGCGGATTTGCTCCCGTACACTGATCGTCAAATGCCTGCTCGGTCATATCGTCAAGCCGGGCAAGAAAATCACTTTCGTCAATATCGTAATCCTTGATTGTTTGCTTTATTCCGACTCTTTCTTTTAATTCGTTCAGTGCGTTAATCAGATTTTCAAGCTTTTCCGCATTACTTTTGCCGCCAAGTCCGAGATAATCAGCAACCTCGGCATAACGCTCCAATGTATGCGGATGGTCGTACTGCGAAAACGTACCCATTTTTGTCGGATTTTCCGACGCGTTAAATCTCAGTACTTCTTCGAGCATAAGCGCATTTGCAACGCCGTGGGGCAGGTGATGAAATGCTCCGAGCTTATGCGCCATAGAATGGCACACTCCCAAAAACGCATTTGCAAACGCCATACCTGCCATTGTTGCGGCATTTGCCATTTTCTCACGCGCTTCGGCATCGTTTTGACCGTTTTCATAGGCTCTCGGCAGATATTCAAATATGATTTTCAAGGCTTTCAGCGCCAAACCGTCCGTATAATCGGTTGCCATCATTGACGCATAGGCTTCAAGTGCGTGCGATACAGCGTCAATACCCGATGCGGCAGTCAGCCCTTTCGGCGCCGACATATGGAGGTCAGTGTCGATAATTGCCATGTCGGGTAGCAGCTCATAATCCGCAAGCGGATATTTTACTCCTGTTTTTTCGTCAGTAATAACCGCAAACGGCGTTACCTCCGAACCTGTTCCGGCTGATGTCGGTATCGCGATAAAGTATGCCTTTTCTCCCATCTTGGGGAAAGTGTAGACTCTTTTGCGTATATCAATAAAACGCATTGCCATATCCATGAAATCCACTTCGGGGTGTTCATACAGAACCCACATAATTTTAGCCGCGTCCATTGCTGAACCGCCGCCGAGTGCGATTATACAATCCGGCTCAAACGCACTCATTTGCTTAGCTCCCTCTTTTGCACAGTGCAGGGTAGGGTCGGGGGCAACATCGAAAAATGTTGTATGAATAATTCCCATTTCGTCAAGCTTGTCGGTAATGGCTTTTGTATAGCCATTGCGGTAAAGAAAACTATCCGTTACAATAAATGCTTTCTTTTTGCCCACGACATTTTTCAGCTCATCAAGTGCGACAGGCAGACAGCCTTTCTTTGTATATACCTTTTCAGGCGCTCTGAACCACAGCATATTTTCCCTTCTTTCCGCAACAGTTTTAATATTAAGCAGATGCTTTACACCGACGTTTTCCGAAACGGAGTTTCCGCCCCACGAACCACAGCCGAGTGTGAGCGACGGCGCAAGCTTGAAGTTATATAAATCGCCGATTCCGCCGTGCGAGGACGGGGTGTTGACGAGTATACGGCAGGTTTTCATTCTTGCCGCAAATTCGTTAAGCTTATCTTTTTCGGTGACGGCATTAAGATAAATTGAGGAGGTGTGTCCGTAGCCGCCGTCTGCGATAAGCTGTTCAGCTTTTGAAAATGCGTCCTGTATATCCTTTGCCTTATACATAGCAAGAACGGGGGAGAGCTTTTCATGCGCAAATTCCTCCGACAGCTCAACCGATGTAACCTCACCGATAAGCACCTTGGTGTTTTCGGGAACGTTTACGCCTGCAAGCGACGCTATCGTATGCGCTGTCTGACCGACTATTTTTGCATTAAGCGCGCCGTTTATGATGATTGTTTTTCTAACCTTTTCGGTTTCGTCCTTTTTGAGGAAATAACAGCCGCGGTCGGCAAATTCTTTCTTTACCTTATCGTAAATGTTTTTATGCACGATAACCGACTGCTCCGATGCGCAAATCATGCCGTTGTCAAATGTCTTTGAATGAATTATTGAGCTTACGGTAAGCACGATGTCAGCCGTTTCGTCGATAATTGCCGGAGTATTTCCGGCGCCTACGCCGAGCGCCGGCTTGCCGCTTGAATAAGCCGCTTTTACCATGCCCGGGCCGCCTGTTGCAAGTATTATATCCGACTCCTTCATAAGAAGATTTGTCATGTCAAGCGACGGAGTGTCTATCCAGCCGATAATATTTTCCGGTGCGCCTGCGTTTACAGCCGCTTCAAGCACAATACGCGCCGCTTCAATAGTAGCCTTTTTTGCTCTGGGGTGCGGGCTGATTATAATACCGTTTCTCGTTTTCAGTGCGATAAGCGTTTTGAAAATTGCGGTAGAGGTCGGATTGGTGGTCGGGATTACTGCTCCGATAACGCCTATCGGTTCGGCGATTTTCTTTATCCCGTATGCCGTATCCTCCTCGATAACGCCGCAGGTTTTTGTGTTTTTATAAGCATTATAGATATACTCCGCGGCATAGTTGTTTTTGATTACTTTATCCTCAACAACACCCATACCTGTTTCCTCGACTGCCATTTTGGCAAGGGGTATTCTTAGCTTATTTGCCGCCGATGCAGCCGCAAAAAAGATTTTGTCTACCTGCTCCTGGGTGTAAACGGAGAATTTTCTCTGTGCTACTCTTACCTGGGCAAGCTTTTTTTCAAGATTTTCAACGCTGTCTACAATGTACTTTTCCATAGTTTCAAATCCTTTCCTGATTATTTGATATGATATGTGCTGCTGATTTAAAAGATTGATATTTTTTTATCAATCTTTCTTGTATACAGTATATCACACCGCACAAGCTTTGTCAATAAATAAGATTTATAAATTTTATAAAAACTTTTAACTGTCCGCAGCCGTTTTTTTGAATATTTTAACCATATAAAAGTTTTACCGTATTTTGCTCCATATATACATAAAGCAGTACATCGGCTGTAAGATGTACTGCTTTATGTGTTACTGTATATCGTCCGTATTCCAGCCCTCAATACCGCTGTATTGAATTGCATGGAAAAGACGTTTTCTAAGTCCGGGTGTGGTTTCTTTTTCAATTTGCCTGATAAGATTTTTCATGTATTCGCGCTTTGTGACGCCGTTTGCCGGACATGGGTTATGTACTACCGGAATATCGTATTTTCGTACAATTCCGCGAATATCACGCTCACGAACGTATATCATGGGACGTATTTGCGTAATGCCTGTTCTGTCAAGGTACGTAGACGGCGAAAAACAATTTATTCTGCCCTCGTATATAAGGCTTAAAAAGAATGTTTCAAGCACATCGTCATTATGATGACCGAGCGCAACTTTTTTGCAGCCGTTTTCGAGAGCCATATCGTTTAATGCGCCCCTGCGCATTTTTGCGCATAGGGAACAGGGGTTGCTTTCCTTGCGTATATCAAATATTATTTCTTTGAAATTTGTCTTTTTGATTTTATATTCAACGCCTATTTTGTCGCACATTGCCTGTACCGCCGAATAATCGGCATTGTACCCCAAATCAAGAGTTAAACCCATAACCTCAAATTTTTTCGGATAATAATGCGACAGTTCCGCAAGTGCATTTAACAGCACAAGACTGTCCTTACCGCCCGACACTCCGACAGCAATTTTGTCGCCCTCGTCAATCAGTCCGTAGTCCTCTATTGCGCGGCGTATAAGACTTACAGTTCTTTTCATTTTGCCGCATTGACCGCCTTTCTTAAGTCAACCGCACCGGTATACAAAGCACGTCCTATAATAACGCCTTCAACACCTGTTGGAATCAATGCCGATATATGTTCGATACTGCCGACGCCGCCCGAAGCGATAATATCTGCATTTACGCTCTTTACCATTTCGGTCATTGCGGAAATATTCGGGCCGTTTAAGGTGCCGTCGGTGGCAATATCGGTATACACAATAGTTTTTACGCCTATTGACGTCATTTTTTTTGCAAAGTCAACAGCTGTAAAATCCGATGTTTTCTCCCAGCCCTCTACGGCAACCATGCCGTCTTTTGCGTCTATGCCGATTACTATCCTTTCACCGTATTTATCAACCGCGCGCTTTACAAATTCACTGTCCGAAACAGCCTTTGTACCTATAATAATGCGGTTTATGCCGCAATTGAATTTTTCTTCGATATCCTCCATTGTGCGTATTCCGCCGCCGGTTTGTACCGGAACACTGACCGATTCGCATATTTTTTTAATTGCGCCGCTGTTGATGCCGCGCCCTTTAAGCGCACCGTCAAGGTCTACAACGTGAATAAATTCGCCGCCCTCGTTTTCCCATTTTTTTGCGGTCTGCGCAGGGTCATTGCCGTATACGGTAACATCGGAAAAACGCCCCTGCAAAAGTCTGACGCACTGACCGTCTTTTATATCAATAGCCGGATAAATTCTCATATACTGTTCCTCTCCTTGGTTATTCTGTCGAAATCCTCTACAAGCTTCATGATGCGTTTACGCTCCATTTTCATGCTTACCTTGTTAACTATAAGGCGCGCACTTAACGGAACGACTTCTTCAAGCACGTCCAAGCCGTTGGCACGGAGGGTGCTGCCCGTTTCGACTATATCCACTATTACATCGGACAATCCGACAAGCGGAGCAAGCTCTACCGAACCGTTAAGCTTTATAATTTCTATTGTCATGCCTTTTTCGTCATTAAAGTAATGCTTAGCAATTTTCGGATATTTTGAGGCAACGCGAAGATTTGTTACAGAATCAAGCTTGCCTTTAAGCTCATTCGGGCCGCAGACGCACATACTGCATTTTCCGAATCCCAAATCCACCATTTCATACAGCTTTCTGTTTTCTTCAAGAAGTGTATCCTTGCCGACAATTCCTATATCCGCTGCGCCGTATTCCACGTATGTCGGAACGTCGGACGCCTTTACAAGAATAAATTTCATTTTGGCATCTTCATTGGTAAAAATCAGTTTTCTTGTTTTTTCTTTCATTTCGGAGCAGTCAATGCCTATCTGCGAAAAAATATCTATTGCAAAATCCGCCAGCCTGCCTTTTGCCAGCGCAACCGTAAAATAACGCATAATAAAAACCTCCCTTTTATAAGCTGCGAAAACCGAGCTGCTGCGGCGCGGGTTCGGCAGCTTCTTCGCTGTAACCGAGAAACTCATTTACTGTTGTCTTGATAATATCATTTTTTTCAAAATCATATATAAAAAGCTTTCCGTCGGGGCAGACGCGCAGCATACAAGCCGCACCGGTTTCGGCTGCATATGCTTTTGCCGTATCTATATTATGTTCTCCGATGTACATTTCCACCAGGCAGCCGTTAACGCGCAGATTGTATGCAGTGTCGTATGCAAGACCCTCGGCGCCTTTTTCGGCAAAAACAAGCGATGCCGCCACAGTGTCGGCTTTTCTTTTGTTGAGTGCGGACATTACTCTGTTTACGCCTATCGCAGCGCCTACCGCGCCGCGGGTTTTTCCGAATTTGCCCATGAGATGGTCATACCGTCCGCCGGCGCATACGGGAAAGCTTACGTTCCTTGTGTAGCATTTGAAAATGGAACCTGTGTAATAATCAATACTCTGGAGCATTCCCAAATCAATTGATATATATTGCTCAAAGCCGTAAAGGCAAAGCAGTTCGTAAATTCTTCTTAAATTTTCAAGCGCAGCGTGTGAGGTAGCATTAAGCCCTTTTACGTCTGCCTTGTCAATAACACTCAAATCGCCGAAAAGATACGGAAGCTGTATCATCAAATCCTTTATTGCGTCATCAATATCAAGCTTTTCGGTTATGGATTTTATACCTACGGAATCTTTTGAATCAATTCTGTCACGGAGCTTTTCGGTAAGTTCTTCGTTAAGTCCGGCTTGCTCGATAAGTCCGTTAAAGAATGCAACCTGTCCGATTTCCATTGCAATATCTTCAATGCCTGTAGCAAGAATTGCCTCCATAACGGCGGAAATAACCTCTGCGTCGGCATCGGGAGCATATGAGCCTATCAGCTCGATACCCGTTTGGGTAAATTCACGCATACGCACGCCCTCGGTCAGCTCGTTTCTGAAAACGCTGCCTGTGTACATATATCTCTGAGGCATTGTTTTATCAGCCGTTTTTGTTGCCGCCATACGTGCGATTGACGTAGTCATATCGGGGCGCAGGGCAAGTATTCTGCCTTGCTCGTCAAAGAATTTAAACATCGTTTCCTGAGAAATCTGACCGCTTTCACCGATATAACAGTCGTAATATTCAAATGACGGCGTTTCAACCTCTTTGTAGCCGATTGAAGTGAGAACCGTCCACATTGTATTTTCAAGCTCTTTTTTTATACTGCATTCCTCCGGCAGTATATCGTTTACTCCGTCCGGAGTATGCAATTTCCAGTCTGACATTTCCCTCGTTCCTTTCACTGCTTTAGCATGATAAATCACTAAAGTACATTATATAATATTATTATACATTTGTCAAGAGTTTTTTAGCTCAATAAAATGCTGTTTTCTGTAAGCTTTGGGTGATATTTTTTCCTTTTGCTTAAAAATTCTTGAAAAGTAAAATTCGTTTTCATATCCCGTCTGCGCCGCTATATCGTACATAGACAGATTGGTTGAAACCAAAAGCTGTTTTGCTTTATCAAGCCGTATTGCGGTAAGCTTGTCGGAAATCGACATACCCGTTTCGGCGCTGAATTTGCGCGATAATGTACGGTAACTGGTGTTCATTGCGTTTGCAATGTCCGAAAAGTTGATTTTTTCTTTGTAATATTCTTCAAGGTATAATATAACCTGATTTGCAAATGTGTATTTAATCTGTACGGAGGGGGCGGTATCTGCACAAAACAGTTCGTAAATACGCATAATCCATGCCGCAAATTCCGCTTGCGTGCTGTAAATGCCGCCGGATAAATTCAATTTTTCGATATTCGACTTAAATGGCATTGCGTGCGGTTTTGAAAGTGTTTCCGATATTGCGTTCTCCTGCGGTGTATTTAAACAAAAGCGAATACATATGCCATCGTCGCCCGTGCCGTTGTGACGGTGCGAATGGGTAATCCCGGGAGGGATTATATAAGAGCTTCCGGCAGTTATAAGAAATTCGTTTCCGTTTAAAGTAGTATACAACGAGCCTTTTGATACATAATTAAATTCATACCACGGATGATAGTGGGAAGAAATAACCCAGCTTTTTGAATGTTTTGCACGTGCGGCATAATTTACGCTGATTTCAATTCCGTTAAATTCAAAATCCCGCATAAGAATAACACTGAGTTTATCAATAAATTCTTTCAGCCGTGCAGATGTCATTTTTATCAACTCCGTTAAAATATTTTACCATATACTATTATAATAAAAGTCATAAATAATGTCAATGGCATAATAGTATAAATATTTCTTGTATATTGTCCGATTAATCTATTCAAAATTATACTTTGAGTAAGTATAATCAAGGTAAAGAGTAAATCGGAAAGGAACGGGATAAAAATGAAAATATTTATTGATACCGCAAATGTTGAAGAAATCAGAAAAGCAAATGATTTGGGCGTAATATGCGGAGTTACGACAAATCCGTCGCTGATTGCGAAAGAGGGAAAGGTCTTTAAAGACGTTGTAACGGAAATAACGTCGATTGTTGACGGGCCCATATCGGCAGAGGTAATAAGCCTTGATTCGGAGGGCATGGTAAAAGAGGCAATGGAGCTTGCAAAAATACATAAAAACATTGTCATAAAAATTCCGGTGACGGCAGAGGGATTAAAAGCCGTAAAACAGCTTTCGGCAAAAGGAATCAGAACAAATGTAACGCTTATATTCAGCCCTGCACAGGCGCTTTTGGCGGCACGTGCCGGAGCAAGCTATGTAAGCCCGTTTATCGGCAGACTGAATGATATTTCCTCAAACGGAAACAGTTTGATTGAGTCAATTGCGGCAATTTTTGATATGCACGGTATAGAAACCGAGATTATTGCGGCAAGCATCAGAAGCCCTGAGGATGTTGTGGACGCGGCATTGGCAGGAGCTGCATCTTCCGGTTTATCATTACTTATGCGCCAAAGCGGAAGAATTTTTCTTTATAACACTTTGAAACACTTAAAATCAGGAAACGCTGTCCGGATGTAATATTGCCGGGAAAGAAAAATAAAAGTACTGATACAAAAATAACAGTCGTGAACGGCCGTTCTTTTGTGTTGCATAAAAGTATATGAGGCGGAGAAAAAAATTTGTGCAAAAAAATAATGGACAAGCTTGCTTGAAAATGGTATAATAATTAAAAATAATGACTATGGTTTGTGCCGCTGTACGGCGGCGGAATGGAGATTTTTATGAGTATAAGAATTGGTATTTACGGATACGGAAACCTCGGACGAGGAGTGGAATGTGCGGTTAAAAATAATGCGGATATGACGCTTGCAGCCGTTTTCACAAGAAGAAATCCCGAAACGGTAAAGCTGCTTACCGGGAATGTTCCCGTGTATTCTGCAAACGATGCGTTAAAGCATCGTGATGAAATCGACGTTATGATTATGTGCGGCGGCAGTGCAACGGATTTGCCGGTGCAGACTCCGATGATGGCGGAATATTTTAATGTGGTTGACAGCTTTGATACTCATGCAAAAGTACCCGATCACTTTGCAAATGTTGACGAGGCGGCGAAAAAAGGAAATAAAACCGGAATTATATCGGTAGGCTGGGATCCGGGTATGTTTTCTCTTAACAGAATGTATGCCGAGGCGGTACTGCCGGACGGCAGCGACTATACTTTCTGGGGCAAAGGCGTAAGCCAGGGACATTCTGATGCAATCAGAAGAATTGACGGCGTGTTAGATGCAAGACAGTACACAGTTCCTGTGGAAAGTGCGCTTGAAGCGGTGCGTTCGGGCTCAAATCCGGTTCTTTCAACAAGAGAAAAGCACACAAGGGAATGTTTTGTTGTCGCAAAAGAGGGCGCAGACCTTGAAAAAATAGAAAATGAAATCAAAACTATGCCGAATTATTTTGCGGATTATGACACAACCGTACATTTTATTACAATGGAGGAATTACAGCGCGACCATGCCGGAATACCTCACGGCGGTTTTGTAATAAGAAGCGGAAAAACAGGCATGAACGGCGAAAACAAGCATATAATCGAGTACAGCTTAAAGCTGGATTCAAACCCTGAATTTACCGCATCTGTAATAGCGGCATACGCACGTGCGGCATATCGCATGAACAAAAACGGCGAAACAGGCTGCAAGACTGTGTTTGACGTTGCTCCTGCGCTGCTTTCGGCTGAGAGCGGAGAAGAACTCAGAAAACATTTGCTGTAAAAATAAAATCCCTCGGAGCAAGACAGCGCTCTGAGGGATATTTATTTGTAAAAAATACATTTTGCATAAAAAATTACATTTTTATTGTTAATAATTACAAAAATCTCAACTAAGGTAGATTTTTCTTGCATTATATGGTATAATTCGAGGTGAAAATTATTAAAAATGGGAGAAAATTATGAAAAAAATCATTATTACATTGCTGCTTTTGGCATCTGCGGCGGCATTCCAAATCGGCGTCTCTGCCGAAAGCATACGATATTATGATGTATCGGCATACATAAATAACCATCCGATTCCATGCTACAATATAAACGGATTTTGCGGAATTTACGCAAAAGATTTAAGCGCATACGGATTTTCGGTAAACTATGACGAAGCACAGAAAACAGTCAATATTACGCGAAACAAGGATTGTACGGAAATCGCGGGCGTGGGCGGAGTAAAGCTGCCGTGGCAGAAAAACGGGACGATTTTTGCCGAAAGCGGTGCGAGCGATATAAAGGTTCTGCTTGACGGAGCGGAAACGCCGTCGTATTGGGTGGACGGAAGTATGATGATACTTTTGGATAATTTATATCCGTATGGCAGAATGTTTTGGTCTGAGGGACTTAATACTCTGTTTCTGACAATGGACGAGCTGCCCTCGGCAGAATATATGCCGCTTGAAAAAGCGCAAAAACAGTATACGCGGGTGAAAAAAGACTCATGGCAGCTGGATCTTAACAGCTACAACAATTTTCAGTCGGAGGAATGCGGCTGGGGATTTGTAAAAAGAGCCGGAGATGAACCGGAGCTGTACAGCTGGCAGAAAAGTATGCTGGAACGTTTTGATGCGTATTATATGGATCATTCCAAGCCTCATGCGATTTATCTTACGTTTGATGAAGGCTATGAGGCAGGATATACGCCGCAGATTCTGGACGTTTTGAAAAAATACAATGCTCCGGCAACATTCTTTGTTACCGGCGATTACCTCGATACATCGCCGGATTTGGTTCAGAGAATGATTGACGAGGGATTTTCGGTAGGAAACCATACGGTTCATCATAAAAATCTGGGCAGAAGCTCAATAGATACTATCGTAAACGAAATTGAGGTTTTATCTAATCGTGTAAAATATGATTTCGGATATGATAAAATGTTCTATATGCGTCCGCCGGAGGGAGCGATAAGCGAGCGCGCTTTGGCGATTGCAAAGGATTTGGGATACAACACCATTTTATGGAGCTTTGCATACTACGATTATGACCCGAACGTGCAAAAGGGAACGGATTACGCATACAATGAAATTACAAAATATATGCACGACGGCGCTATATTGCTGCTCCATGCGGTGTCGAGAGATAATGCAAACGCCCTTGAGAGCGTAATACAGTATGCGCTGAATAACGGATATGAACTGAGATCGCTTGATGATTTGTGCAATCCGTAATAAAAGGGGAGAGAGTATGTTTAGAAGAATAATCTGTGCAGCGGCTGCGCTCGGCGTGCTTTTCGGCAGTGCGTCGGCGTCAGCGCTGGACATTACATCCAAAGCGGCTTATGTTGCGGATGTAACTACCGGAGAATGCTATTATGAGAAAAATTCGGAAGAAATGCTTGCACCTGCAAGCATGACGAAGGTAATGACCGTATATATAATTTACGATAAAATCCGCAGCGGAGAATTGGCAAAGGATACGCTTATTGTAGCCGATGCGGAGGACGATGCGGCATCGCTTGACAGCGACGCAACCAATGTTCGGCTGATAGAGGGACACGCATACAGTGTGGACGAGCTTATAGGCGCAATAATGGTGCCGTCGGCGTGTGCGGCAAGCGCAATGGCAGCAAAGCGCATATCGGGAAGCGAAGCGGCGTTTGCGCAGCTTATGAACGAAACGGCGGCAAAACTCGGTCTGAACGCATATTATGAGGATTCATCGGGCTTGTCCGATGCCGACAGAATTACTGCGTCATCAATGGCGAGACTGGCGATAAGGCTCATAAATGAGTTTCCCGATGTGCTGAATTACACATCAAAGCCATATATAATATTTGAGGGAAAAAAGTATAATGCCACAAACCATATGCTGCCCGATGATAACCAGGCGTATTGGGGAGCAGACGGATTGAAAACCGGAACAACAACGCTTGCCGGCTATTGCTTTACGGCAACTGCCGTGCATGACGGCATACGGCTTGTGTCGGTAACGATGCATTCAAGCACAAGCGGAAATCGCTTTCCCGATTCAAAAAAACTGCTTGACTGCGGTTTTGACAAGGCGTACAGTCTGTATAATCACCTGTTTGCAACGGATATGCGCGTGAAGATAAACGGAAATGAAATACCTGCATTTTATTACGGAGGACCTGATAAAGGACTGGTATTTATAATAGAGGATTTAAAAGATTACGGCTTTGATATTACTTGGAACGGCGATACGAGAACCGTTTCGGCAAGATATGATAAGGAAAGAGAGGTTTCGCCGATCCCTATGAAAATGTACCGGGGATATGAAAACGGCGCACAGCTTTTCGATATATTCCGCAGCAGTGATATAAAAGCGGAGGTTTCATGCGGTGATAACAGTTATACGTTTAATCATGTATATCCGCTAAACGGCTATACCGCCGTTCCGGCTGATGAAATGATAAATGCCGCTAAATCGTGTGAATGGAACGGCACAGAAAGGTGTCTGGAAATTTCTTTGGATTAAGGGATAAAATATGAAAAAAATTGTTGTAATGTTTGCTGCTGTAACAATATTATCACAGGGAACAGCTTTTGCCGAATTTACCGATTTGGGAGAAAAAAGTGAGGAAACACGGCAGGCAGTCAGTTTACTGACAGAAAAAAATTATGTTAAAGGTGTGTCTGCTACGGAGTTTTGCCCCGATAAAAATGTTTCGCGCGCGGAGTTCGCCGCAATGGCACTGCGTATGCTCAATTATATGGGCGAAAATAAGCCGTACTACCTAAAAGATGTCTCAAAGAGAGATTGGTTCTATTATGTTGCCGGATCGGCGGCGGAAACGGGGTTAATGTCTGGATTTGAGGACGGAACTTTCAGAGGAAATGAATTAATTCCGAAAATTCAGGCGGTAACTATCGCAGCAAGAATACTTAAAGATAAAATAAACACATCGGCTGATGACGGCTATAAGGTATCGGAGCAAATACCGGACTGGGCGGCTGAATATGTGTGCATTGCCGAAAAAGAGGGAATCACCGATGCCGGATTTTCGGCAGAGGATAAAATGACGCGCGGAGATGCGGCTGTAATGCTTGCAAGGGTATATGCAAAAATCAGCGATACACTTGATACAAAGGAATACAGCGGAGATTTTGAAAATAAAAGACCGCCTGTTACGATTGTGCTTGATGCCGGACATGGACGTGATTCGGGACTTATGAGTGATGATGAAAAATCCGGTGACGGATGGCTTTGGAATGAAGATAAAGGACAATGGGGCGAATGGCGGCACTGGAAATCACATACAACATGGCAGGATTGCATGGGTTACGGGTGCAGCGGCAGGGGAAATTGCTGGTACAGAATGGAAAACGGAGACAGAGAAACAGAGCCGGAAATTAATTTGAGAAATACCGTGAGCGCCGCCGCGCATTTAGAAGAAATGGGATACGAAGTGAGACTTACCAGAAACAGTAATCTTACGAATCCGTCAATGACAAAACGCCTTATTTACTGTTATCCGAACAATGATACAAGCGCTGTGCCGGATGCGGATTTGTTTGTGTGTATTCACTCCAATGCCGGAGGCGGCAGGGGAAGTGCATACGTAGAGCTTTCGGGAACATACGACCAGGCGGATATAAGGGATGATTACGCATATATAAGCAACACAATCGGAAAATATATAAATGATGAAATAGTTGCGGATACCTCAATGCCAGCCTATTGCGGCGGCAGATTGGAGGGAATACCGGAGTTGGTATTATTCTGTAAATCACCGATACCGATAGCATATCTTGAAATCGGATTTTTTGATAACGGCAGCGATTTAAACATTCTGCAAAATGAATATGAAGCAATCGGCAGTGCAGTGGCAAACGGCATAGATAAGTATTGCAAAGATGCGGGATTAAAATAAAAGCGGCAATGCGCCGCTTTTATTTATATTTGAACAGCAGTACTCCTGCAAGCATAAGAATAAGTCCGCAGTATTTGTTCCAGCCGAATGCAATTTTCTCTGTTCCCATAAATCCGAAGGCGTCTATAAGAGCGGCTGTGAAAAGCTGTGCGATGAGTATTGTGGAAACAGCAATCGCAGGAGTCAGCTTTCCCATTCCAAGCATGACGAAAACTGTTATTAAAATTCCCAATAATCCGCCCAAGAGATACAGCTTATTTGCACTTGCAATATTTTTTATGCTGCCCTTTCCTATTGTAAGCATAAGTAAAACAGAAAGAATGAACGCAGTTCCCTGTACAAATGCATTTGCTTCATAAATCCCTGCTTTTTCTCCCAGCCTGGTATTCATCACGCCTTGTATGCTCATTGCTGCTCCGGCAGCTGCACTGAATATAAATCCCAAATCATACCTGTTATAACGCAAAAAAGCGATACTCGCATTATATTTCCTTTCCTGTTATTTTTTCGCTTGTATCTATTGTGGTCTGTTTTGGCAAAATAAATTCATTTTTCAATAAATATTTACACACATGGCGGCAATATTATGGGGAATGTGCAAAAATATCGAAAAATAAATAATAAAATTTTACTTTTTAATTTTAAAAAAATTGGCGCTGGATATTGAAAATTAAGCATAAATGTGATAAAATATCATTCAAGCGTTAAAATGACAGATGCGACAGACGCGCAAAAAACTTGTGCGTTGACAAAAAATATATGAGGTGGCTGATACAATGGCTTATAAAATTATTACAAAAAAGACGCTTAATCCGCAGATATTTCTGATGGAGGTTGAAGCGCCGCTGATTGCCGCAAAGGCAGAGCCGGGACAGTTCATAATTCTGAGAATTGATGAACACGGCGAAAGAGTTCCTTTTACGATAGCCGATTTTGACAGAGAAAAGGGAACTGTTACGATTATAGTTCAGATTGTCGGAAAGACCACAAGAGATCTGGCGGAAATAGAGCAGGGCGAGTATCTGCTTGATTTTGCAGGGCCTTTGGGAATGCCTACACAGCTTGAAGGAAAGAAGAAGGTAGCCGTAATAGGCGGCGGACTCGGAACCGCGATTGCATATCCGCAGGCGAAAAAGCTGCATAGCCTCGGTGCGGATGTAACGGTTATAACGGGATTCAGAAACAAGGATCTGGTCATTCTTGAAGATGAGCTCAAAGCCGTTGCAACAAAGCTTGTTGTTGCAACAGATGACGGTTCAAACGGAAATCAGGGCTTTGTTACAGATATGCTTGAAAAGGAAATTCTTGCAGGCGAAAAGTTTGACGAGGTAATTGCGATAGGACCGCTTGTAATGATGAAGTTTGTCTGTAAGCTGACGGAAAAGTACGATATTCCGACAACGGTCAGCATGAATCCGGTGATGATTGACGGTACGGGAATGTGCGGCGGATGCCGTGTAATCGTGGGCGGAGAAACGAAATTTGCCTGTGTTGACGGGCCGGACTTTGACGGTCATAAAATCGACTGGGACAGTGCAATGAAGCGCGGCAGAATGTTTAAGGATTACGAAAACCGTTCATGCGAAGAAGGATATTGCAGAATCGGCAGAACAAACCGTGCGGAATAATATGAAAATTTGTGCCGTATAGTACGGCGGAATGGAGATTACTATGCCTAATATGAGAATGGACAAAAATCCGATGCCGGAGCAGTGTCCGAACGTAAGAAATAAAAATTTTTTGGAGGTAACTACGGGATATTCGGAGGAAACGGCAATCGATGAAGCTAAAAGATGCCTTAACTGCAAGCACAGACCGTGTATGCAGGGCTGTCCCGTAAGTGTAAAAATTCCCGAATTTGTCGCACTTGTTGCGGAGGGCAAATTTGAGGAGGCTTATCAGAAAATAAAGGAAACAAATGCACTTCCGGCTGTTTGCGGCAGAGTTTGTCCACAGGAAAAGCAGTGCGAATCAAAGTGCGTAAGAGGTATAAAGGGCGAAAGCGTAGGTATCGGCAGACTGGAAAGGTTTGTTGCCGACTACCATATGAAAAATGTTGAAGATAAGATTGAAATTCCCGAACCGAACGGAAAAAAGGCCGCTGTTGTAGGCTCGGGGCCGTCGGGACTTACCGTTGCGGGCGATTTGGCAAAACGAGGTTATAAGGTGACTGTTTACGAAGCGTTCCACACGGCAGGCGGCGTTCTGATGTACGGAATACCGGAATTTAGACTTCCAAAGGACATCGTTCAAAAGGAAATTGCAAACTTAAAAGCGATGGGCGTTGATATTCAGACAAATGTCGTGATAGGCAAAACGCTTACCGTTGACGAGCTGTTTAACGAAATGGGCTATGACGCTGTATATATCGGTTCGGGCGCAGGTCTGCCGAGATTTATGGGAATTGAGGGCGAAAGCCTTAACGGCGTTTACAGCGCAAATGAATTTTTGACGAGAATTAATCTGATGAAGGGCTATAAGTTCCCCGAATATGACACGCCTGTTTACGTGGGCAAAAAGGTTGCGGTTCTCGGCGGCGGAAATGTTGCAATGGACGCGGCAAGATGCGCGATGCGTCTGGGTGCGGAGCACGTGTACATTGTTTACAGACGCGGAAGAGAAGAACTTCCGGCAAGAGCGGAGGAAGTGTTCCATGCTGAGGAAGAGGGCATTGAATTTAAGCTTCTGCAAAACCCGACAAAAATTCTCGGAAACGAGGACGGCTGGGTAACAGGCATGGAGGTTATCAAGATGGAGCTGGGCGAGCCGGACGAAAGCGGCAGACGCAGACCTGTGGAAATTAAGGGCAGTGAAGAAGTGCTTGATGTGGACACTGTTGTTGTTGCAATCGGACAGACTCCGAATCCGCTTATCAGAAAAACAACCGAGGGACTTGAAACAAACAAGCGCGGCTGTATTGTTGCGGACGAAACGGGAAAAACATCAAAGGCTCATGTTTATGCCGGCGGTGACGTTGTTACGGGCGCTGCTACGGTTATTCTTGCTATGGGCGCAGGAAAAGCTGCGGCGGAAGCGATAGACAAAGAATTAAACTGATAATACAGGAAAAACACAGGGGCAGATAATGCTTCTGTGTTTTTTGCATGAAATACTTTACAAATTAACGAAAACACGGTATAATAATATAGGTTTATTGTTTTTTTTGAAGGGAGAAAATGATTGCAGATGAAGAAGAAAATTATTGCGGTACTTATAACCCTGACGGCACTTTTGCCTGTTATGCACGGCGCTTTTGCGGCTGATTGGCGTACGGAATATTCATGGGCGCAAAAGGGCGTTGAATATTGTATGGAAAATAAGATTCTGGAGGGAGACCCATCTGGAAATTTGATGCTGGGCGATAATCTTACGCGCGCGCAGATGGCAAAAATTCTGACGGTGGCGTTTAATCTCGATACAAGCGAACAGATGATATTTCCCGATGTGTCTGCCGATAACTGGTCATATAAATACGTATGCGCTATCGGAAAATATCTGACAGAACAGGGCGCTTATTTTAACGGTGACGAAAAAGTGACTCGTGAGGAATTTGCCGCTGCATTGGTACGCGCTTCGGGACTTAATGAACACAGCGTATTTAACAGCGGAGTTTTAAACTATAATTTTTCGGATGCGAATGAGGTTTCGGCAAAGTATAAAACTTTTATGACGATTGCGGTGGAAAGAGCATATATGGCAGGTAGCGACGGAAAGCTGTTCCCCAAATCGCTGCTCACACGTGCAGAGGTTTGTACGCTGATAGAACGTGTTGTTAAAAAAGACCTTACATGGGAGGATTTAGGAGTAAAGACCTCATATACACCGCTTATCGGTGAGGCGCAGATTTCATATGAAGCCGCACAGCGGTGGGCAAAGGACAGAGGAGCTGACGACAGATTCATCGAAATTGCTCCGACTTACTGGAAGTATGGCGAAATCACAGGACTTCGACCGGAAATTTTGTATGCGCAGGCGGCAAAGGAAACGGCATTCGGACGTTATACGGGTGCGGTAAAGCCGGAAATGAATAACTGGGCAGGTATAAAAATAAAAAATCCGACAGGTGACAAAACGGAGGATCATGAAACTTTTGCCACACCCGATGACGGAGTAAGAGCGCATTTTAATCATATGGGCGCATATGTCGGATTAAAGCCGATAGGCGAGGCGCACGACAGATATTATGTCGTAAAATCAATATCATGGGCAGGAACGGTGAAAAATCTTGAAGCGCTGGGCGGAAGATGGTGTCCCGATTTGTATTACGGTTACAGTATTCTTCACGATATGCTTGAACCGATGATGAAATACGGAGAGTAAGCTGCCCGTACGAAAGGAATTTTTTATGATACTACTAAACGGCTCCGATTTAAATAAAAGCTTTGGCGGAGAGGATTTGTTTACTAAGGCGTCGTTCAGCATTGACAGCGGTGACAAAATAGGCTTTGTCGGTGTGAACGGCGCCGGAAAATCTACTCTTTTTAAAATAATGACGGGCGAAATTGATTGTGACAGCGGAGAAATATTTAAAAACAAGCTTACAAACATAGGCTATCTTGACCAGTATGCGTGCAGTGAAAGCAGCAATTCGATTATGGACGAGCTGCTCAGTGTGTTTGACGAGGTAATATCAATCGAACATCAGCTTGAAGATATACGTATCGATATAGAATGTAAATCGGGAAATCTCGAAGCGCTGATAGAACGTCAGACAAGGCTTCAGGAAAAATTTTCGCAGATGGACGGATTTTTCTATAAAAGCAAAATAAAAAGTACGCTTACCGGACTGGGATTTTCGGAGGAGGAATTTGAGCTTGACGTGTCAAAACTGTCTGGAGGACAGAAAACACGCGTCGCTTTGGCAAAAATTCTTTTGTCGGACGCAAATCTGCTTTTGCTTGACGAGCCTACAAACCATTTGGATATTGAATCGGTGGAATGGCTTGAAAGCTTTTTACAGAGTTATAAAGGCGCGTTTGTTGTAATTTCGCATGACAGATATTTTCTTGACAGGGTTACCAACAGAACCTTTTATATGGAGAACGGCAAGCTGTATTGTTACGGCGGAAATTACAGCGACTCGTCTGTGCAGCGCGAAATTGACCGTAAAACGGAACAGCGTAATTATGAAAATACAAAGCGTGAGATTGAACGTCTTGAAGGTATTGTCGAACAGCAGCGCAGATGGAACAGAGAAAGGAATATAAAAACCGCCGAAAGTAAAATGAAAGTTATTGAAAAGCTTGAAAGCACTCTTGTAAAACCCGATGAATTGCCGGAGGAAATGATTTTTTCGTTTAAAGCGTGTCCGGGCGGAGGTCAGGACGTTTTAAGCTGCGATAACATCGGAATGGCATTTGACGGAAAATATATTTTTAAAAATGCCGATATGTTCATAAAAAAAGGCGAAAAGGTTTTTCTTCTTGGGGCAAACGGATGCGGTAAAACCACTCTTTTAAAGATTATTTTAGGGATCTATACGCAAACGGAGGGCTTTTACAAAATAGGTGCGAATATCAGCATAGGCTATTATGATCAGATACAGGAAAGCCTTAACATGGATAAGACTGTAATTGATGAGGTCTGGGACACATATCCCGATATGACGCAGACGGAAATCAGAAATGCTCTTGCGGTGTTTTTGTTCCGCGGCGAGGACGTATTCAAGGAAATACGAAGCCTTTCCGGCGGCGAACGTGCCAGGGTGGAGCTTGTAAAGCTGATGCTTAAAAACGTTAATTTTCTTATCATGGACGAGCCTACTAATCATTTGGATATTGAAGCGAGAGAAGCGCTTGAAAAATCCCTTGACGGATATGACGGAACAATGCTTATGGTGTCGCATGACCGATACTTTATAAATAAGCTGGCGGATCGGATATTGTATCTTACGCCGAACGGAATTATAAGCTTTTCGGGAAATTATGATGAATATATGAGCCGCCGCACGGAAGAAAAAGCGGAAGAAAAGGAAAAAAAGCCGGAAAAGGGTCTTGATTATAAGGAACAAAAACGGCTTGAAGCACAAAAAAGAAAAACCGTGAATGATTTCAAAAAGGCGGAAGAAAAAATTATGAATTTAGAGGACAGACTGAAAGCTTTGGAACAGGAAATGTCAGATCCGTCACTTGCGGCGGATTTTACAAAGCTTGCGCAGCTGTCGGGGGAAGCTGAAACGGTAAACGGAGAACTTGAAGAAACCTTTGCCGAATGGGAAAGACTGCAAAATATTATAGAGGAGAACGGATACGAGGTATGAGAGCGGTAATACAGCGTGTAAGTCGCGCTTCGGTTGAAGTTGACGGCGAAATATGCGGAAAAATAGGGAATGGGTATCTCATTTTACTTGGGGTGGCGGACGGAGATTCGGACACGGATTTAAAGTATATTGCCGATAAAACCGTCAATCTTCGCATTTTTGAGGACGAAAACGGAAAGATGAATAAGAGTATAGCGGACATCGGCGGTGAAATACTGGTTGTTTCGCAGTTTACGCTGTGCGGTGACTGCCGCAAAGGACGCAGACCATCGTTTGACAATGCAATGAAACCGGAGGCTGCCAATAAAATGTACGAAGAATTTGTGGAGTATATTAAAGGGAGAGGTCTTATGGTTGAAACAGGACGTTTCGGTGCGGATATGAAAGTAGAGCTTTTGAATGACGGGCCGGTTACGATGCTTTTAGACAGCACGAAAATAATTTAATTGACAAAATATTCGCTGTGTTGTATAATTAAAAATATCGGCGGGGAGGAATGATTTGAAAATGAATATAATACCGAAAATTAAGAACATAAAATATACGGGTGAAAGTGTTAATATTAGTAATATAAACTGGACTTTTTCCGAAAACATAGACGGAAGGCTTGTAAAAGCGGCAGATAAAATAACAAAATCGGTTAAAAACGGTTTTGATGTTTATGTAGAGTCAGGAAATGACAAGAGTGAAGCGTATACTATTGAGATAGCAAAGAAAAGAATCAGTATAAAATCTTCCGGTGCGGCAGGTGCGTTTTATGGCTTAAAAACCTTTTCGGCAATGCTTTCGGAAAATAACGGAACAATTGAATGTTGTACAATAAATGACAGTCCGGATATGCAGTACCGCGGATTTTACCATGATGTTACGCGCGGAAGAGTACCGAAACTTGAAACATTAAAAAGACTTGTTGATGCGATGACGGATTATAAGCTTAATTCGCTTCAGCTTTATGTTGAACACGCATATGAGTTCAAAGAGTATTCTGAGGTAAGAGCGCTGGGATATATGACAAAAGAGGAAATACTTGCGCTTGATGAATACTGTTATGATAATTTCATAGATTTGATACCGTCACTCTCGACTTTCGGGCATCTATATCATTTGCTTGAATGTGAAAAATATAAGCATCTGTGTGAACTGGACGGATTCGTTCCTAAATCACACCACTTTTTGGAAAGGATGGCACATCATACCATAAATCCGCTGAAAGATGAAAGTTTTGAACTTATAAAGAGCCTTATAGATCAGTATATGCCTCTTTTCAGAAGTGATACTTTCAACATATGCTGTGATGAAACCTTTGATTTGTGTCGGGGGGTAAATAAAGGAAAAGACCCTGCAAAGCTGTATTGCGGATTTGTCAGAAAAATCGCGGAATATGTGGCATCTAAGGGTAAAAAAGTTATGATGTGGGGAGATATAATACTAAAACACCCCGAATACATAAAAGAATTGCCGGAGAATATTGTATTTCTGAATTGGGATTATTCTCCCGAACCGAGTCGGGAGCAGGTAAAGAAATTCAGTGACAGCGGCAGAAAACAGATTGTCTGCCCGGGAACAAGCACATGGAATGAACCGACCGAGCTTGTAAGCTGTGAGGAATTTAATATATCAAGGCTTGCCGGATATGGATATGAATTCGGAGCAGACGGAATACTTAATACAAACTGGGGCGATTACGGAAACATTGCAGGCATTAAATCGGCAATGTACGGATTGATTTGCGGAGCGGCTGTCGGCTGGCGCAGGGAAACGGTTTTTGACCATGAATTCAGAAAAAACGTTTCGGAAAGCTTTTACGGTGATGGCGAAACTGTTGAATTGATAGATAAAATGTGTGCATTAGAGGGCGCATCAAATTGGGGAAAACTGCTGAGGGCATACAGCGCTATAAAATCAGGCGGAGAAACTGCCGAACAAGCGCCTGACATCAAAGATGTATGTACGGCTATCAGTACTTTCAAGTCGGTACATTCGGCGCTTGAAGAAAAGCCAATAAAAAAAGAAATCAAAGAAGAACTTATTCTTGCGGCGGATTTCAGAGCATTGATTGCCAAATGGTATGCAAAATGCTTTAATATTGATGCTGTATGTTATGTTAACTTTGATTTATGGGTTAGTGAGTATGAAAGCAAATGGCTTGAAGAAAATAAAAGAAGTGAGCTTGATGAGCTTTTAAAGCTTTTTGCCGAGTTTGAGAGAATGTAAAAACGAAAGGGATAAAATAATATGAACAATGAAACAGTGATAGTTTTGGATTTCGGCGGTCAGTATAATCAGCTTATTGCACGCCGCGTGCGCGAGTGTAATGTGTATTGTGAGATTATGCCGTATAAGTCGGATATTGGCGCAATAAAAGCTAAAAATCCTGTCGGAATAATTTTTACCGGCGGCCCTAACAGCGTGTATGAGCTGGATTCGCCAAAGTATAACAATGAAATATATAATCTTGGCGTGCCGATTTTAGGAATTTGCTACGGTAGTCAGCTTATGGCATACAGCCTCGGAGGAAAGGTAGAGCAGGCACCGATGCGCGAATACGGTAAAATGCCGATAAAGCTTGAAAAAAGCTTGCTTTTTGACGGGATCGAAGACGAAACTGTTTGCTGGATGAGTCATACGGATTATATTTCACAGCTTCCGAAGGGATTTAAGGTTACAGCGTCATCCGATACCTGTCCTTGTGCTGCTTATGAAAATGCAGAAAAGAAGCTCTATGCGGTTCAGTTTCATCCGGAGGTAAATCATACGATCCATGGTAAGGAAATGTTAAGAAATTTTCTGTATAATGTGTGTGGCTGTAAGGGCGACTGGATAATGAAAGAGTTTGCCGAAAAGTCAATTAAAGCGTTGAAAGAAAAGATTGGTGATAAAAAGGTTCTTTGTGCACTGTCGGGCGGTGTCGATTCATCTGTTGCCGCGGTAATGATACATCGTGCGGTAGGAAAGCAGCTGACGTGTGTGTTCGTGGATAACGGACTGCTCAGAAAGAATGAGGGCGACGAGGTTGAAACACTGTTCAGAAAGCAGTTTGATATAAATCTTGTAAGAGCAAATGCGCAGGATAGATTTTTAAATAAGCTTTTGGGTGTGACCGAGCCGGAGAAGAAAAGAAAAATTATAGGCGAAGAATTTATAAGGGTATTTGAAGAAGAAGCAAAGAAAATCGGTAAGGTTGATTATCTTGTGCAAGGTACAATTTATCCTGATGTGGTAGAAAGCGGCGCCGGTGATGCGGCAACAATAAAAAGTCATCATAATGTAGGCGGTTTGCCGGAGCACGTTGACTTTGAAGAAATTATCGAACCGTTGAGAGATTTGTTCAAGGACGAGGTAAGACAGCTGGGTATAGAACTGGGATTGCCGGAAAAATTTGTGTGGCGTCAGCCGTTCCCGGGACCGGGATTGGCGGTGAGAGTAATCGGAGAGATAACAGAGGAGAAGCTTGCTATTCTGCGTGATGCAGATGCGATTTTCAGAGAAGAAATCGCAAATGCGGGGTTGGATAGGGATATAAATCAGTATTTTGCCGTAATAACCGATATGAGAAGCGTCGGAGTTATGGGAGATGGACGAACATATGACTATACACTTGCATTACGAGCCGTTACAACGACTGATTTCATGACTGCCGATTGGGCAAGAATTCCGTATGATGTGCTTGAAAAAGCGTCAAACAGAATTGTAAATGAGGTTAAAAATGTTAATCGATTGGTGTATGATATAACTTCAAAACCACCGGCTACAATTGAGTGGGAGTAAACAGAAAAATCCCCGAAGTCCGCATAAACAGCGGATTTTCGGGGTTTCTTTTTGCCTTTTGAGTACATTTTGAGTACAAAATTATAGTATCGGTATAGTATCGCACTATATTATCGGTGGAATTTTAACCGAAATACCTCCACCATTACCAAGCATAATATCGGAGTGTTGAAGTTCAAGTTCAACAACTTCTTTTTGCTCTTTTAGGCTATTTAAAATATTTATAAGCTCTTTATCCGATGTGCCGTGAATTTCAGCGGCACATTTTTCATATCTGTGATTTATCCGCTCCCATTTCAAAATATCACTCAATATTTTATCGGATTTTAAGTAGTACATGATTTTATTTGCAGAAATCTCTATACTATCAATTTTTGCATTGAAGAAATTTGAGATAAACGGATTTATTTCAACGCTGAAAGTTTGGGAGTTCAGCATACCGTTTTCTTCTCTTTCGCCGTTTAATGATATGATTTTTGTCTTTATGAGCATAATCATAAGTCCCATAAAATCACCGACTGTTTCAAGCCGTATATTATTCTCAATTCCGGCAATCGCAAAAGAGCTTATGCCGAGAGCCTCCGCTATTCTGTCAATTTGCGGAGCCTGCGGCACCATTTTGTTCGTTTCATATTTTCTTATGGACACGGGGTGTATTCCCGAAAGCTCGGCTAACTTTGCTTGGGTTATGCCTATGCGTGTGCGGAAATACTTTATTTTTTCACCGATAGTCATAATATTTCATTCCTTTTGTAGTTTAATCGCTATTATTATAGCACATAAAAATAAAAAAGTCCATACCATTTAACAAAAATCATCAAATGTTACAAACCTATTAAAATTCAAAATTACTCCTTGACATATTGTAGCGACTACGCTATAATATAAATGTAGCGACACCGCAACAACAAATTAAGGAGGTAATTTGTATGGCGGATAACAAAATTTACATTACGGCTCGTGAGCTTTCGGATATGTTGGGCGTATCTATGGGATATGCTTATAAAATTATAAGAAAGCTGAACAAGGAGCTAGATAAAGACGGTTTTATTGTAATCGCAGGGAAAGTGCCGAAAGGATACTTTGAAAAGCGATGGTTTGGTTATAATGCAAAGGAGGCTTGATTTATGAAGGCAGAAAAAGACAAGAAAACGGGAAAGTGGCTGATTCAATTCAGATATACAGATTGGCAGGGTGTTCGCAGAAAAACAACAAAACGCGGTTTCGCTACAAAACGAGAGGCTGAGGAGTATGTCAGAAATTTTCTTGCGTCACAGCAAGCAGATTTTAATATGAATTTTCAAGAATTTTTGAAGCTCTATTATGATGATATGACTCCTCGGCTTCGAGAGAATACTATGAGAAATAAGAAATACATAATAGATTTGAAAATCTTGCCGTATTTCTCAAACAAGCGAATGAACGGCATAACCGCTGCTGATATTCGTAAATGGCAGAATGAGTTGATTTCACAAGGCTATTCACAGACATATCTCAGAACAATTAACAACCAGCTTACAGCAGTATTCAATTATGCAGTCCGATATTATGACTTGCAGAATAATCCCTGTCGCAAAGCCGGTGGAATGGGCAAAAACAAGGCTGATGAGATGAAGTTTTGGACAAAAGATGAGTTTTATAAATTCATTGACAGTATTATGGATAAACAGAAATCGTATGCTGCGTTTATGACTCTGTTTTGGACAGGTATGCGATTAGGTGAATTACTCGCTTTAACTCCGGCTGATATAGATTTTGAAAACAAGACAATCAGCATTTCAAAATCATATCAGAGGCTTGACGGAAAAGATGTAATAACACTGCCCAAAACACCCAAGAGCAAACGGACGATAACTGTTCCCGATTTTTTGCTTGCTGACCTTAAGGATTACATGAATTCGATATATTGCTTGGAGGATACCGACAGATTATTTCAAGTTACCAAATATTTTATGGAACACGAAATGCAGCGAGGCATTAAAAACAGCGGTGTAAAGCGTATTAGGATCCACGATATTCGGCATTCGCATTGCGCACTTCTCTTTGAAATGGGTATTACACCGCTTGAAGTTGCTGACCGTTTGGGACACGAGCGAGTGGAAACAACGATGAATGTTTACGCACATATATATCCGAATAAACAAAGAGCATTGTCGGACAAGTTAGAAAAAGTATATCGGGAGGATTTGAAATGAGCGGACTTGATAAAAACAGATTTCGCAATACAACAATCAGCTTTCGGGTTTCGCCGGAGGAACGGCTTGCACTTGAGGCAAGAATTAAAGTTTGCGGAATACCCAAAGGCGAGTATTTTATAAAATCGCTGCTGTATCAACGCATTGAAATTTCTGTTGGTAAATACAAAAGAGACAGATTGGCTCTTGAATTAAAAAAGCTGCGTGAAGCATTTGAAAGTGCCGAATGTGAAACGAAAACATTATGCGAGTGCAAGGCACTTTTGAAACAATTGCGGGAGATTATGGCTGATAACGAAAAATTATCAGCCGATGACTTCAAAACGATAACTTAAATTAGAAAGGCGGGTATTTGTGAATGGTAAATTCTTTACAATGCAAAATGATATATTTAAATGCGGATTATCGGCGTATGAGTTTACTGTGTATGCGTATCTTGTGATGAAAGCTGACAGAAAGACAGGGACTTGTTATCCGTCAGCAGCTAAAATCGCAGCGGATTGCAACATAAGCATATCACAGGTGAGAAAGGTGACGGCTTCTTTGGAAGAAAAGGGGTTTATCACAAAAGAAATGCGGTATCGAAAAACCGCAAATGACAAGAATCATCAGACAAGTAACCTATACCATATAGAGTCACTGCCTATATAATACGGAGGCACTCCCTCCGTATTAAACACTCACCGCCTATCCGATAAAGACGGGAAATAAATATATCAATAACCATTTAACAATACTCATTTATCAAAAACCACTACAACAAGAAGGTGAGGTTGTGGATTTAAAAACAGAAAAATTCACTTATTATCTTGACGAATGTTATTTTCATCCCGAAAGAGATAAGGAGTTTTCAACCGAAACCGAAAAACAACTTGCAAGGAAAGCTATGGAGCTTCTTTGGAACAAACCTAATATAACTGTCAACGGGGTGACCTACACAAATCAAGATATACGGTCCAAATTACTTTATGAAATGATGCCGGAAATTTTGGACAGAGCCATGGAATGTTACAGAGCTGCCAAAGATGTAAAATCTGAAACGGCATATCTTGCAGGTTGTATTTTCAGAACGCTTATAGACTATGACGCATATATAGAACGGCTATTTAGACAAACATACAGATTTTGAGGAGGAATTACAATGAAATCATTATTTGAAAAGAACGGCGGTACATATACAAAAGTGGGAGATTATTATCTTCCAAATATGGAAGCTCCTAACGGCAATTATAAAATCGGCAGATATGGCAGGGCAAGACGGCAGTATCTTAAGGAATACAAGAAAAGTGAATATACAGCTTTAATGATTAGCGGAAAACTGCATAAACATTTGCACGATGTCGATGTCAAAGCACAGAAGATTTTGGATTGCTTTATCAAAGATGCGGAGAAAACCGCACCCGATAAGGCTACACACCAAATGGAATGGGTCGGACATATGAACAATGCCCGGCATAGTGCAGAGGAGGTAATAAATCAGAAGTTGATTTATGCAATCAGATAGGGTTTATAATTGGAGGCAGAACTTTTGTAATAGCAAGCACGGCATTTGTACTCCCAAATGCCCACTTGTTCGTGGCTCTGCCCCTAATACCCCGGTTTGAAAGGAGAGAAAACATATGAGAGCAAATACAAATAAGCTGAATTTTTATGTTGATGACGATGTAAAGAAAAAACTAAAAAAACTATCAAAAGAATCAGGACTGACGATGACTGCCGTAATAACGAAACTTATTATGAGTTATCAAATTCAACCACTCAAAACGGAAGAACTGCTGCGTATATACAAGGAATTAAATCATATCGGAGGAAATATAAATCAGATTGCACATATAGCAAATAGTGAATGGCATATTTCAAACGACAAAATAAATGAAGCAGCAAAGTTGATGAATGATATATGGCAATGTGTTAGAAGTTATAGCAGAGATACTTAACGGTATCTTGACTAAAATATTATAAATTATTCGTATAAAACAGAGAAAAATGCAAAATGGTATTGCTTTTATTCGAGTTTTAGAATATAATATATGTGTTATCAAATAAGGAGTGTAGTCATATGGAAATTATGTCCGCAAGAGAAGCTGCCAATAAATGGGGAATCTCGCAAAGGCGAGTGGCTGTTCTTTGCTCTGAAAACAGAATAGCAAATGCAGAAATGATAGGCAATATGTGGGTAATACCTTCAAATGCAAAAAAACCTATTGATGCCAGAAGCACAAGGTATGCCAGTATAGATTCAAATATTGTAAAACCGTTTTTGAAATGGGCAGGCGGAAAAGGTCAGCTTTTGAAAGAGATTGAAAAGTATTACCCATTTGAGGACGGCAATATAACAAAATACGCAGAGCCTTTTGTAGGCGGCGGGGCTGTGCTTTTTGATGTTTTAAGTAAATACGATTTGAAAGAAATATATATCAGCGACATAAATGCCGAGCTTATTAATACCTATCGCATTATCCGTGATGATATTGATGCCTTGGTTGAAATGCTTTCCGTTATGCAAACTGAGTTTGTTCCGATGGATACCGAAAGTCGTAAGGCGTATTATATGCAAAATCGTGAGCGTTTTAATGATTTAAAGGTGAACGGTGATGAAAATATCAATATCGAAAAAGCAGTATTGATGATATTTTTGAATAAAACCTGTTTTAACGGACTTTATCGAGTGAATAAAAAAGGGCTTTTCAATGTACCTATGGGAGCATACAAAAATCCGCTTATCTGTGATGAAAAGAATTTGCGTACAGTATCGGAGAAATTGCAAAATGTGAAAATTGTTTGCAGTGATTATAAGGCTTCGGTCGATTTTATTGATGCAAATACCTTCGTATATTTTGATCCACCATATCGACCTATTACCGATACGGCAAGTTTTACCGCATATACGGAAAATCTGTTTAATGATGAAGAACAAATCGAACTTGCACATTTTGTTGATGATATGCATAGAAAAGGTGCTAAAATAGTAATAAGCAATTCGGATCCCAAAAACTCAAATACGGAAGATGATTTCTTTGATAATATATATTCTGCTCATAAAATCAAGCGAGTTGAAGCTACACGAATGATTAATTGTAACAGCGAAGCAAGAGGAAAAATCAAAGAATTGCTAATATCAAACTTTTAAGGAGTTACGAAGATGAAAAACAGAGATTTTATGACTTGGCTATCAGGTTTTCGTGGTAGCATAGCAGATTATGGCTATTATATTGATTTTGAAAAGGTACACAGAAATGTTGAGGGAATAAAAGTGGAACTCAATATATTAAATTCCCTTATCGGTTCAAAGAATATTGAAGCTGAATTTGAAGCTCTGCTTGAAAAATATCCCGAAATATTAAAATGTATTCCATTGCTTTTGGCTGTAAGAGCAAATGAGATTTATGCTATTGACGGAGATGGCGAGTTTACATACGAATTTAAAAAATCTAATCAATCCGTAGAGCAATATAAGATATTTATGCATAAAACCGGTTTGTTCGATCTGATGACAAATCATATTATAAATAATTTGGTTGACTATGCAACGGGTGTTGAAACAGGTTTGGACTCCAATGGTCGTAAAAACCGCGGCGGTCATTTGATGGAAAATTTGGTTGAGAGCTTTATTAAGAAAGCGGGTTTTATCAAAGACGAAACCTATTTTAAGGAAATGTATATCCATCAGATTACAGAAAAATGGGATATTGATTTATCTGCTATTTCAAATCAAGGAAAAATGGAAAAGCGTTTTGATTTTGTTATCAAAACAGAGAATATGATATATGGAATTGAAACGAACTTCTATGGCAGTGGAGGCTCCAAACTAAATGAAACTGCTCGTAGTTATAAAACACTTGCTTTAGAAACTGATACCATAGATGGTTTTACATTTGTATGGTTTACCGATGGTAAAGGTTGGACAAGTGCAAGACATAACCTTGAAGAAACATTTGATGTTATGGAACACATTTATAATATTGACGATATGGAAAATGGGATAATTCAAGAGGTTTTTAAATAATGGCAGAAAAGAAAATAAAAAAGTGGGAACCAGAAGATTTTGAACTTGAAATGACAACGCATTGGTCATTTCCGAAACGTGGTGATTGGGCAACTCACGATGCGAAATGGCGTGGAAATTGGTCACCTTATATACCCAGAAACATAATATTAAGATATTCACAAGAGAGCGATTTAGTTCTTGATCAGTTTGCCGGAGGAGGCACTACTCTTGTTGAAGCGAAACTTTTAAACCGTGATATAATAGGTGTGGATATAAATGACATTGCCCTTGAACGATGTAAAGAAAAGACAAGCTTTGAATATGAACCGGCAAAAGGGAAGGTGTATATAAAAAAAGGTGATGCAAGGAATCTTGATTTTGTGCCGGACGAGAGCATAGACCTGATATGTACTCATCCACCTTATGCAGATATTATAAAATATAGCGATGGCATAGATGGTGATTTATCACAATTAAAGGTTAAAGATTTTCTTGAAGAAATGAAAAAGGTTGCGGCAGAAAGTTATCGAGTGCTTAAAAAGGATAATTTCTGTGCAGTTCTTATGGGTGATACAAGACAAAAGGGCTGTATGATACCTATGTCATTTGATGTAATGCGAATTTTTGAAGATGCGGGATTTAAGCTAAAAGAGCTCATTATAAAAGAGCAGCATAATTGCAAAGCAACAGGATATTGGAAAACAAATAGTGTGAAGTATAATTTTTTATTGATTGCACACGAGTATTTGTTTGTGTTTAGAAAGAACTGAAAATAATATTAGAAAGAGAGGCACAAATATGGCTTTGACAAACAGCTATTTAGTTAGCACTAAAAACTTTGAAGGGATAATGAATTCTATTTTAGGAGCTAGAGCTCCGGAACGTTTTACAAACAAATTTTTAGAGGATTTAGGATATACGAGTAGTAATGATAGATTAGTAACAGGGATTCTTAAATCATTGGGTATGCTTAATGATACAGGCGAGCCTACTCAAAGATATTATGCTTTTCTTGATCAAACGCAATCCAAAAAAATTGTAGCTATAGGCATTCAAGAAGCATATGAAGATTTATTTGCAGTTAAACGCGATGCGCAAAATATGACACAAGAAGAAGTAAAAAACAAACTAAAAACATTAACGCAAGGTCAAAAAGGAGAAAAAGTTATAGAAAATATGGCAAGAACTTTTAAAACTTTATGTGACTATGCTGATTGGTCAGAAAATCTTGTTCAGGATTCTGTGAAGGTAGACGAACAAAGTGAAAAAAGCTCCGGCATTGAGGAAAATAATAATGACGAAAGCGTTAAAATTGAACCTTGTACCAGTGAGAAAAAAACTGAGATGGCATTGCATTATAATATACAAGTACATCTTCCAGAAACAACAAATATGGCTGTATATGATGCAATATTTCAAAGTATAAAAAAACATTTGATGTGAGAGGTTTACTCTATGGATAGATTATACTCATTTATAATGAGGGGAGAATTGACTAAAGTAGCTCTAGATAAAACAGAGATAGTAAGCAAGCATCATTCCTCTGATATTATTGAACAGGATTATATAAAAAGTTTATCGTTAGATCTTCTTGATGATGAATTTGTAAGTGCAGCAAAACTGATGGCGACTGTTTATACAGCCATTGCCGCATTTGAAAATACAGTAAGAGACTTTGTTGTTAAAATTCTTATGGAAAATAAAGGAGAAAATTGGTGGGAAGAATGTGTTTCTGAAAAAATCAGAAACAGAGCAGAATCAAGAAAAAAAGAAGAAGATAAAATAAAATGGCATACGCAGAGAGGAGATTCTCTGATTAATTATACTGAGTTCGGAGATCTTTCTTCAATTATGAATAACAACATTGATTATTTTGCAGACCATATAGTTTCTATTGAATGGGCAAGAAATATTATAACAACAATTGAGCGTTCGCGAAATGTTATTATGCATAGCGGTGAACTCAGTGCAAGGGATATTGAACGCATTGGTATTAACATTCGTGACTGGATTAGCCAAGTGGGTGCATAATAGTATGAGTACATTTTGAGTACAAAAACTTTTGCAAAACAAATCACGGCACAAAAAACTGTGAAATTTAAGAAATATAATCACGGAAAATCAAGAAAAAACATCTTGATTAACTTCCCCTAAGTCGAGTGGGAGTAGATTTTGACATTTTGTAACTTTTTATAAATCGTCGCAAACCCTTGCAAAATCAAGGTTTGTGGCGATTTTTCTTTTTGTGATTTTTCGTATTGTAGACTAATTTTTTGTATGTAGTCAAAACTTTTTGACTACAAAGTTGTCTACAAATTCATTCGTACTTAAAAAGATAA
>JABLTK010110661.1_pt1 | contig 38677 bp, 36 predicted proteins | sample 7160131 | NCBI WGS metagenome assembly JABLTK01 (sample SAMN14651221, study PRJNA627086) | human gut metagenome | isolation source: feces | host: Homo sapiens
ACTTAATAGATATTTATTATAGTCATTTATATCTTTAAATAAGGGGTTTTGTTTTATTTTATTACTAGTATTTTGCCCCCCCCCAGACGAATATTTGTTTATCATATTACTTATTAGGTGTTTATAAATAATGCATGAATTTTTGTAATTACACCTTTCCTCCTCTTTAGTTTTTATAGTTTAATTTTATATCAAAATTTTACTTTTTTCAAGTAGTTATTTCTTTTATTTTTCATCATTGTTTTAGGAGATATGCTAATTGTTGGTACTCCTCTATTCTATGTTACTCCAAGGGGGTTTATAGAATGGTAGTGATAATTATGTGGAAAGAAATTAATATGTACGGTTTAATAACATTTTGTATTGCTTTATTGTTATTAATTTTATTAATAAAATATTAGAGCCAAACGAAAAGTACCAACTCAACTAAGAGTCGGTACTTCTCTTCTTAAACAAATACATCATAGAACAGAGATAGTATTAACCGCCAAATTAGCATATTTCTTTTTTTTAGTATATTTTAATTAAAATATACTACTCTATTCACGACTAAATTGTATCAAATATTTAACTAAAATGTAATATTTTAAAAACTTTTTATTTAATAAAACATTCGTTTTTATAGACAAATAACCAAATTTATAGTATAATTTTATTGGTTGATTCTTTTAATAAACAATTAAGAAAGGAGATTATAAAATATGTTTAAACCCGATAAGACTTATGTCTTTGCGTTAGGAGGTTTAGGAGAAGTAGGAAAAAATATGTATTGCTTAATGCACAATGATGAAATAATTATCATTGATGCCGGAGTAATTTTTCCAGATAGTGAACTAAGAGGAATTGATTACGTTTTACCAGATTTTGAATTTTTAAAGAAAAACGAAAAGAAAATTAAAACATTAGTAATAACTCATGGCCATGAAGACCATATTGGCGCTATACCATTCTTATTACAAAACGTAAGAATACCAACAATATTTGCTCCAAACCAAGCTCACGCTCTTATAAAAAAGAAATTAGAAGACAGAAATATTCAATATAAAAACTTAAGACCTTATAAAAGCGAAGATAAATTAAAATACAAAAATTTTGAAATATCTTTCTTTAGAACAACCCACTCTGTTCCAGATTCACACGGCATAGTAGTAAAAACACCAAACGGAACAGTCGTTGAAACTGGAGACTTTAAATTCGATTTAACTCCAATTGGTCCCGTTTGTGACCTTGCTAAAATTGCTAAAATAGGAACTGAGGGAGTAACTCTATTAATGAGTGAAAGTACAAACGTCCTTGATGAAGGATTCTCTTTATCAGAATCAAAAGTAGATGAAGCCCTAAACGAAGTATTTTCAAAACATCAAAACAACAGGCTAATCATTGCAACCTTTGCCTCAAACATCTACAGACTAAAACATATCATCGAAACATGCAAAAAATTCGATAGAAAAATCTGTATCTTTGGACGAAGCATGGAAAACAATATCAACATATCAATCGAAGGAGGATACATCGATGCTAAAAACATGATTATTTCACCTGAAGTTGCTAATTCCATGGATCCAAGTAAAGTCGCTTTACTTTGTACAGGAACCCAAGGAGAACCTTTGGCAGCACTTTCAAGAATTGCAGACGGCATTCATAAGCAAATAAAACTAATGCCAAACGATATTGTAATATTCTCAAGCTCTGCCATTCCAGGAAACGCCAATGCCATTGCTAATACAATTAATAACCTATATTTAAAAGGTGTAAAAGTATACACCACATCAAATGATAGTGAAATTCATGCCTCTGGACACGGAATGACTGATGAGTTAAAACTAATGATTAGATTAACAAATCCTAAATACATTATGCCAATCCACGGAGAATACAGAATGCTAAAAAAACATGCCAAGCTAGCAATGGACTGTGACATCCCTAAAGAAAACACTTTTGTTTTAGACAACGGTGATGTCCTAGAACTAGACAAAGGAAAAGTAACCAATGTCGGAAGCTTTGACGTTCTAGAAACATACGTTGATGGAAATAGAATTGGTGATATAAAAACAGCAGTAATAAATGATAGAAAAAATATGGCTAACGATGGTATTCTAGTAGTCATTGCAAACATTAACATGGAAACAAGAAAAATACTATCAAAACCATTAGTTACTACAAGAGGTTTTATTCTAATAAATGAAAATGAAGAATTAATAAATAAAATAGAAAATATATCAGAAAAAACTATAATAAATCTATTTAAAGACAAAAAGAAAACATACAATGATATTAAACTAGATTTAACAAGAACATTAAATCAATTTATAAAAGAATCAACAGGAAGAAAACCAATTGTCTTAACAGTTCTATTAAACGTAAAAAAGAAATAAATATATAAGTTTTAAAAAATCAAGGATAAATAAATTCATTTAAATCCTTGATTTTTTTATATAATCACAAATTAAAATTTATTTCACTTCGAATTTTTTCGCAAATGCGAACTTTTTCGGAGCAAAACTCTTTCTAATATATTTTTATTATAATCAATTAAACCCCAATAATTCTAAAAAAATAAAATTTCCCACAAAAAAACACCGAAAAATCAGTGTGTTTTTCATTTACTTTAATTCCATAATAACAGGAAAATAATCCTTACCATTACTCTTAATGCCACGAACTTTAGAATTAGTAAATCCTAATAAATATTTCCCATTCTTAAAACTATATATATTATTATAAGAATCATTATTAGAATAACTAAATTTTTCACTATCAAGAACCTTAAGGTTTTTATCGTATGAAACTACTAATCCATCAGAAATAACTTGATTATCTACCTTTCTTCCAGTAACCCCTACAACAGTAATTTTATCTTTATCTACTAAAAGATTATTAAATCTAGTAATATTATCTTCCTTATAAGTAACTTCATTAACTTTTTTACCGTTCTTATCAACAACCACTAAAGAAGCCTTATAATAATCAGTCTTATCCTTAGCATCCAATTTAGAACCAGTAAGAATAAAATTATCTCCAAACTTATTTATACTTGTAAATCCTACACTATCAGTATATGAATAGTGGTAATTCCAAAGTTTTTTACCATCAAGACTATACTTTACAACAACTCCTGTTCTATTATAAATACTACCACAAACAACGTAACCATCATCCAAAACTAAAATATCAGTAAATATTCCTGCTTGAGGACCAGTATAATTAGCCCTAAAAACTTCCTTATCATTTTTATCAAACTTAACTATAATTGCCCCACCAGTCGTATGATTACCTATTCTACCAGATTCATACACACTAGTACCAATCACAATATAACTTCCATCAGAAAGTACTCTAACTTTAGTAAATTCAGTATCATTAAGTATCTTAAAATTCTTCCTAGAAACTTGATTAAAATCTCTATCATACTTAACAATTAACCCTTCACCAGCTTTATTTTCATTATGCTCCTTAGTCATTTCAATCGCACCAACTGCTATATAACCATTATCATACTTAGCGATATCATTATAAAAAGAACCATAACCTTCACTAAGCATTACTTCTTTATTCACTTTAAAAGAATCATTATAAACATTAACTAAAGCCTTAGAATAATTTTGTAATCCATTACTTTTTCCATATCTAAAATCAGAATTACCAACTCCAATATAAGAAGAATCATAAATTATACTATTAATGAAAGTATAATAAACAGAATCATTATCTCTCTTATACTTAACTGCACCCATGTATATAAGCTCGCCTACTAAAATAAATAATAATATAAAAATTGCTATCTTAACTATTTTACTTCTTTTATTAACATTCTTTTTCTTTAACTTCATACTAATCCTCCAAACATACAAATTAATTTTATCACATATAAAAAAACACTTCAATAAAAAAAACCAAAATTGAAATTCTCTTTTAAAAAAATTCCAAAATCAGTTCTCTTTTTTCATTAAAATTAATTAATTATTTTTCTAATTTCTTTTCAACTTGCTTAGTAATTTTCAAAGCATATTTTCTCAAATCATCAACTTTTTCCATTACAACTGGAGTAGCTTTATCCTTTGCAAGCTTAGCAAGATCTTCAATTTTTTTAGTCACCATTTCTAACTTTTCTTGAGCAACTTCTTTAACCTTTTCTTTATCAAGTTCTGCTAAATCTTCTTTTATATCAGCAATTTTTTCTTCAATTAAAATCTTAACATCTTCTTTATCCATATTTTTAACTTCTTTTACAACATCATCAAGCTTTTCTTTTAACTTCTTTCTTGTAACAGAACCCTTTTCTGGAGCAAATAAAACTCCTAATCCAACACCAAGACCTAACCCTGCAATTAAACCACACAATCCTTTTTTAGCCATATAAATCATTCCTCCCTTTTCTTAAATATTCTTTCGGCTAATGATATTAATCTACTAAATAATATTTCATTAAAAGTAGAAAACTTATTTGTAACATTATCCATAAGAGCAAAAACATTATTAACACTCTGCAGTTTACTCTGAATATCCGATAATATTATATTAACCTTGTCTGCAGTATATAACAACTTTATTGCAACAACAATTAATAAAACAACAAGAACACAACAAAGTACTAATAAAACAGACAACATAACTTGATTAAAATCCGTCATAACATCACTCCTTATTATCATACATCATATCAATCAAATCATAAAGATTCTTTTCTTCGGCCTCTACATCATCCTCATCATGAACTAAAGTAACATCATCCTTTTTAGTCTTTTTATTTTCCTTTACTTCTTCATCAACCAAAGAAACAAGATCTTTATTCTTTTTACTACGTGTCATCTTGGTATCCTTCTGTGAATCCTTGTAATCTATATTATATTCTAACCCTAAATCGTTATAATATTCCTCTGCATCACCAAGAGTCACCTTATCAACACCAGGAACTCTATCTTCCATTTCATAGAACAGTCCCTTTTCTAATTCATTATCAGCTTTAACAGAAGCATTTTCTTTTATTCCATAAGCCTTTTCCCTAACAGAATCAAGACTAACACTCTTTTTTTCTTCCTTGAATAAACTATCAAGCGATTTCGATGGAACCTCTTGTTTTTCCAAATCCTCTTTATTCATAAGACCATAAACTGGAGACAAAACTGGAGAAGGTTTAAATTTTTCCTTAGTCTTTTCATCCCTTAACCCATATCCCCCATACAAAGGTTTCTTCTTTTCTTCCTTAACAACTGGCTTTTCATAAACAACCTCATCAGTTTTAAAATCCTCTTCCTCAAAAATAATAGGTTTTTTACTTTCCAAAGGAGGAACAAAATCATGAGAAACACTTTCCTCCTTCACTGGAGCAACTTCTTCCTTAACTTTAGAACTAGTAGTTTTCTCAATATCAATCTTCTTAACAATTTCCTCTTCTTCTATTTCCTCTTCCTCTAAAATAGCTTTTTTTATCTTATCAATTAATTTCATTTCAACACCTCTAATTACTTGGTTTTATTTCAATAACATCCTCATCAACTGTCTCATCATCTCCATCGTAAGTACCAAACTCAGAAACATACTCTAGAAACTGATCAGTATTAACCGAAGGACCTAAAAGTTCAAACTTTTCCTCATTATAATCTATACTATCCCCTATCATTACACTAACTACACTATCGTTATACACAATACTTTTAAGAACAATAAGAGACTTAGAAATAGTACTATTAACTGAAGAAGATATAACCTCAATCTTAGCATAATTATACATAACTTCAATAAAATACTCATTCTTATGCTTAGTAACTAATATATACCCATTCTTTCCATCATCATTAAGTACTTTAGAATAAACAATCTCTTTATTATCGTTTATCTTATATTCATTGTTAACTTTATTATAATAACTAACCAAATCAACATATAAATAGTACTTATCATTATTAGAATACAACACGTTATTAGAAGAACTATCATTAAGCAAAGTCATATCCTTAGGTAAATAAAGTTTATATCCCTTAAAAGCAGTATTAGGCTTACTAACATCATTCACAAGAACCTTATCAACAACTTCATCATAAGACAAATTATTGATATTAGTGCACCCACATACAAACAATAATAGCATTATAGAAACAATTACATATTTTTTCATAAACACCTCTTATTTATTATAACAAATATTAAATAGAAATTACTAGTTTTTTGTCGCTTTTAACATAAAAATTTTACACCCTTTACTAGCAAACTTCTTTTCATACTCTGTTTCTATATTATCATTTTTTACACAATTATGCAAATCCAAACACACTTCGTCAATCACATAACCATAATTACTAAGAGAAACTATTGAATAAGCAAACAAACCCTCATTATCAGTTTTTTGCACAATCATCTTCTTATTAACAAAAATCTTATCATACTTTTCTAAAAAAATATTACTAGTAAGCCTCCTTTTAGCATGCCTTGCTTTAGGCCAAGGATCTGAAAAATTAAGATAAAGCAAAGAAATTTCATTAGAAAATATCTCATCAATCTTATTTGCATCATAATTAATAAGTCTAAGATTAGGAATATTATCAAGCTCACGTACTCCAATAGCTAAAACCGAATCAATTCTTTCAACCCCAATAAAATTAATATCCGGATTTCTAAGAGCCATCTCATGAATAAAACCACACTTACCCGGCCCAATCTCTAAATGAATTGGATTAGAATTACCAAAACAACTACTCCACTTTCCCTTAAAAGAACAAGGATCTAAAACAACACAAGAATTATTATTAAGAATATCCTCTTTATTTTTAACATTTCTAATACGCATCATATCAACTCCATAACAAACATTATACTACACGATTGTTACAAAATAAATAAAAAGGTCTAAAATCTTTTAGCCCATAATATCGTTAAATCAATATAATCTCTCATATTCTCACTTTTAGCAAGTTCTGGATTTTTCTTCATCCATTCTTTTGCAGTCATTCCAAATAGTACTACATTTAATACATCTGTTCCCTCAGCATATACAAATCTTTTTTATTCTTCCGTCAAAGTAGAAACCATATAATTTAACTGCATCAGTATATAAAATATAATTTACCTCTGACAAAACTCTATCAACATACCATTCTAACTTTTATTAATATACTTCTTTTTTAAAGGTAGCGAATTCGCCCCCTTTAAAATCTTTATTATTCGCACTTTTTCGCAATCCTATTTCAGTTTTAACTATTTTTTTTAGTCCAAAATATCGTTAAATCAATATAAATTACAAAATATACTAATAAATAAAAAATTAAATTTTAATTATTTAACACTTGCATATAATATATAATAAGGTACAATATTATTTGACATTATATCTAATTTATGATAATATTGTACTACCGGAGGACATACCTCGACTGGTGTACAGTTAAGTTGTGAACGAAAGTTTAAGCGTACTACATTGTGCGTCACCTTAACTGGGAAGAACTAGCAATAGCTAGTTCTTTTTTCATTAAAAAAACAACTGTACATCCACAAAATCCAATTTTTCTTTTTTCCTTTTCCACAAAAGTGTTGCATTAACATACCCAACAAAAAAGTCAGAAGCTTGAACCAATGGTGTTTTTTTAGAATCAACATACCTCAAATCAACTTTCAAACCCCCAAATAAAATAGGTGGAAAAGTACAACTATAATTATAGTTTACTATACCATAAAGCAACTCCTCAACAATACTTTCTTTCAAATTATATTTACCATCAGTAGCTTGCGTACTTTCATCTATCCGAATAATCAAAGTTAAATGTTGATATGGATCAATTTCATTCTCCTCAATTAATTTCTTTACTATTTCTTTTATTACTCTCTTTTGATAATAATCAGCTCTTCTACCCCTAGAATGCTTAACATTTAATACTTCAAGTGGAATATCTAAATTATATATAGTCGTAGCAAACGAATAAGCATATTCACTATTTTTTATCAAATTTACTATTCTTCTTCTAAATTTTGTATTTGTATTATTAGATTTAATCTCTGGGCAGTCATTAATACACGTCATCTTATCACTCTTACAAAATCTACACTTATTATTCTTTATAATATCAATATACAATCTTTTAAAATTATCTCTATCATTCCTATTTTTAAAATACACTCCACCATAAGAACAACACTTTTCAGAATGAGACAACTTACCAGAATCATCCATATAAATATACACAACTTGTTTTTCGTCCATAACATTCCACCACCTTTACACATAATAATCACTATTATACTACACGATTATCATAAAATAAATAACTTGCATAAAATAAATATAAAGGAGGAATATTATGAATCAAATGCCATTTAATTTTTCAAACATTCCAAATGGTCCTTATCAAAGCATGACACCATTTCAAGACAACAACTTTCTAGAACAAAGAATACAAACTCTAGAACAAAAAGTTCAAAATTTAGAAAATAACATCAAACAACTAGAAACAAAAATACAAAACAATCCAAGCGATGACTATTTCAAATATCAAAATAGTATGCACATGATGTAATGAACATAAAAAACAATTCGAAATACATAAAGAAAAATGACATATTTATCTGTACCCATGATGAACAAGAAAACAGACACAAATACATAGATGATGCCATAAAAAAGGGAGCAAAACTAATAATCACAGATCAAAATATCACAAACAAAAAAGTACCAATCATTAAAGTAGAAGACACTAATCAAACGATGTATCAAATATACAATGACTACTATGACAACCCCTTAGAAAAAATAAACCTAATTGGCATAACAGGAACAGATGGAAAAACAACAACCGCCCTAATCATCAAAGATCTTCTAGAACAAAAAACACCATGTGCCTACATAGGAACAAACGGCTTTATATACAAAAATAATCAAATAAACACTAAAAACACTACACCAGAAATAAAAGAAGTTTTAAAATACGCTAAAATTTTAAACCAAAAACAAATAGAAAATCTTGTAATAGAAATATCATCAGAAGCCCTTTTTCACAACAGATGTGAAGGCCTTTTATTTGATAGAATCATTCTAACAAACATCACAAAAGATCACCTAAACACTCACAAAACATTTGAAAACTATCTAAAAAAAGACGCCATAGCCATAATAAATATTGACGATGAAAACAGCACTCATTTCTTAAAAAAAGTACCAAACTATATAACCTACGGAACCAAAAAAGAAGCAGACTTTCAAATAACCAACATCAAAGAATATGATAATCACACAAAATTCACCTTAGTACATAAAGAAAAAAAATACAAAATAATAAGCCCACTATTAGGAATATATAACACTTATAATTTAACCGCAGCCATTGTCCTACTAAAAACATACAATTATAACTTAAATAACATAATAAACAACATCTATAACATAAAAGAAATACCTGGCAGAATGAACATTAAAAGAAAAAATAACAAAACCATCATCCTAGACTATGCCCACACCATAAATGCCACCGAAAATATCCTAAACTATGCCAATAAAATAAAAAAGAAAAGAATAATCACTGTTGTTGGGTGCGCTGGAGGAAGAGAAAAAGAAAAAAGACCAACAATCGGAAAAATAGTAACCCAAAAATCAGACTATGTAATATTTACAACCGATGACCCCAGATACGAAAAAGTAACAGACATCATAAACGACATGACAAAAGAAATAGAAAAAGAAAACTATCAAATCATCATAAATAGAAAAAGAGCAATAAAACATGCAATCGAAGAAGCCAAAGAACAAGACATAGTTCTAATCCTAGGAAAAGGTATAGATAACTACATGGTCATTAAAAATAAATATAAAAAATACTGTGATAAAGATGTTATTGAAAAAATACTAAAGAAGAAAAAATAATCTTCTTTTTTTATAAAATACTTACAAAAGGCAAATACCCAAAATAACAAACAAAAAAAGAATAATTAAACAAAACTATTCTATTTTTTCATCATAATCAATCTCAACCCTACTAATAGAATTAAACCTTTTTGTAATCTTATCAGTAGTAGTATGAATATCACTAACATCTCTACTAACAGTCTCAATACTACGAGAAAGCTTATCCCATCTTTCTTTATATCTATTAAACTCAATACCAAGCTTATTAAGTTCCTCATGAATAACTGAAGTATACTTATCTCTTTCAATATTCTTTATAATCATTTCAATAACCGTAAGCGTAGAAATCAAAGTAGTCGGAGAAGCAATCCACACTCTCTTCTTATAAGCATAATCAATCACATCAGGATGATAGGCATTAATCTCTGCAAAAATAGCCTCAGCCGGCAAAAACATAATAGCCTGATCACTCGTATATCCATTAATAATATACTTACTACTAATCGCATCAATATGTTTTTTTACATCTGCCTTAAAAAGCTTTTCATATCTAGCCCTCTCCTCTTTAGAAACATTCTTATCAACCATCATCCTATAATTCTCCAAAGGAAACTTAGAATCAATAGCAATAGTCCCAAGAGGCTCCGGTGCAAATAAAATACTATCCGCTATATAACCATTAGGCATTGTATATTGAAGCTTATAAATATTATCATTTCTCTCACCAAAAACCGAAGACAAAATATGCTTCAAATTAACCTCTCCGAAAATACCACGTGTTTTCTTATCAGTAAGAATACCTTGTAAAGACACAATATCAGAAGACAAAACATCAATCTTCTTCTGAGCCTCATCTATCTTAGCAAGCCTTTCAAGAAGAGAATTAAAAGTCTTATTAGTCCTTTCAAAATTCTGATCAATTCTTTCACTAACTCTATCATTAATAGCAATAAGCCTTCTTTCTTGCTTATCACTAAGCTCATTAAAATCCTTATTTAAACTACTCTTCAAATCACTCATCTCTTTATTAATACTAAGCTCCAAAGTAGACAACTTATCAATTAAAACAATATCACTCTTATTCCTAAATAAAGAAATCGTACTAAGTATAACCATCACAACCAATAACCCAATAATAACATATTCCATAATTACACCTCCAAATGAAAAATCTTCTGAACAATCTTACAAATCAAATAAGACAAAACAAGTATTACTCCAATCTCAATAAGAATAAGAGGATTCTTTATACTATCAATAAGACTTGTACCAATATAACCCCAAAAATATATCGTCGAAAGTTTACCAATAAACAAAGCAAGTAAATACTTCTTAAAATCTATATGCGAAAGACCAGCAGCAATATTAACAGCAAAAGCCGGAGTAAATGGAATAGCAATAATAAGAACCAAAGTAGACAACTTAATATTATTAAACTTATTAACATAATAAGAAACATCATCTCTCTTCAAAAACTTAAATCTATACCTAATCAAAAACTTAAACAAACAATAAGAAAGTAAACATCCTATTATCGTAGCAGTATAAGACAAAACAAAACCCCATATCATCCCAAAATTATACACATTAATTCCAATAAAAACAGAAAGCGGAATAATAGGAATAATAGACTCTAGAACAATAACTAAAAAACCTCCGATAAGTCCAATACCAGCCACATAATCAACTAATAATTGTAATAAATTTAATATTTCAGTCATAAACATTATCCTTCCTAAAAACAATTGTACCAATTTTTCAACAAAAAGTCATTACCTTTCAATATTTTTTCCAAATAAAAAAAGAATTAAACACAAAATTTAATTCTTATAACTATTATAACCCCCAAGAACATTAACTACATCATACCCCATAGAAGTAAGTTGTTGACACGCCTTTACACTTTGCATCCCTTGTGTACAATATAAATAATAAACACTGCCTTTTTTTAAATAATCACTAGGATTAAACAACAAAAAGTTAATTGGAACATTCTTACTAGTGGGAACACTACCATTCTTATACAAATAATTATCCCTAATATCAATAATATTAACCCTACCAATAAGTCCTTTAAGCTCATCAGTAGTTATATTCTTATACATAAAATACCCCCATAATACATTATATGAAAATGTTTATAAAAAGTTAAAAAAGAACATCGATAAAATTTGAACTAGACATTTCTTTAATAAAAGTAAAATATCACTAAATAAAAATATAACAAAACAAACAAAAAATAGACAAAATAATTAGTCTGTCTATTTTTATATGAAACATAAAATACATTAATCATCAAAGAAATCATCGAAAAATTGATCATCCGTAATAGCTTTCTTACCAATATCAGAAACATCAGAAACAGGTTGTATCCCACTAAGAGAAATCCCAGAATTAATAGTTTCATTAAAAGCAGAATCATTAGATAAATTAACACCATTATTCGAAGAAACACCAGAGACATTATCACTAATAACACTATCATCAGAAACAACATCCTTATTTTGTTCCTTTTTCTTTAACTCTTCCTGTTCCCTCTTTTCCTCTTCCTCAAGCTCTGCAATCTTTTGATCTATCTTCTTAACAAGTTCATCAATATTAAACTTATCAGAAGAACCATCACTAAAACTACTACTCTTAAGTGCAGGTACTTCATTACTAAAAGGATTAACTCCTCCAAACGGATTAGCACCACCAAATGCCCCTGGAACAAATGGATTAGATCCCATCGAACCAGACATCTTGTTATTCATCATATCATCTAACTTATCTTCCCTATGACTTTTAACAAATTCCTTTATATTAAACTTTTTAACTTCTTTTCTTTCCCTTTGAACAAACTGATCAGCTTCCATCTTAGGCAAATTCCAATCAATCTCAAAATTAGGTTTTAATCTAGTCCTAAAAGGATTTTGTCTAACCCTAATAATAATAGCTTCAAACTTCTTCATTTTTTGTAAATCAGAAACAGTAATAAGAGGTCTCGTTTCCTCATGCTCCTTATCACCCTTTCCTACCTTTACTTTAACCTCACCACAAAGTTCACTTATTTCTTTCAAAGCTGCAAGCTCAGTCGTAAGCAAATAAAGCAAATTATTACAGTTACTACGTATAGTCTGAGCAACCTCTTTTGAATAAGTAGCATCCAAACCAGCAAAGTTTTGAATAATCATTGTAAGTCTAATTCTTCTAGAACGAGCAGCCGCTACCATTGTAGTTATATCCTTTAAAGGAGGCATATTTTGAAACTCATCAAGAATAAAATTAGTTCTTACAGGAAGTTCACCTTTTGGAGAATTCTGTGCTACATCAATCAAAGACTCATAACATTGCTTAATAAATATTGTAGCAAGAGCATGATAAGTCTTCTTTTCATCTTGAATAATCATAAACACAGCAGTCTTTTGTTTACCAATCATAGACATATCAAAATCACTACTAGCTAACATTTCCGATAAATTCTCACGAGACGCAAAAATCTTTATCTTTTGTTTAAAAGTAGACAAAATACTACCCTTTGTTTCCTCTGGCGCAAAAACAGTACCAGAAGCAGAAGTATAAGCCGAAGAATCAGGAGACATATCATTAAAATATTCTTTAATATAAGTACTTCTTCCTGCAAACTTTTCTTCACCCAAAGTAGCCATCAAAGAAATACTATTAATATTTACCTCCTCAGGCTTACCATCCTTAAACAATCCTAAAGCAAGACCAGTAAAGAAATCCGCAGAAGTTTTTTCCCAAAAAGGATCCTTACTCCCTCCCTCTTCATACAAAATATTCGCAGCAACGTCATCCAAAAGTTCCATTGCCTTATCAGTATTACCATTCTTATAATAAGAATAAGGTAAAGCTAGAGGATTCCAAGTATTACCCCTTTGAGGTTCACGGAAATTAAGAATAACAATTTTATAACCCCTTTGCTTTAATAAACCAGCACTTTCTCTATAAATTTCTCCCTTAGGATCGGTAACAATCATTGATTCCCCACGCTTAGCAAGAATCTTTACCAAAGGATGAATAATACATTGTGTTTTACCAGTACCAGTCGAACCAATAACCAAGTTATGTGACTCACCATCATCAACATACATTGTTTTTCCATCATTTATAAGAGGAAAACCAGCAGCATTATAAACTGGATCTTGTACATTAAGAGGCTTCAAATCCTGCTTAATTTCCTTTTCTTTAGCCCATCTTGAATAACCACCCTTATTTTCTTTTTCTCCAGTAAAAAGACCAAAACCTTTTTCCCTTTCAAAGAAATAAGATTTAACCGAAAAACCAAGAAAAATCAAAGCAAATATATAAAACATCATAAGAACACCAAAATGATGAACAAAAGCATCAAAAATATTAAGAGTTAATCCTTCTCCACGACCAATACTTGACATATTAGCAACTACAAGAGCCACTAAAAAAAGCAATAAAACTGCAAATAAACCAAAAATTAACCAATCTTGAGCAGTTGCTTTAAACTTTAATTTCATTAATTAAACACCCTCTTCTAAATATTCTAAAGACTACAATTCAATTATATCACTTATAATTTAATAAGTAAATAAACAACAAAAGAAAAAAGGTATCAAAAATACCTTTTTTAATTAGCCGTACAAGTTACTTTAGTAGTATTACCATTACTCTCAGTACAACTCTTAACATTATAAGAACTAGAACAATTCCAAGAAGTATAATAACCAGAAGTAAGTTCATTGCATTCATTTATAGTACAACTAACCCTAGTACCACCATCATTTTTACCACCACTAGAAGTCCTACAGGTATCACCAACTCTAGAAGAAGTACAAGAAACTCCAGAACATCCAGCATACGTTGCAGAATAACCATGAGACGCACACCATTCACCAGACGTACTTTTCTTTACAGTACCTTGGGAGCCACCAGAACGAGAATATTGCCATCCGTAAGTAGGAGAAACATAACTCCTAGTACAAGTCTCTTTAGTATAACAATCAACTACATCAAGACCAGTAGTACTATAAGTAACATCATTTGCTCCATTATTACATGAAGCCGACAAATCCTTTGGACCAGTCGTTTTAAACGTAAGCTTAGCACCAAGAAATTTATTATTAGAATCATAAATAATTGTCCCAAGCCCTTTCACAGTATTTACCTTTATCGAAGAAACAGTAGATATACCACTAAGACTATCAGTACATTGATATCTAATCGTTGTACCATTACAAACTTCCCAATCTTTATACCAAGTAAGAACTGGAGGCGTCTTATCAATCTTTATTGTTTTTGTACCAGTATAACTATTACCATCAGCATCAGTGGCCTTAAACGAAACAGTATGAATACCTGAAGTGGTAAGAGTAGCAGAAGTTGATCCAAGATAATTACTACCATCATACATAGTTTGACTAGCTACACCATTATTATCAGTACAAGAAAACTTAACTGTAACATCACCCTGTGTCCATGCATTATTAGTATAAGCAACATCATTAAACCATTTTTCAAGAGTACCATCATAATAAGTTTTAGTCATTGAAATTGTACAACTTGGAGGAGTAGTATCCCTTTCCTTAATCTGATTAACATAAGTAACGCAAGAATCAGTATAACCATAAATATTCTTAACATGCAACCAGTAATATCCATTTTCTGTAACAGTATTATTAACACTCCTATAAGCACCACTAGTAGAAGTATAACTACTAGGACTAGCATAACTAGCACTCCATGCATAACCACTAAGACCATTAGCATCACTTAAAGTACCTGTAAGATTAGCAGAATAATAATCACTTGCATAAGAAGTAGAAATACTACAACTTGGAGTCTTTGTCCTATCAGAAAGCAACACCGAACCACTAGTAAGCGTCTTACTGCCAGCATTACCAACACTATCAGTAACAGTACTAGCATCAAAAGTTAAATTAGCACTTCCCATACTAGTGCCTGGATAAGCCATTATTACATACTTATACCCTTTAGCACTACCAGTAACTCTCGAAATATCATCAAAAACAATTCTACCAAATCCATTATTCTTTATATTTGAAGTTTTAAAAGAACCTTCATTTATATCGTTAGTATCAACACAAGTAAGAGTATAAAATACAAAATCATCATCATTAACATCCATACTAGTTTTAGAATAAACATTATACTTATCACTGCTAGGACCAGTAAAAGTACAAACTGGACCAGTACCATCTATTCTAGGCCCACTGCCATTAGAACTCTTAACAGAGCCATTACCATTTTGATACTTATCAAAAACCTGATTAGAATTATAAGTTAATTCGAGAGCTCCATCAGTATTACCAACCGTAACTTTTACAACAGCAGAAATCTCATTACCCTTAACCTGTTCATTCTCTGGAGTAACAACTTCAATCTTACTAATTAAATTATTAGTAGTAAATCCTGAACTAACAATCTTAGAATTACTAGCTAAAGCATTATCACTACAAGTTAACTTATAATAAACACTTCCTCCACCTTTAATCATACTAACCTTATTAGTTAAAGCACTATCACTATAAGCCCCTTTAAGAGTACAAGTAGGACCAGAGCTATCAATCTCAATCCCCTTAAAAAAAACATCATCATTAAGAAGTTCTGCCTTCTTAACCTCAATCGAACCACCATTAAACTTAAGCTCATCAGAATCAACACCACTAGTATCTGGTTTAACAGTATACCTTACATTAACAGTAAGTTCATTCTTACTCTTACTAGTATCCAAATTACTACTTTCTATAGAAACAATACCATGTCCAGCAGAAAACATTTTATCTTCAACCTTATTATAATCACCAGCATAACTTATTCCCTTACCAACACACTTAAGAGTATTAGTAAAAGTATTAGTATTTTTTACACCAAGAGTAACCTTATCATTAGACTCCCAATAACAATCCAAATAATCCTTAAAATTCTCAGTACAAACATCACTACCAGTTGTATTATTATAACCATCATTATCACAAACAACACAACCAGTAAACTTATAATTACTGCTACTCTTATCAATAACAACATAACTCTTACCACAAGAATTATTATCACTATCAATCAAATCATTAGTAATATAATTATTAGCCTTCAACATCGTATACCACAAAACACTACTATCAGAAGCCATAACTTTTCTCTTATTATCACTAAAATAACTTTTAGCAGAAAGAACCAAATTTTTATCCAATTGTTTATTAATTGTATTATGACCTTGTAAAACATATCTACTAATAGTAAACGCAGCAAGTCCAAGCACAATCGCCGTTATAACAACCGCTGCCAAAAGCTCAACAATCGTAAACCCTTTATGATCAAACAATCTCTTAAACATTAAAATCACCTATCCTACAAACATAATTTTAGCAAAACAAAAAAATAAAAGCAATAAAAAATCCAAAAAAAGACACTAAAAAGTGTCCTAAAATCCTCCTCCACTTCCAAAGGAATCCAATTCTTCTTGAGTAAGTATAACTGTAATCCTCATTCTCCTAGAACCACATACAAAAAGTGCTTCCCCTTGAGAATAACCCTTTATACTCTCTTTTTCATTATCATTCAAATCAATAAGTAAAGACAAATCTTCAACAGCTTGTTTCTTAAGACCCATAACCAAGTAATAAGAAGCATTATCAAATATAGCTTTACCTTGAGTAATAACAGTCTGAGGCGTAAAATCACTAGGTTGTTGCGTAATAATTATATTACCAGTATTATACTTACGAGACCTTCTTTGAATCTGAGCCAAGAAATCAGCCCCTAAAACATTCCCACCAGACAAAAGTACATGTGCTTCATCAACCATCATAACTGTATTAATTGAAGAATCCAAACACAAACTCCATGCATACTTAAGGACATTAAAGAACAAAGCATTTCTTATATTAACATCAGCATTCATAAGCTCTTTTATATTAAACACTATAAAATTACTCTTAGGACTAATCGTTGTCTTACCATTAAAATAAAATCTAAGTTCATTAGTAAGAGGTCTTATCTTAAGCTCAAGTCTTTCTAAAATGTCCCTTTCATGAGTCATATCAGTAATAGATCTAAGCTTTCCTTGTATAGTAACATAAACATCATCAAAAGTAGGATATTGTTCATGACTAAAAGCAGAAAAATCAGTATTAAAATCAATTCCAAATCTACGATAAGTTTCTTGTACTAACTCAATAAAGACATTAAGAACATCCTCTTCAATCGAAGGATCATAATACTTCATAAAAGCCTTCAAAAACTGTAAAGTTTTCGTAAGAACAGTATAACCAAGACCTTGTTTAATTTCATCATCATCAGCTTCAATTAAAACCTCAAGTGGATTAATAAGACCATACTCTCCACCCTTACCAAGGTCAATTGAGTCTCCTCCTAAAGAAGTAACCATTTCATAAAGCTCATTTTCCGGATCAATCGCTACAATCTTACAACCATTTCTAATAGCACCACGAAGAAGCAATTTAGCAGCCGTACTCTTACCACTACCAGAAGTACCAAGAATTATCATATTAGCATTATTCCTATTATGTTCTTTTCTTATTTGATACAAAAACTGATTAAACAAAATAACTCCCCCTGAAAAATCCGTACCAAGAAGCACTGATCTACCAGGATCCTTTATACTATCAAAAATAAACGGATACATCCCTGCCATAGTAGGACTAGGCATAATCGTACCAATTCTTTCCTCAATATCTTGTTTAGGAAAAGTAGGAATAATTGACTTTAAAACCTTTTCTTGTTCAAACCTAAGAGGAACAGCCCTAAGACCCATAGCATCCATATAATTCTTAGTTTGAACCTTTCTAAGCTCCATCTCTTCCTTTGTATTAGCAGTCAAAACTAAATGCATTTGAAAATCAAAAGTCTTAGCCTGAGCTGCAGCAAGCTGTTGAATAAAAGTCTCAATCGTATCATAATCCTGTCTTATTCTTTCTTGAATAGTAACATCCTTTTCATCATTATATCTAGCCTTCATCGAAGCAAGCTCTTTATTAAGCATCTTAGCAAGAGTAGAAAAAGGAACAGGAATATGCTTAATAACTATCTTAACACCAGCCATATTAGTAATATTAGACAAAAATCCAACACCAACATTTCTAGGATAAGAAACAACAGTAAGAATAGTCATATACTTATCACTAATAGTAATCATATCATTTGAGGTAAAATCAAGCCCTTTCGGAGCAACCTCACTCTTAAACAAACTCATTTTGGCATTACACCTCCCGACTGATAACTTCTTCCACCATTAAGGAAATTATCAATAATCATCCTAAGATCATCATTACTAGTTTGACTAGCAACAAGACCAGCACCAGCAAGACCAGTAATCATATTACGTACTTTTTTCTGTAACATTTCCATATTTCTTTCTTTGAACAATATAAAATACTCAGTATCAACAACATTATTATTCTTAAAGAAATCACCCTTATCTATATCTTGAGCAATAAGTTTACGAATCCTTTGATCAGTAGTTTGTTGAAATAAAAGTTGTAACTCTGCCTGATACATAGCTATATCAACAGGACGGTCAGCCACTACAAGCCAAAACTCAAAATCCAATGTATTGTAAAAATTCATAAGACCAATCAAAGTATTATCCATAGCAATAGAATCAAGAATAAATATATTCTTAGGTTGTATCTTTACTCCAGTTACCATTTCATTCCTATTATTATACATAATCCCATTATTAATAGCTTTAAGATTCAACCAGTTCTCAGTATACTTTGGATTCTCACGAGCAGCCTTAGGCATCTTCTTAAGACCAGCATTAGGATTAGAATAAGTAGCACTCCTAATATTCCCCCTATTAACTTGTCCATTATTCATCTGATTGTTCATACTTATAACACCAACCTCTCCATATATATTTTCTTCTATTAACAAAATAGAACAAATAAATCTCTTTTATTAAAATCCTAACATTATGATAATTAGGAATTGGAAATACCAGAAACGAAGCTACAAGAGCAGGAAGCACAACCAGTATTCCAAGTCCAAGCGTCTTAGGTTGAAAAATCATAAGTAGAATAAATGTAACACAAGCACCAATAATAGCAATAGTAAGATCAACAGGAGTCATAAACCCAAACATTAAACTCTGCTTTTTACTATTCGCAGGAATCAAATAATTATATTTCACTAAATATCACACTCCCCTTTCTATTTCTTATCCCCACTATTAACAACACTACGTCTATTATCAACAGCAGTAATTTGTTCATCAACGCTTCTGATTTCTTCATTAACAGTAGTAATACCAATATTTTGTTCTCCAATTTGTCCTTTAAGACCACTCTTGAACAATCCTTTCAATACATCACGAGTTTCAGCAATATATTTTTCTCTGTCAGCTTCACTCATTGTATTCCAAGCTTCATCATTTCCATTACCCTTATTTCTTATCTCAATAAGCTTATTATATTTTGCTTCTAAATTTTGAGCATTAATTCTAGCAGCTTCCCTTGCATCTTCAGGTAAATTAACATCAAACTGATCATTATAAATACTGTTTATTCCTTGTTGCAATTCATTAAGTAAAACATTAAAGTTAGTTTTTATTGCACCTTCACATTCTCCATCAGCAGTTGTCCCTTTTAATACCTCTCTAATTAAGTGATCCATATCACCTTTTTTCTTTTGCTTTATCGCAGCATCTTTCATTGAATTTTGAAGCTCAGCGAAACTAACTCCCATAGTTTCATAAGCAAAATTACTAACAGCATTATCATTAATAGTAAGAGCTCCATTTACACTAGTAAGCAAACTAACTTCCGCTGATGTTGCACCAACTAATTTTCCATTACCATCAATTTTTATTTCACCAGAATCAATTTTATTCTGAAGGTTGGTCTTTATTTCTTTAACAGATTGAGAATAATCAGTATAACCAGCAGCTTCTAGGTAAGCAGCCTTATCATTCGCACTAAGTCTAGAAAAAGCCTCCACAGTCATATTATCAAGATTCGATGACATTTGTGTATACTGTCTAGACAACTTAGCCTCTTTAGAAGTAGTCTCACCTTCTTTAATCTTATCAGCACCAATATCAAGAACAGTACTAAAAGAAGATTCTGCTTTCTTAAATGCATTAAGCTCCTTTTCTCTAGCATTTTTCTCATTTTCAAGAACTTTCTTTTCAACCTCAAGCTTTTCCTTTTCACCAGGAACCCCTAAATAAGAACGAAGTCTTTCTTCAAACTTAGCCTTTCTTTTCCATTGCCCCTTAGACATAGGATTTTTATAATCCTTAAGTGGTATTTGAGTTCCATTCTTCTTATTATTTTCAGCTATTTTTTTGTTTTCTTCCTTTATTTTATTGTTTTCACTATTTACTTTTTCAAGATATTTTCCATACTCAGCATCACTTGCAATTTCTTTATTTCTTTTATCTATACCAGCTTTAGCTTGATCCTTAAAGAAACCTGTACTAAGCTTCTCACCTTTAGCACCAGCTTTAATACCAGCAGTAGCACCCATTACACCTGCTCCAAGACTCTTAGCAGTATTCTTTGCAGCATTTTTAAACATATCTTTCTTAGTACCATTGCCTTTCCAATCTAAGTTAGCAGCTCTAGAAACACCACGAGCAATCATACTTCCTGCTCCAAGAGCACCAACACCAGCAGCAGTTTTCAAAATACCCATTGAATCCTTAAATGTTCCAGATGCAAGATCAATACCAAATATCTTACTAATCATCGTTGGAATAAGTTTCATAAATACTAAAATACCAAGTATCACAAATAAATTTTTAATTGGTTCCTCAGAAAACTGAAAACCTAATAAGAATAAAGCACCAATTTGAATTGCAATAAGTTTTATAAATATATCTATATACGTAGAAACATACATCTTAGCCCATTCTGGAAGAATTTTATCCTTTGGTGACACATAACTAATTATGGCAATAGGAGCCACCATTTGTAAAAATACTAATTTCAATCCACGAACAACTACTTCAATACATAAAACAAGCAAATATACAATAACTGCAATACCCACAAGAATAGCAATAAGCCAGCTAATACTAAACTTATCATCTAATGCATCAGTAATATCATCTCTATAAGTATTATCAAGCAAAGCCTCTCTAAGTCCATCACAAGTCTTTACATCAACCTTATTCTCATTATATTTCTTTGCTCCTTCTCTAACATCATCACCAACTATAGTATTTGGTTCAACAACTTTTACTACATCATTAGAATTAGTTATGCTAGTTTTCATCAAGTTATTATCATCTATAGGATAACTAGAAAACTTTCCAGAAGAACCACCATGAAGATTTTCATTATCACTAGTATGTGTGGTACTGCCACCCTCTTCTTCACAATTCGTCATTGTACCAAGTAAATTTCTAGAAAACTGAAGACCATCATTATTAAGAGTCCTTCCTTCTTTTTCAGCATCCTTCTCAGCCTTTTTCTTAGCTTTACTAAACAAATTAACAATTAAACCATCATTAGGATTAATAATAGCATTCTGTAACCTGTTTAAATAATCATAAACGTAAGAATTAGGCACCAATGCAATCATTAAAACAATAACAATAATCATCCTTGTTAAAAGCTTACTAGGACTTTCATTCTTATCGCTAAGCTTATCAGGATCAACAAGAGCACTAAGAAAACTAACAGCAACCCTAAATAACATAAAAATTCCCGCTAAAACATAAACAGTAGTTGTAAAATCATTAAGATAAGTTTCTTTTAAAAACTCAGTATCTGATAAACCAACAAGAAAATTATATAAAGTTCCCAAAAAAGTATATAAAGAAGAAACTAAATTATATAATCCTTCGTTTATTATTCCTAATAAATTAATCAAACCCATAATATCACTCCTAACCTACACTACAAGTACCAGAAGCAATTCCAGCAAGTTTAAGAATAAAATCAACTAACAAAGGCAAAAAGAATATAGCAACACCAATTGCAACTCTCTTAATTGCATTAGAAACAGCCTTATTCATTTGTTTTTCATCACTAGCAGCAACAGCCTTAACAAAATCAAGAATTATAAGTACAACAAGTAAAACAGGAATAACAACCAAAATAACAGTCCACGCTTCATTCATTAACTTTATAAATTCATCCCCCAATAACCCACAATCATCACTAAACTTAAAAGCCATAAGAGGCACCATATTTTTAATTAACATAAAATCACCATCACTTCTTTATTATCATAATCACTCAATTTAAATTATAACAAAAAAAAAAGCAAATAACAATATCTATTTACTTTTTATTAACGTTTTAATATCTAACAAGTAATCATTACATTAACATTTACCATTATTAATTGCACACTTCCAGCAAAGATTTGACCCCTCTTCAGCAACCGTTTTTCCTTCACTCTGTGACGGTTCATCAGATAAACCATCAAATAATCCATAAACAGCAGACACAAGATATGGAATAAAGAATATTATAACCCCATAAATAAGTCTTTTAATAAACATCTTTTGAGCTTCCTTTATTTCCTTATCTTCACCAGCCATTACAGCTTTACCTAAATCAAAAGTACCAAGCATTACGATAATAACAGGTATAACTATTAATACTATTCTTATAATCTTTCCTACTAATTTCCAAATATCTTTAGTATCGCTACAAAAACTTAAAATTTGCATTAAATCCATACTATCTCTCCTTTTCTCTACTTTAATTCTACTATAAAGAAATACACCTTGTCAAATAAAATATTAAAAAAGTGTTCAATCTTTACATAAAAGAAAATCTATCTATTATCTCTAACCCATTTAATAACATTATCACTAATATAAAAAGAAAACCTATCTATATTATCAAGCATATACAAAACTATAACTATTTCCTAATTTTTTTCTTAAAATCACTAGATAATAAATCAAAACCATTACTAGCAATATCCTTTATCCTATGCTTTCCATGTTTCTTCTTTTCTAATCCTTCAACACTATCCAAATGTTCATTATATTTTTTAATACTTTCTTCCTTAACTTGTTGCATTAACAACTTATATTTTTTAATACTATCAAAATAATGTTTTTTCAATTCAGCAACAACATCCTCATTAGACATCAACCTACTAAAACTATAACTAAGATGAGCATTTGGAATATTTTCTCTATTTAATACAATAACATCCTCAGTTATAACATCAATCATCTCTCCATCAACTAACTCCGCAATAATCAAAGCATCAGAGGCACTATCACGATAATCATTTTCAGACTCATCAACACGATTATCATAATACACACAACTAAACACATTCGAATTGCAACCTTTTTCTTCCTTTCCACCACATACATTATTATTTAAATACAAATTATAAAACTTCCTCTTTTTATTATTCTCCATCACGACATACCTCCAAACACAGCTTTCGCCCAATATAATATCACCATCTAGCCCAATTGTCAAAATTTTCTTTAACATTTACGGTCTTTTATGATATCATATTACTTGAGGTGAAAAAATATATGAAAAACAAATGGTTAATCGGAGCAATTTTCATTATCCTAACCCTAGTATTCTTAGCAACATTCTTCAGCGAAAGCGAAGACAAATACATAACAGAAATAACCTATGAACAACTAGTATCAAAAATGGATAAAAAAGAAAAATTTGTTCTATACGTTAAAAAAGACGGATGCTCTGCCTGTGAAGAATTCAATCCAAAATTCTTAAGCGTCCTAAGAAAATACAACTTAAAAGTATATTCTTTATACACAGACAAACTAGATAAAAAAAATGAAAACTCATTCTATGAACTAGTAGACGTAACCGGTACCCCAACAGTTCTATTCATTGAAGACGGAAAAGAAACAATGAATAAAATCGAAGGCTTAAGAACAGAAGACTACATAATTAAAAAATTCACTAACGCCGGATACATTAAATAATATCAAAATAAATACTACAAATATAAAAGTATAAAAAGAAAGTTGCTTCATTATTGCAACTTTTTTTCTATTTTGTCAATTATTAAGTATAGGAAGTATGATATTATACCTAAGATAAATATTGATGTTATGACAAGATTTAAATTAAATACTTGAGAACCATAAGTTATTAAGTATCCTAATCCTTTCTTTGATACCAAAAGCTCTCCCATTATAACACCAATCAATGATAAACTTATATTTATTTTCAAAGTATTTATTAAAGTCTTTACATTCTCTGGAAATACTAATTTAGTAAATATTTGAAACTTAGTAGCATTAAGTGACTTAAGTAAAAACACTTTAGATTTATCAGTTTGATTAAAGGCATTCTGCATATTAATAATAGTGGTAAATATCGATATTAAGATAGCCATTACTATTATAGAATTCGTATTTGCACCAACCCATATAATTAAAAGTGGACCCAGTGACACCTTTGGTAATGAATTTAAAACTGTCAAATATGGATCAAATATTTTAGCAACTCTTTTATTAGCCCAAAAAACACTTGCAATTAAAATTCCTAAAACACTTGCAGTCGTAAAACTTATTATTGTCTCATATAAAGTATAGTATATATGAGTCATTAACTCATTATCCTTTACTAAACTTATTGTCGTTGTTATTATTTTAGAAGGTGACGATGATAAGAACTGATTTATTATATTATATCTTGCTAGTATTTCCCAAAGAAGAAGTAACATTATTAGAATTGTTATTCTAGATATAGTTACTATCATTTTATCTGTTTTTATTTTCTTTAAATATTTTTTATGTTCTTCACTATACATGATTATCAAGTTCCTTATATATTTTATTATAGTAATAGATAAAATTCTTATCCTGTCTATTCCTTGTAGGATTTTGTTTATTTTCTAATTTTATTTCATGTATTTCCTTTATAGTACTCGGTCTTTTAGTTAAAACTACTATTCTATCAGACATACTTATTGCCTCAGCAATATCATGAGTCACCATAATAGTAGTCTTTTTCTCTTGTTTTATGATGTTATATAAATCATCTGATAAAGCTAATCTAGTTTGATAATCCAAAGCACTAAAAGGTTCATCTAATAACAACAAATCTGGTTCTAAAGCAAGAGTCCTTATCAAAGCCACTCTTTGTTTCATACCCCCAGAAAGATTCTCTGGATAACTATTTATAAAATCTTTTAAACCATACTTTGTCAATAAGTCTATTACTTTTTGTTTACTCTCTTTATTTAATTCTTTTTTTATTTCTAATCCTAAAGTAGCATTTTTTAAAACTGTTCTCTTAGGAAAAAGACAATCTTCCTGAAGCATATAACCAATTCTAAAATCATCTTTAGTAATTATTTCTCCTTCTGATTTATCTAAAATATTTGCTATTATTCCTAATATTGTTGATTTTCCACACCCTGATGGACCAATTATAGAAATTAGTTCCTTTTCTTTTACCTCTAAATTTATATTATCTAAAGCAAGAGTTTCGCTTTCTTTATTGTGATATATCTTCTTAATATTTTTTAATTCTAAAACATTATTTGACATAAATTAAATCACTGTATTTAACAGTTTTATTTTTATCTAATTGTTTTGCTTCAACTAATATTTCTTGTAAGTGATTAAACGATTCTTCAGTAAACGTTGTATTCTTAGGCCATGTGTCATTTTTCTTATAACTTGCAACAGCACTTGTTAAGTCTTTTAGTGATGTATCTGGGAAGAAATCCAAAATAGTTTTTGCTATATCTTCTGCCTTTGTACTATTTACATAATCCAATCCTTTTTGGGTAGCTTTAGTAAATGCTTCAATTACATCAGGATTTTCATTGATGTAACTTGTTCTAGCATTATAAGCTGTATATGGAACAGTTCCCCCGAATTCTCCTAAAGAAGCCACTTTATATCCATACCCTTGGTTTACTACTTGAGTTGCAAGAGGTTCAAAAAGAGCTACATAGTCACCAGTTCCTCCGATGAAAGCACTTGCCATTGATGCAAATTGAATTGATGTATCGATTTTCAAATCTTTATTAGGATCAATTCCTTGTTGCTTCAAAGACCATTCAAGAGTCATTTCTGGCATTCCTCCAAGTCTTCCTCCAATTATGTATTTTCCTTTCATATCTTCAAGCTTAAAATCTTTTTGTTTTTCTCTAGATACGATGAACGAACCATCCTTTTGAGTTAATTGAGCAAATGTTTTGATATAGTCTTTTTCTCCACCATTATAAACATAAATTGTTGCCTCACTTCCTGATAATCCAATATTAACATCTCCCGAAAGAACTGCAGCCATAACATTATCAGCACCACTTGTTAGTATTAATTCAACATCAAGTCCTTCCTCCTCAAAATATCCGTTTGCAATAGCAGCATATTGTGGTGCATAAAAGACACTATGAGTGACTTCAGCCACAACGACCTTTTTTAGTTTATTATCATCTTTAGTGTCCAATCTATATAGAACAATAAAGAAAACTATTATAAATATACATCCCAGTATAGTAATAAATTTTTTCATATATCCTCCTTTTCTTTTGTATTATATGAAGATTGTTGAATAGGTGTGATTTTTACATTAAATTAAAACACATAAAAAAAAGTTGCAACAATCAAGCAACTTTCTTTTTTTTCTTTAACTCCAACTTCTTAGCATCATCAACTTGTTTTAAACCTAAATTTATATAATATATAATTACTAACCAAGCAAGTATTGTTACAGTTATTTGCACTATATAATATGGAGCATTTATTGGCATATCCCAAATACCATGAAGTATAACTGGAATTAAACAAACAAGTAAAAATCTCTTATCAGTAAAATGTTTCTTATCAAGTTTATCAAACCCCTTAACATACATCAATGCAGCCCCTTCAATCGCAGCCCATGCAACATGTCCACCAGGAGCAAGGAAACCTCTTAACTTAATTACATAAAGCATTGATTCAACTCCACCACTCATAGTATTATTCAAAATATAACCAGCCGTTTCAAAAGCCGCAAAACCAGCACCAACTGCAGCACCTACTAACAATCCATCTAATATATAATTGCACTTTCTGTTTTTAAATAAGAAAAACGCAACAATCGCAGCCTTAGGTACTTCCTCAACAACACCAACCATTAAAGCACCACTATAAGTTCTTATATCAGTATTAAATTCAAGCGAGAAAAATAATATTGCAAGTATCAAACTCAAAGCTCCACCTAAAATAAAATATTTAAGCACTTTATAAAACGGTATATTTTTAAATACATTCACTTCAAAAAAGAAAATCAACACCGTAACTGGCATAGCAAAAGCCCCCAACACAATTAAACCAGGTAAACAATTAGCATTACCATAATTTATAAAACCAATACGAACTGGAATATAAGCTAAAATAAAGAATATAAATATCTTTAAATAAACCCAAGCCGTTGCTTTCTTAGGATCAATATCCTTAACATCTGGTGTCGTCTCTTCCGTACCACACACAAACACATCATCAAGTTCCTTATCAGTATGTTTCTTAAAAGTATCCTTAAATAAATCCTTAAAAGTAACATAATTTTCTGACTTAGCACCAGTTATCTTATCCAAATTTTCAGCAACTATACTAGTCGCACCCTTCTTCACAAGAGGAAAACCACACTCCGGACAATTAGTCTCATCCCCCTTAAGCTTGACACCACACTCTGGACAAGTCTTAATATCCATCTTTATCCCACAATGAGGGCAAACCTTTGCTGAAGAAGAAACATCCCCATTACATTCACTACACTTTATCAAAGCCATATTAATTACCTCCTACAACCAAAGTTTTTATTACATGTTCAGCTAAACTATTAACCTCAGTACTATTAGTATTCTCTTCCTTAGTACCAACCATATAAACAGCATTATTAAGTACAATAGCATACCTATTATCAACAACTAAATGACCTGAAGAAGTATAATTATAAGCAATACCATATACAAACTTATCACCAATATTACCAGAAACTAAATCAATAGTAATAACAAGATCACTATAACTCTTTCTAAGATAATCAGTAAAACTATTTAAAAACTGTACTCCATTATTAAAATCTTTATACTTACCTACTATTACATAAGGAATAGCAGCCTGTCCATTCGAAACAGTCCTAGCAACATAAACAAAACCATCCTTATCAGTAACCACTTTATATCCATTAGGATACTCAAAAGAAAGTCCCAAATTCTTATCAGTATAAACCATATACCCCTCAGTCTGAGCCGGAGTAGAAGAACCTCCCCCAGTACCACCATTATCATTATTGTTATTTGAACCCGTTCTATTAGTAAAAAGTAAAAATAATATTAATAAAACCGCAAATATAAACAAATATCTATAAGCTCCATCCTTCTTTATCTTAGAAGCTACTCTATTATCACTATCAGAAACATTCTTCTTTGCTTTAATAACATTAAGTTCATAGCCACACTTTGGACAAACCTCTGCTTTATCACTAATCTTATTATCACACTCTGGACATTTTATTAAAGCCATATAAACTCCTCCCATAATTAACATTAATCAATCTACTATAAATTATAAGTAAAAAGAAACCATTTAACAATAAAATTGCCAATAAAAACAATGAATAATGTGGCAACTCCAAAAGAAAAAGGTTACAACAATGTAACCCAATCTTAAATTTGTTCTATTTTCATAAAATTAGTACTCTTAATCTCTGTATTATTTGGAAAACCACCAGTTATAACAATAATATCACCTTTACTAAGCGAAACAAAATCACTAGCCTTTTTCTTAGCATCAGAAACAATCTCATCAGTACTACTATAAACATCAGTAACTACAGGATAAACACCCCAATTAAGCATCAAACCACGAGCAGTATCAGAACTAGGACAAGCTGCCAAAATAGGACTCTTAGGTCTTAAATTACTAATTCTTCTGGCAGAAAGACCAGACATTGTTGCAGCCACAATCACTTTAGCATCAAGCAAATTAGCACTCTCTAAAACACTAGAAGCAATTGCTCCTCCAATTGTCTTAGAAGCACAATCAACATCAACCTTTACATCGATATGAGCCTCAGCCATTTCACAAATATCAGCCATATAAGAAACTGTAAGCGATGGATACTTACCAGTAGTAGTCTCACCAGACAACATAACACAATCAGCACCATTTAAAACAGCATTAGCAATATCACTAACCTCTGCCCTCGTAGGTCTAGAATTTTTCTTCATTGACTCAAGCATTTCTGTCGCCACAATCGAAAACTTACCTTGCTTGTGACATTCTTCAATAATTAACTTTTGCAAAAAAGGAAGTTCAGCAAGAGGAGCCTCAACCCCTAAATCACCACGAGCAACCATAACTCCATCAGAAACTAATACAATTTCTTTTATATTATCAATACCAGTAGTACTCTCAATCTTAGAAATAATCTTCATATCACTACGATTTTGTTCCTTAAGAATTTCTCTAACCCTTAACACATCACTCTTATCTGAAACAAAAGAAAGAGCTAAAAAATCCCCATCATGATTACAAGCATAAACTATATCACGATAATCATCATCACTAACAAAAGGAATATCAAGTCTAACCCCAGGAACACTAAGACTCTTCTTATTACCTAAAACACCACCATTAATTATCCTACAAGTAACACCATTTTCTTCTTTAGATTCAACAATAATCTTCATCAATCCATTCTCAAGCAAAATTTCATCACCAATACTAAGGCAATCAAGAGCTGCAGGATGATTAACAGAAAACCTACTACTATTGCCAAGAACCTCATCCTTAACAATCCTTATAGTTTCACCATCAACAAGAGAAATACTATCATTCTCTAACATACCATTTCTAAACTCAGGACCCTTAGTATCATATAAAATACCAATAGGACAACCAGTCACTTCCCTAACCTTTTTAACAGTATCAACAACAAGTTCCTTTTCTTTATCAGTAGCATGAGAAAAATTAATACGTGCAACACTCATTCCTGAACGAACCATTTCACTCATAACAGAAACATCACAACTAGCAGGTCCAATACTACATATAATCTTTGTTTTTTTCATATACATTCCTCCCAAAATAACTATACAATTTTATCATACAAACTTAAAACATGCAAACAATTTTTATAAAAATTTTAAACCAAAAAAGAAAACTCTATCAAAAAGATAAAGTTTTCAAACATTTTCAACCGAGATCATTTATAACCCATACCATCCATAAGTGACTAACATTTTTACACTATCTCATAAAATAGGCAAATTTTCATTTGCACTAATATTATATGAAATTAATAACTTTTTAAACATACATATCATTTAATTATTAGAAATCAAAAACATTAATACTTATCATAATTATCCCTGAACTCAAAAAATATATGAATTTTTTCCACAAAATCAAATAAAATTAAATATGAAAAATTTCCTTAAAGGTGTACTAGTAGGAATAGCCAATATTATGCCCGGTGTAAGTGGATCAGTGTTTCTGATTGTCCTAAAACTATACGACAAATGTATAAAAGCCATAAGCGACATCTTTAAAAAACCAAAACAAAGCCTAAAAACACTAATCCCAATTGCCCTAGGTATCTTAGTCGGAACATATCTATTTAGTAATGTTATCTCCTACTTTTTAAACAATTATTTAAATATAACATCAATTGTTTTTGTTGGACTAATCTTTGGTACAATTCCTACCCTAATCAAAGAATCAACAAAAAAAGGTTTTAAAGAACCATACCTTATACCTTTTTTTATTGCTTTAACAATCGGAACAATAACTATTTTCTACACCCCAGAAATACTAACTAACAACCAAGCAAGCATCCCAATCCTACTAATAACTGGACTAATAATTGCCATATCAACAATCGTCCCCGGCATATCAACAACCATTCTTCTCTCAATGATAGGAATGTACAAAATTTACATAAACGCTATAAGCACCATAAACCTAAAAATTTTAATCCCCGTCCTAATTGGCCTAATAATCGGAGGCTTCATCATATCAAAAATAATCAATTATTTATTAACAAAACACTACAGCTACACCTATTTTGCCATCTTAGGCTTTACATTATCAACCATTCCATCACTAGTAAAAGGAATACCATTAACAAAAGAAGACCTTATAATAGGAATACCATTAAGTATAATAGCCTTTATCATAACTAATAAAAGTTTAAATATAAAAGGAATCTGATAATATGAACAATACCACAATTGCCTTTATAATATCCTCACTAGCGGGACTATCAACCCTAATCGGCAGTATAATAATTTTAATAAACAAAAAAGGAAAAACAAAATTCATTGCTAAAACAATGGCTTTTGCCTCTGGAGTAATGTTTTCACTCTCAATCCTAGACCTAATACCAGAATCAATATCATTCTTAAAAAATAACTTTTACCAAAAACCAGCCATTATAGTCAGTCTAATATTTTTAACAACCGGAATACTAATATCAATATTCATTGACAAAAAAATGCCAACCGACAATACAAACAACCTATATAAAGTAGGCATCGTCTCCATGCTAGCAATAATAATTCACAACATCCCCGAAGGAATAGCAACCTTCATAACCACTAAAACCGACATTACCTTAGGATTATCCCTAGCTATAGCCATAGCCCTTCACAACATCCCCGAAGGAATAAGCATTTCAGTACCAATCTATTACTCTACAAAAAGCAAGAAAAAAGCCTTCTTATACACATTAATATCAGGAATATCAGAACCACTCGGAGCTCTAATAGCCTTTCTTTTTCTAAAACCATCAAACCTAACCCTAGGAATAATCTTTGCCATAATCGCTGGTATCATGATTCATATATCAACATATGAACTAATGCCCCAATCATTAAAATATAAAAACTACCAATCATCAGTAATTTACTTCATAATTGGTAGCATCTTTGTCATAATAAATTTAATTATATTTTAACCATTAGAATCCTCAATATTTGGTACATTAGAAGAATCATCACCAGTACTAGAACCATCTGAACCACCAATGTCATCAGTATCACTTGGATTATTACCAGTACTAACATCAGGAACAGTATCAGGTTCAGACGGAGTATCAACAACATCCTTCTCATCAGTAACAACCGGAGTCTTAACAGTCTTCTTCTTTACTGTAGTATTCTTCTTTTTCGTTGTAGTACTCTTTTTCTTTGTACTACTAGTAGTACTCTTATAAACCTTAGACTTAGTAACAGAATGAACAGTAGTATCACTATCATCATAAGAAGAATCTAAAACTGAACCATTTATAACCTTACTAATCATTTCCTTAGCAGTATTAACACTTTCTTCACTAGGTTCCATAACATAAAGCTGTTGATAATTATATGAATAAGTATAAGCATAAGAACCAGTACCATCCAAACTATTCGAAGTAATAGTCCAAGGTACATTATTTTTAAGTTGCATCTTAATCAAAGAAAGCATTGTCTTAGTAGGCATATTAGTAATAATACTTCCCTTTATTGAATTAAGTAAAGAAGTATACTTAGTAAGAATCTCTGGACTAATACACTTATTAATCATCGCACTAATAAGAGCCTGTTGATTCTTACCACGTTGCTTATCCCCAATCGCAAAAGCATGTCTCTCTCTAACAAAAGCAAGCGCAGCTTTACCATCAACTTTATTATAACCTTTAGAGAAATTATAACCATTCCAAGATCTAAAAGACTCACTAGAATAAACATTAACCCCTCCAAGAGCATCAACAATATCAATAAGACTAGTAAAATTAACTTTATAATAATAATTAATATCAATACCAAGTAAATCCTCAATCGTCTTTATTGAACAATCCGTACCATAAATACCAGCATGAGTAAGCTTATCCTTATAACCAGTAGTATCATGAAGTTGTACATAATAATCCCTAGGAATCGAAGTAAGAAGAACTTGTCTAGTCTTAGGGTTAACTGTAACCACCATATTAACATCACTACGAGAAACAGATGAAACCTTTCCATAAGTATCAATACCACTTATATAAATATTAAACACTTCAGAAACAACATTTACATCCTTACTAGTATCATCCTTTTTCACTTTAATTGAAAAAGTATATATAACCTTAGTCTTAGACTTAAAATCCTTAAGCTCATTATATTCATTAGAATCACTATCATCCTCTAAAACACTCTTATGATTAGCCTCAACCACAATAGCATCAATTTCTTTATCAAGCAAATCAGTACCAAGAGTATTTAAATTAGTGTACTTTTCATTAACAGTAGAAAAACCTTTAATCTTATCTAAAACAAGAGCATTTTCCTTACCCTTAGTTTCATAATAACCAAGACTCTTAGATTTTAAATCCCCAATCGTATTATACTTACTATCCTTCAAAACCATAACAGAATAATTATATATTTCATAATCAGAATCAATCAAACTAGAAATAACCCCATAAGTCTTATACAAATAAATTGAAGCAATAGCAAAAACCATAGACAAAAGAATAGAAACAATACAAAAGAATTTTTTAATCCCCTTCTTTAGCCTACTCTTAAACATTATTAAAAATATAATAATATCTAAAATAAGTAATCCCCCAATTATACAACTAAGATACTTAAAAGGAAGTATATCTATAACAACAATAAAACCAATAAGAATAAAAGAAAAAACTATTTGTAAAATCGCTATAATCTTATAAAATAATCCTTTTTTCTTATTATCTTTATCTCTATTTTTATTTTTATCTTTCTTTCTCATCAAACCACCACAAATATTATACCACAAATCAAAAAAAGAAAACAAAATATCAACAAAATATTAAATCCTTTACGTTAACCAATAAAACAGTCTATGAAAACCGGACTTTTTTTTATGAAAACCGGACTTTTTTTATGAAAACCGGACTTTTTTTATGAAAGTCCGGTTAAGCTATCACTTAAAAATTGCCTTACTTCTTAAACTTATATTTCGTTGGACTTGCTTGTTCAATCAAGTCATTACCTAATAACATAGAAATAATCTCAGAAGACCTAGTTTTCTTCACGCCAAATATTTCCATAACATCTTCCCTACTAAACTCATAATCATATATATACTTACTAAACAATTTTTGAATCTGACTATATGTATTTTTTCTTAAATTATTCGGAAATTTCTTATAAAGTTGAAGAACAAAATAATCCTCATCGCTAACAATATTTACATCATTAAAAGATTTTTGCGTATCATCCAGATCTTTTTTTATATACCCTTTATTAGGAAAAACAACTCTAAATAAAGACGAATCAGAACTAAACTCAGGTTTTTTATCACAATCACTGTAAGATTCAACAATTCTAGTCAATCCACTACCTCTTCGTTCCATAAAATGAAGTCTATTAAAAATATCGGATATAACCCTATTTCTTCTCATTGAAGAAATTTTTCTAATATCCAAGTCTTGAACAAAACTTCCGTCAATCATCCCACCTGGAGAAGTAATTTCCAATCTATCATCAAACATATCAATATGAATTTCAGAGCCAACCATTTGATAATCTCTATGAATAATAGCATTAACTATAGCTTCACGGATAGCTCTAACTGGATAATCAATATTTTCAATTCTCTTCATCCCATTTATTTCCCAACTAGCATGAGAATTATTTTTTATAAAAGCCTCAGCATTTTCTAATAAAGAAATAATATTTCCATTATATTCCTTATCATCAATAGCATCACCTAAAATTGAACCTTTAACCAATCCCTTCCACTTTGTACAAAATATTCTAGATTGTTTTAGCATTCCTTGATCAGACAATAAAAGACCAGCATTAGTAACCCTATTGTCTTTAGTTATTAATTCTAAAGAAATATAATCTTTATCTTTATTAATTTCCTTTCCAGTCTCTCTCTTTAAAGATGCATTTAATAATGTAAAACTAACATCCGATATATCATAATTACTAGGTAACTCATCAAAAGTAGTATTTTGCCCTTTAAGAATCAAATTATCCAAAACATGCTTAGGAGCAAATATAGATTGATTACCAGACCTAATAAAAGCCTCCCTTCTTCCATCACACACATAATAATATGGAGTCTTTGGCCCATCACCGACTTTAATTTCCATAAAGTCTTTTCCGTCTTCGCTAAAAGTATTAAGTTCATATCTTGGAAGTGGTGCTATTCTAGAATTTATTAATTCAGTTACTTTTTCAGAATCTAAGACAACATCATCTAATCCAACAGGATTTCTATCATTATCTCTTATTCCAAATAATAAAACTCCACCATTAGAATTAGCAAAAGCAGATACAGACTTTAACCAACTCTTTGGCTTATTATATTCAACTTTTTCCTTAAAATCGATACTAGTAGTCTCAGTATTTTGATAATCCTTTAATTTCATAACACACAGCACCTCTACTTTCAATTATACCATATTTTTCTAATTCCCATTCATAAAGTTTAACAAAACATTTAAAAAACCTCATATTAAGTAAAAAATATAAATTTTGAACACACTTCTAATATTACTATTAAAATTTTCTTAATTTAAAAAACTTACACTTTTTTATTTTTTTATTCATCCATTAAAAAAAGCCCAGCACCATCCAGACTTCTTACTTCAAAATATCCTCCAAATACTCCTGATACTTTTTCCTCTTAGTATAATTAATATAATTAATATACTCCTCTTCAGTATAAGGTAAAATCTCATCAACATTCACATCAATATAAGATTCATCACTATAAGCAATCTTTCTAGTAATAAAATTAATTATAAAAGAAACAACCAATATTGATAACCAAATAGTAAATATCCCCATACTGGCCTGAATAAGAATCATAACATCTCTATTAGAATAAACAGAAACCTTTTCATAAATATTAATATCATAATTACTTATACAATCAATAATAAGTATAGTCAAAAGTCCAATAATTATAAAAGAAAATAAATTACAAAGCCTAAAAGTATTATTAAGCTTCTTATTAAAAATAGTATACCCCATAATCAACATTGAAATAACAAGCATACAAACATAAGAAATAATATTAGGAAAATATATAGCAGTAAACAACTTCTCAATAAAAGCATCCCCAATAAGAACAATACCACTACCATACCTAATCAAAATAACAATAACTAAACCAATATAAACGAAACAAAAACCAATTCTTAAAAAAGGCCTTTTATTAGAATCAATCCTATTATAAATAATAAAAGTAATAACAGTAATAATTCCAATAAAAAGAAGTGCTATAAAAAACGAAGAACTAAAAAACATTCCAAAAACTCTTGTAATACGTTCAAAAAAACCAATATTCTCCATTTAAAGCACCTCCTTTTTATTCTTTTACTTGTTCAAAAATATAAATAGTCTGCAATGTCTTAGAATTCTTCGTACAAGTAATAAGAGTCATAACACTCTTAGACTTCTTCCTCTTAACAGTAACAGTACCAGTCTTTTTAACATTATAAATATCCACTAATTTATAAGTATACTTCTCATTCTTATAAGTAACATAAGCAACATTACCCTTCTTTAACTTATATAAATTTCTAAAAAAACTATACCAAACATTACCAGAATGCCCTGCAATAATAAAATTACCACGAGCAACATCAGGATAAGAAGAACCCTTCATAACCTGAATATTCCTATTAACATCATTATACTTACTATCTATCTTATAAAAACCCCTATTAAAATTAATCTTAGGTATCATAAGCCTACCCAAATACCCCTCAGTAACCTTTACACTAGAACTACCCTTATTAGAACTACCCTTATTAGAAGAATCAACATTATCGCTAACAATAGGCTCCTCTGAAACATCATCACTCTCTATATAAGAAGGTAAACTAGCTATTTCATAATACATAGTTTCATAAACCTGATTACGCTTTTGAAGTAAATAATTCCAAGAAACAATACCAAGTCCTACAATAACCAAAAATACTCCAATCGTAACCTTTATCTTTATTTTATTCATAAACACCCCACAAAAACATAATACTAATTATTTATGATTTCATACAACTTACAAAACCATAAATAATTCACTTTTGATTTCCCTAAAGGAAAACCAAAAGTATAACCCTTATATCTCTTCTTTCTATTTTTTCTGTTATCTTATTTTATGCACTGTCTGTTCTTCGAACAGGGTCAGTTCAGGTATTCAGAGCCCAAACTGACACCAACGTTGCTTGATCACAAACATTATAATTGAAAGAAACAATCAATTCAACATCTTCCTACCCACAGAGCAGACTGACTTCAAGAGGCCTGAGCACCAAGCGAGGCCCGAAACGAGCCACTATTGACCGCACCACCAGTAACGCTGCTGAAGCCGAAAACCCCCGCGTCCTTACCATTATCGTAGGAGCCCCCACGTAGGAACCAAGGGAAGGACGAGTACGGAAGGTAGGCGTAATCTGAATACCAATTACCATGCGTTCCTGTTGGTGCCATTTCTACTGTTGCATCTCCTAATCTTCCTCTTGGATATGTTGTTGCACTCATATTATATGTATAACTATCATAATATTTTGATAAGGGATATGTTTTGATACTCCAGGTATTTGCAGATGATGCATTAAATAGGTTTGATTCGTCTACCATGTTACCCATTGTATGTTCAGATGAACCTCCACTCATATCATATACACCATATACGTTTCCAGTGGTTGATGCTTTTACTCCACTTGCTCCATTATATTTATTTTTATCTGTTGTACATGTTGTTGATGAATAACTTGCACTTACTGAGTCTGCTCCAATTCCTGTTGTATAAGTATTACAGTTATTTATTGTTAGCTCTTCACATTTACCATTTGTACATCTTCCATATTTAGAGTGATATAAGTATGTTACTGCTCCCCATTCTGTATTCTTCATCATATGGATATCTATATTATTAGTATCTCCGGTTAATTCTCCATTCCA
>JABLTK010158384.1_pt1 | contig 38629 bp, 57 predicted proteins | sample 7160131 | NCBI WGS metagenome assembly JABLTK01 (sample SAMN14651221, study PRJNA627086) | human gut metagenome | isolation source: feces | host: Homo sapiens
AGAGCGTAGACAATCTTCTGCTTTCCATCGATGTTAGTGTTGAGCACACGGAGAATGTGCTGGAACTCTCCCTGGTTAACAAGAGCCTAAGAAGAGGGTGAGATTGACTTCAAAAGATCATATCAAACATACCATATCGAAAGGTTTCCTTGTGAACTTGATTTCTGTTCATCCACACAACAAGACGGGAAAACCGCGGGAATAGCAGAATTATTCAAAGAGGGAAAGAAACACATTGTTGTGCTCTTGTGAATCAGGAGGAGAGAGCCTACCTAGATGATAGACAATTTGTATAAAACACTTCTGATGGTGTTTTGTGGTTACTCTATTCTTATACTTGTTAGTATTGTGAGCATGTAATGACTGAGTCTTATTTGAATAGATTCAGCAAACAAATGCTTTAAGTCCATTGATGCACGTAGGAATTGACAGAAGGAGTTATTATTTCAGATTCCTTCCCATAATTACTCACTGATGGTTTCTTCTTTTGGGGATACTGAGTCTATTGTTGAGGTGGAGAATCATTCGAAGGAGGCTGTAGATAACTCTCTGAATGTACCAGCTACAGTTTCAACTATTCGTTCGGAATCCTTATCTGAATCATCATTGACAAGCAAATTATCAAGCCCTTCAGTCCCTGTAGAACAGAAGGAGTCTGATACAACGGATTTGAATTCTGTGAATTCCAAGAGTTTTCCTCCTTATCCATCTGATGCAAAGCCACTTCTTGTCTTTGCAACAACTGTTATGGATTCAAATGTTGAGGAAAGTTGTCTCTGTCACCTTTAGGATACTGTAAAGCAAGAGCTGCAACGCAATTCGCTAACATTACTTGCTTCTCTTGCTCCTGAAGTGAAGACGGTTGTATTCGGTCAGTCTATGTACGAAGCAGAGTTCCAGTCGGTACTGCAGTTCATTCCAGATCCTGAGTAACTTCCATTGTATCATTGTTATTATAGATGCAATCCTTTTGGTACTCCTTATTTCAAGAGTATGATGAAGAGATTGGAGTATGGAATGGAAGCAGAATTCTATGGATATTGTAATGGAGACTTGCTTTTTCATTCGTCTCTGCTCGCAGTACTACGTATCATACTTCAGAAAATTCAAAATGAGGAACTGAAGCCTCGCGTTTGAATTAGTGCAGAAGATTATGAATAGACGTTTCTCGTAGGTCGACGAACAAATATCTTTGAACCATTTCCTTCAATGACAAAAGATCGAGCAATAAATGATGCGCTGATTGAAGAAGCTTGTAGAGATGGAGAACTATTCCAAACAGATGCTGAAGATTATTTTATTTTTACTAAGGGAACGTTCCCATGGAATAGGATAAAAAACGTGGTTATAGGCCGTCCTGGCTATGATAACTATCTGGTAACACAAATCTTCCGATCTACTTCGTTTATATCGTTTTTGGATATAACGAATGCAGTGATAGTAGCGCATCAAACAGATGCATTAGGAACCAAAGCTGGTCATCGTCCGAGTCCTGATAAATCATGGAATCTGGATTTGATTAAATCAGATTGGCAGAAGGGGAGAACAGAATATAGCTGGTGGGTTGTAGAACAGTTCCCTCGTGATGTCTATCGGATTCAAGAACGTTATTTACGTCGGGACATTCCATGGGATGATCGTTGGTCAGGTGAAGAATGGAACATCGTACGACAATATATTCCACAAGGTGGGTCTTGCTTACAATTTGCTCGGAGTGCTTTGCATGGAGTCTTGAAACAGTATTGTAAGGAGCTAACAGTTGTGGTATATGATAATCGACAGACGAAGTAACTAGTGTTGAAAGAATGATAGATAGAACACTGATTGACCTAAAGCAGAAGGGAATTGAGGTGTTATATGGATCAGGGAAACCTAAGAGAGAGAGATATGGAGTTCAGACTATATCTAGCTCTCGCAGATTCCATGACTATTTGCATGTTTTGGATAATTCTACAAAGAAGTATGATGTATTGATTAATGATGGTCGTTGTCGTCCGCAAGTGGCCTATTTGATGCGAAGCCATTTGAAAGAGGGAGGAATCATGATTGTTCGTGGTTCCAACTTGCCTTTGAAGAGTCATTACTCTTTCATCAATTCCTACTATACTCTTGAGAAGAAGTAGAGGATTGGTGTGTTGTTAACTCTAGTTACTCGGAATCGCTTTTTCCAAGTCGAGAATTCCATGGCGTGGCAATTTTTCGGAACAATAAGGTTTCAGAGGATATTACCCTTCCAGAATGGTGGTAGTTTTATGTATTCTAGGTTGCTGTTGTTTGTTGTGTACTCGAATGTGGAAAGAATTCTTTGTTTGTGTCATATTCTAATTTAAATAGATTGAAACAATGATGAATTATCAACAGGAATCTATCAATCCTGTCTATGCGCTTCCAGGAACTAATTATCCTTCAGGGTCTTATTTATGTATTAGTATTATTCGTAGAACTGATTCTAGTCAGCAGCAACCAATTCCGCCAATTACACCCAATCCAGAAGGTCAGATGATGTCCGAACCTATTCTGGGGACACCTCAGATGGTGTATCCTGCTTCTTTACCTATGGCAGAGGGTGCTGCAATGCAGGGATCCGTGCCTGTAGCCATTGCTTCCTCAGTTGGTGTTTCTGGCCCTGCTTCAGTAAATGGTCCAATGTCAGCACAAGGATATGTCCCTATTTCTGCTCCAGGATATTCACCGGTTCCTATACAAGGCTATGCCGGGGATGTTGTCCCAGCTCCTGTTCCAGGATACTCTCCTGCTCCAACTCAGGGATATGTAATGGAGTATACCCCAGTACCTACTCAGAGATATGCTTCAGCACCAATGCAAATGCAACAGTATCCAGCTTCCACAATGAACTCTGGGATGTATCAGGATCCGAATCTTCCACAACAACAATCTCCTATTCCAGAATCCACACAGTCACCGAGCTCAGTTCAGTCGTTTGCAAAGGGAACTGTGAACACATTGAAGACTATAGGTACATCCGTAGGCAAAGCTTACGGGCAGTTCTGGGTTGAGATTAGTTCTTCGCCTTATCGTTAGAAAGGAGTCAACAAGACAGCTCATACAATGACAACGAAAGCCTTAGAGAAAGCGAAAAAGAAGCAGAAGACGGATTTTCCCCAATCTGATCGTTTCTACATTCATCGGAACCCTCCATGTCCTCCTATGAACTACTTTGATGATACATTTGTGAGCATGTTTGAAGTCGCTCTCTCTTTGAAGATGCAGAATGCATTCAAGCAGAAGGATATATCCTATTAATCACCTGCATTCTATCCTTCACTTCACCCTGTTGACTATCTTAGTTCGAATTGTCCAGCATTGCATGTTGAGTATTTAGATTCAGGACGGAAGTTTATGATTGGACGAGTAGGTTCTCTTCGTGTTTATTGTATGCGTGGCACTCGAAAAATGATTGACATAATGATGGATTTGAAGGCAGTACCTAAACCTCTAGGTCCTGGTACTGTTCACAAGGGATTCTATGATCGTATGAATATGATTCTCTCTCAATTCCCATTGGACAATGCAGTTACTCGCGTCCTAATGACTGGTCATTCATTAGGCGGAGGCGCTGCCCATTGTGGGTATTTGATTCTCAAAACTCTGTATCCTTCAATTCCTGTTGTGTGTGTAACATTTGGAGTTCCTTGCTGTGTATCTCCTGAAATAATGATGGCAATAGAAGAGCCACGGGAAATTGTGAACTTTATTGATGAGGGAGATTATATTCCTTCAATCACAATTGATAAATATACAAGTGAAAAAAGTACTAAGGGCTTATAAATAGAGCAGATCCTAGGTCTGATGAAGAGCGATACTTCTGCCAAAGACGAATCCGAATTCAAATTTTCAGATCTGTTCTGTAGCATTGAAGTTCTAAGTACTGCTATTCAAGAACTGTGCCACTATCACCCCATGGGAGTTTACTACTATGTATGGCTTCTTGTACTCTATCATCGTAGTTACCGTTATCCCTTCCGAATTACGAAAAACATCCGATTCGATGTCGAAATGAGGAGCATTTTGACTATCTCTTTGAGTCACAGATGAATCGAAAGTTGTCGAAGTTTGTATATCATATGGTCAAATCCTATGATGAACGTGTAGTTAAATATGTCTTGGATGGAGAAGTGGTATGATATGGAATTGAGAGTGATGGGTAGCCATGGGTGAACTTTGATAAGAGTATTCGATGGCTAGATGCTGTAGAGTATAAGAAGATAGTTGAAGAAAGGAATTGATCTTGTTTGTTTAAGTATCATGTGGTCAAACGACATGGTTTTTGTCGATCCAATCATTTGCCTTCATGGTTCCCCATTTCCACAGTCTAGTATTTCTTTAGAAAAGACTAGTAACTACCATGGTGGAGATTATGTGGCTGGGTCAAGCTTGTTTCTACATTCGCTGCAATGGAACGAGTGTAGTTTTGGATCCTTACTTCCAACAGGAGAAGGTTGGTTTTGATAAGGTGGAATGATTTACGTAGTGTCCCAATCCGATCCCTGAGTGCGTCTACGAGGCAGATTGGCTTCTTGTCTCTCATGCTCATCATGACCATATCGATGACGCTTTCCCACTGATGAGAAGGAATCCCAAGATGAGAACTAACGTAAGATAGATACCATTATGTTTATCGATAGCTGAGTGTTGAACTTGGTGAGTACTTCTGTTGCAATGGATTTGAGGGTACGGTGTAAATCTTTGCTTTGAGTATAGATCGTGTCAGAAAGATGAACAAGGGTGCCACTGTTCCCATGTCTGGTGGCTTTAAGGTTGCTTTCGTACATGCTGTACTATAAAGTGAACAGAACTGAGGTATAGGAGCATTCTTCGGGTATGCGTACTGAGGATGGTAGCTATGTTGGTGGAGAGGCCAATAGCTTCATTTTGTACACTCCTGATAACCATGTGATTTATTTCACTGGTGATACTGCTCTCCATGGTGACATGCAGCTGATCAACGACTTTTACAAGCCTGATATTGCCTTGATGTGTATGGGAGGAGACTTTGCTATGGGACCTGTGGAGGCTGCTTATGCTGTGGATAAGTTCTTCACCAATTGCAAGACTGTGGTTCCTATGCATTGGGGTACTCAGGGCTGTCCCGGCTATCCTCATGAGATGAAGGCTGCTATTAAGAGAACGGACATTAACTTCCTTGAGGTTGAACCTGGCAAGTTTTACAGTCTGTAAGGGATGAAGTGGATGTTTGTTGTGAATAACCGTGGAAGTCGCTTTTGGAATCATTTCTTTTTCTAGATTTCGGAATTCAGGTCACAGGAAGGTAAGGATAGATATAATAGGTTCTCGACGCTTTTAATAGCTTATGAAAAGGAATGTGTTCATAAGTCGCTATGGCGTCTACATTGATTGTTTCTGTCTTTAATGTTCTGATCTTCGCGTTGAATGAATGTCGTTGTATCAAGAAGAATAGTCACTAACATGGAAGTAGAGTGGGTTTTTGTTTTGTTGCAAACCATGACTCCATTTTTGGGATGTTTGTTGCATATCAACTACTCTCTTTTAGACATGATGAACATGGAATGCACGAAAGAATGAGGAGCATTTGTGGTGTAGTATCCCGCGGGAATATCGGAGATAATGTGACCACGTTTTTCTTTTAGAATTACATAGCTGTTGTATGTATATTCGCTCTTTCTGTAAGAAATGATTTTGACCTTGTGACGAATAGGTTTGGAAGACTCAGTTCAAACAGCTATCACTTTTTTTCGTAACCTGCCAACCCTGACTACTCTTGTTTTGTTTTTGCTTAACTCTCTAAAAATAGGTAGATTCTTTGGGTTTGGATTAGAATTAGTTGTACCTAACTGCCAGTATGCAAACGCTTCCAATGACCTTTTCCGAGAGCGCGCCCTTGCTTTCTGAGCAAGGGCAATACTCTGTATCGAATGAGTGTCCATCAATCCAGCAAACTGATTCTAGTGACCAAAAACAGAATCAGATGTTAGTTCACGAACTAGCGGGATTACACACGACGACGGAACATAAGCTTATTATTGTACCTCGTTTCTTCTTCTTTGTGAACAATGTTTCAGGAGCCCGTATTAAGTATCAGCATGGAGGCAAGGAGAAGTCTTGCCAAGATAAATTGGAAGCGATGCAATCGAGTCCTGTGAATTGTGTGTTTGAGGAGCCACGCGTTCGTCGTTTTGTGTGTCCCTATGAGAACTGTACCTATTCAACGACACGGAACAGTGATCTGAAGGTTCATATTCGTACTCATACTGGAGAGAAACCCTATAAGTGTACTTTTCCTGGGTGTGGATATGCTTCCATTACAAAATCAATCTTGACTACGCATTTGCGAACCCATACGGGAGAGAAGCCGTTGAAGTGTCCTTATCCAGACTGTGGGTATCGTTCTGCTAGTCACTCCAACTTGAAGGTTCATATCCGTACCCATACGGGGGAAAAGGCCTTCCGTTGTAGCTTCCCGAATTGTTCCTTCGCTTGCAGTACGTCGAATGACCTGAAACGTCATTTGCACAACCATATAGAAGACAAAGCATTTCATTGCAAGGTTCCTGGTTGTTCGTATGCTTGCTTCAGTCAGAGTGAACTCTTGAAGCATAAGAAGAAGCACAGTGCCTAGATATTTGCGTTCCGTAGAGTGGAACTACGGCTACATAGATATTGGGTAGATGATAATGATTTCTGTTTTGAGTGGTTTTGTTCAATACTTCAATTCCGCGGTTTTGACCCCATTTTAGCAGACTCCTTACGAATGGTCCCTTCCTTCCAAAAGACGCTCATAGGGGAAGCACAGTCCGTTTTGATTTCGTTCTATGCCTGTAAGTGCTGCTAGTAGCCGTACAAGTGGATTCCACAAATCACGCATTACCAGCAGTCGTCTATTCGGTATCTAGATACGAATGAGTAGTAAGGACTGTAGACACTGTTGTATCGGGTGGAATTTCTGGTGTTATTTCGGAGGTAGTGGTCTTTCCTATTGATGTTCTCGCCCTGCGTATGAAAGTATCATTAAAACGAAATCCAAGCATGTTTAAGACATATAAGAGCATTGTGTGCAATGGTAGCCGTGGAAAGGGAGTGGTCATTTGATAGAAGGACGAAGTGCTCTCTTTTCAGGAGTGGGAATTGTTCTGTTAGCAGCAATTCCTTCCAAATCACTTTTCTTTATGGGATATGAAGGTGTCAAGAGTCTTGGTGACAAATGCAAGGTTAAAAAGCTGAAACCCCTGTTCAATTTTGCTGCTGGAATGTGCAGTGAGGTCCTTTCATCGTTGGTATATGTTCCAGAAGAGGTCATCAAGTCTCGGATGATGCTAGGTCGTATTACAGATCGTAGGTTTTGATCCATATCTCCGATCGTAGGTCATTGGATGGTGGACAACTCGCATTACAAGACGTCTCTTCATGCAGCAAGAGAAATCTACAAGGTGGAGGGAATTCGCGGTTTCTACAGTGGATATTGTAGTTGTATTCTCACTGACTGCGTGAACAGTGGGTTTCAAGTTCTCTTTTATGAGGCTTTGCGAACACGGGTGATTCATTATCGAAAGGAGAAGGGATCTGGAGAATTGAATGTATGAACAGAAAGGTAGGTTAATGCATAGTTAGGGGAAGAAATTGGTTTGGCTGCTACATCAGGCATCTTATCGACTCTGATTTCCAATCCATTTGATTTGATTACTTGTAGGTTGATGGTACAGGACCGTAGTGGGTACAAGTTGGAGAGGGCATTGAGGAATAGAGCGAAGTATTATCATGGTATTGGCGATGTGATTACCAAGGTATATAGGAATGAAGGTATTTTCGGGTTTTACAAGGGGTTATTACCAAGAATGATGTATGTCACACCTTTGGTTGCAATTCAATATTCTGGCTACCAGCTCATCAAAAAGTCGTTGGGAATTACTACGTATTGATATCAGAGGGAGTGATTCCGGATTGTTAGGGGGCACAGGATCGTCTTACTCTTTGTATCAACTGTAGCATAGAACTGTCTTTTATCTCTTTCTTTGTTAATATAAGCCAATATCTTTTTGATAGTGACAAATTGGCAATTGTTTCGGAGTATCCAAAAAGAGTTCCGATTTCAACAATGGTCAGAAAACACCGCTCACACGATGAATAAAGAGGAAAAGCCGCGATCAGAATCTATATCAAAGACGAAAAAGCCGGGTCCGCGACCTACTGCTTGTCTTTGGTGCAATGCTACTGACTGTAATCACTGTCGATGCACTGGGCAGGTCGGATGCAGTCACAAGAAGGGAGAAATGTGTTCTAATCCAAGATATAAGCGACGGCTAGTATGTAATTCTTGTGAAAAGAACAAGCTACGAGAGAAACAACAGTCAAATGCTTCTCAAGCAGTAAAGCGGAAACGGGCAAGGACAGCATCAAAGAGTGCACAGAGGCGAGAGAATGCCAAAGTCTCGCATCCAAAGGAAAAGACAAATATTGTCATTCCTCAGCCATCTATAAAGAAGGAAGAAGAGGAATGTAAGGACTTGTTGAGAGTTTGAGTCATAGCGGTGACAGTGTCAATCTATCTTCAGAACACAAACTCTGTGATCTTATCCTTTTTATTGAATAGCAAAGCAACGACATTGAGTGACATCCGTCCATTCATTACGCAGCAGCTTAAGTTGAATCCCGTAGTATCGAAATTTATGTATGTGGACAATAACTGTCCGATCCCTTATGATATGGTACATGTCTTGATTGTTTATAAGTGTAGGAATCGTCCTATACGGTGTTTAAAGTAGTCCATGATGAGAGTGGAGCTCTAAGACCGATTCAGATTCGGACATTTTCTCAGCAAGTTTTGCGACCACCATGTCCTCAAGACATTAAAACGGCTATTCCTATTTCTTGTGTGCAGACACCTCTTCCTCAAAACATGGACTATACTCCATTCTCCTCAGCAGAGCCTGAGGGACGCCTGACAGGGGATACTCCGCTGAAACGGTTGCTGGGTCAGGCTGCAGCAAACGGTCATTTGGAGCAAGTGCTAGCCCAGCCAGGCCAAAGTCTAGATTTGGGTCTGGATGATACTCCACGAGATCTGACACCTCATAACAGTTCTATCTTTCCCTACAATAGTTATGAGAGTTTTTATTCACGGAATGGCAGTATGATTTTCCCACCAGGATCACGACCTGGATCAATGTTATTTAATCCCTTTGGAAGCAACCAGTCGATGGAACTCAAAGAGCCTGTGCTTCCTGCTTTGGATGACATGTTTATAAAATATATGAGCGAGAACATTGATGGTGATATTGACAAAGACGCTCCAAGTATGTAAAGACATGCTTGGTACAAAGATGCTATTTTTGGCTTGTTCTAGATAGAGCACAGTACGATTATTGGTGTATCTTTAGTGTATTCTGTTTTTTATTCTGTTTGTTTGGAGAGAGGGGATAAACTGGTTAAAAGGAAGAATAATATGGATTCCAGATTCGATCCCCTGGATTTGTGTGAAGTCGAGACATCGCAAATTCTTGATCGGTATCGAGTAGATTGTGAAGTAAGTGGTTGAGAGATCGTTTAGGTGAATTATGGAAATGATGGAGCATAGTCTCCGTCCATGAACTGAGCTAAGCAATTTGTAGAACTATGTCTTATACTCCTTCCAGACTTCACGTTAAGGGTGCTATTCTTGGCTACAGAAGGTAAGAAGTGGAGATGTAGAGAGATGAGCTCATAGAAGCAAGGTCGCTCAGTATGAAAACCAGAGCCTCATCAAGATTGAGGGAGTGAATACTGCTAAGGATGCAGAATTCTACTTTGGAAAGCGTGTTGCGTATGTCTACAAAGTAAGTGTTATTGGTTCATTAAACATGTAGGCTGAGACCATGAAGAACGGTTCTCATTATCGCTGCATCTGGGGTAAGGTTGCGAAGGCTCACGGAACCAATGGAGTTGTGCGTGTGTTCTTCCGTCACAATCTCCCTCCTCAGTCGATGGGAAAGACTGTGCGCGTGATGCTCTATCCCAGCCGTGTGTAATTGATGAAGATGGAAACACCTGATCAAGAATACTACACCTTTGACTTGTTTAGTTGGAAGAAACAATGTACTCTTTCATAATCTCCACAGAACGTGCCATAAAGAACTTTTCGATATTGTCAGCACATTTATAGTAGGACGATGATTTTTGATTATACAGTTTTGCGTTATCGACAATGAGATGTAAGTCATCCATAAACATCTTTGCCGTTGTATAATACTTGTTGTGTAATCGTGTCTTCATTGTTGACAAATCTATTCATCATTCACTAGCAATGCTCTTACCCATCGGCGTCTTGACAATTGACAAATAGTCTGTCACTTCATCTGTATTTACGGGTTGGCGGAAGGCCCACGAATCGCTGTGATCCCAGACTTCCGTCAGCAGACGACTTAGACGCTCTTGCAAACCATTTGCAGGCTTTGTCGGTTCTGTAAGAGACTCCTTGTCCCAACCAGCTTCGCGCACACCAGGAATATCTAGCGGATCGGTAATCGTTTCATCAGGCAAATGATATACTACATCTTGATGGGAACGGGATGCAGCTAGTCGATAGACAGCTTCTCGTTGACGCCCCACCAAGAGGCGAACATTCCGATAGTCCACTTGAGGAAGAAGTTGGCAACATCGAAGTGTTGCATTGTCGTAGTCTTTAATATACCCTTTCCACATCTTCTTCTCCAACAATATTGTTTCTGAAAATCCCTGCTTCTTAAAGAAACCTTTTGCATTCTCATCAGCATATGTCAACATATATCCCACACGATTCTTCAAATACTCTTTCAAGTGATTCATCAAGCGTGTTCCAAATCCCTATTGATAATCACGGATCGAATTTTCTCACATGAATTTGCTCATCGGTAGCAACCGTACAAAATACAATCTCCACGAAGTTACGATCTTCAAACAGCCGATATGTGATTCCACCAATAACACGATTCTTTCGTAGTACCATTAAGTTCTCATGCCGTCTATCCTAAGGATCTAACACTCGTTCCTACTGATCGAACACCAAACGGATAATATATTCCTTTGGCATACGTGGCAACTGACTGCTGACAATCATCTTAAGACCGATAAGCAAGTAATTGTTTTGATCGTGTCCATCGTTCTTAACAACGCAGAAAGTGACATCTCCCTCTCGCTCGAGGACAACTGTCTTCCCCTCCGTTGTCCGAATATCGATCATTGTCGAAACCATAAAGATAATGACGAATAATCAACTTGGAAGATTTGTCTCTTACTCATGCAGCAGCAGGAAGAAGTGTCTCCAGAGGCGCTGGATGTTCAAATTGAGGAATTGGAGGGAGAGATTCAAATGTACAAAGAGTCTCTCAAAAAGTATATATCAAATCGTATGATCTTGAGAAATCTATTCAACATGTAGATGACCTTATCGAAGACCTTGATGTTGCGATCAGTCAGGAAGAGGTGGATCGACTTATTGCTTATGAAAACGGTAAGGCCATGCGAATTAAAATCATGAAGATGGATAATTCTTCTTTCAGTTTGGGTTCTTGCAATTGGTGATTCATAGCAGTCTTAGTCTACAAATCAGCCACATTAAATCATTTGAAGCTAGCCATTCGAGATTACATTCAGCGTGGACTCCCAGAAGGGAAGAATCAGCGGATTTCATGGTATGACTCTGGGACTATGGTAAGGTGTAGGAAGTATATTTGGAGGAAATACTGTTTGCAATGTGAAGATGGGAAGAATATGTTGGATAACCGCAATTATCTCAAGGATTTCGCCATACACGATGGATCAACCTTGAAGATGGTTGTCAAACCAATCATACGAAAAGAGAAACGACAACGTCAGGCAAATCAGAGGAAGCGGTTTTTCAATCCAAATTTGTTACGATAGTCATTTTGATTGTTTGTTAGGATGGCCAAGTACATTCCACCAAGGAATTTCAATATGGTTCTTGATGGAGTTTACAGATGCATCGTACCAACGGATCTAAACTTCCCTTTTCTCGATCGCTTGCATCTGAAAACTATTGTGTATTTATCCAATGAAGAAATACCAGATGCTCTGTATTTATGATTTTTTGTAGCAATAGTTCGTAGGAAACTCTTCTGCTTGGATTCGTCTATTACAATCCAACAAATCAAGTCACACGTTTCAGAGGATTATTCGTTAGGTGATATCAATGAATCTGTAATTGTTTGGAGAGTTGATGTTTTATAGATGATCGTTGATGCGCTAAAGTGTGTACTGAAAGCTTCCAATTTGCCAGTGATGATTATGAGTGAAGAAGGAAGTAATAAAACAGGAATCGTTGTTGCTTGCGTAAGGAAAAAACAGAAATGGAATCTCTCTTCTATCTTTGAAGAATATCGAAGGTATGATGGACCGAAGGTAAGGTATCGTCTGTTGGACTCATTGATCTAGTCAAACCTGGATAGTGAGCAATTCATTGAACTATTCGATCCTGACCTAATTACGATTGCTCCTGATGAGTTTTCTGTATTTGAATTGTTAAGCTAAGTTTGTTTATGTAACTATTGTGTGAATGTGATCTGTTTGTCATTAACATTCTTATTCTTTTAGCTCCTTTTCTTTTTAATTTCGTGGCTTGTTCTATCGATGTCTTATCCTATAGAAAGGAGTTGTTTCTCGAGTTCTGTGTATTGAGTATCTAGAAGTCCTAGAATGTCATCTGTGAGTCAATATTGCGTTGTCCATGATCGTTTAGGAGGAATCCATGAAAGAGAAGGTGTTCATGCTGGAGCACCAGAATCTGGCATTAGCAAAACAGTACTTCTGCAGTCAGCAGGAAAATGATACTCTGAAGCAGGACAATTCTAGTTATACTTCCCAGATTCAGGATCTGGAGTCGTATTGCATGTCCTATCAGAGTCTCCTTCAAATGATATACTCGAGAGTCAATTCTATCGTTTCTGATTTCTCTCGTTCAGTGGTAATGAATGTTGCCCATTCCTCATATTTAGGGCCTATCCCTTGCCGAACCTCAAACGAATCACTTACTAGATGTGCTCGGGAAGGTTGTACGTTCTGAAGATGCTCTAGTTGCCATCTCCCACTTCACCCTCCCTGATAATCCAACTGATACAGAATTACCTCCTACAAAACGAGTAAAAACAGATGTAACTGATGGGTGTGTCGTTCTCTCCCGTCTGGAGGAATTGCAACGTTATCTTGAGGATCCCTCATCCAAAGCTGTTGCAGACCCCTCTCTCGATCCAGACTCTGTGAGAGAAGATGTACTGCGTGCTGCAGTGATCACTGCAGGTCAACGACTAGATCAACTAGGCACAGAAGTACAGTCACTCCGATTCCGCCTAAAACAGTCGCAGCGTGAAGTAGCCACACTGAAAGCGGAACGTACGGTTTCCACGGATGAAGATACGCCCAGCATTCCTGAGAAACCTGTCATCTCACGGCCTGTTGCCACACCTGTTGCTACTCCTGCAGTATCACCTAAAACGGAAGGGAATGATGAGGCTCTGGCAAAGGAAGTGGAAATGCTGAAGTTGCAACTTCAGAGCCGGCAGGAGGCCGTGGCGGAGGCTGAAGCTGAAACAGCTCATCTCCGAGAGGAATTAGAGCGTGTGAAACAATCTTGTATGCAGAAAGTTGCTGAAAGTGCTTCTCGAGAACGAAAGGCAGTGTGGGAGATGGAAGCAGAGAGGAAACGAAACGCCACATTAGATTCAGCTAACAGGGACGAATGCAAGCGTTCGGAGCGGGATCGTGCTCGTTGTGAAGTGGCTCTGGCTTCAATGGAGTCACAGCTGAAGGAAGCTGATGATCACATAAAGGAAGAGAAAGAGCGATGTCGTAAGCAGGTGGAAACGGTAGAAAAGGAGTTGAAGAGGGTACAAGGGGAACGTGATGGCTTTGAACGCAAGTTGAAGCGTCATAAGCTGTTTGCCGAGGTGTTAGCGACAATGGAAGGAACAATAGAACAACTTAACAAGGTATTATCGACATCCCTTGAAGGATCTGATGCTTCTTCTCGTGAGAAGGTTTTACGTCAACAGGTGACAGATATGAGCACAAGTCTCATGCAGTTGAATAAAACCATCCACAAGACACAGAAATTGGTTGCGTATGGTGATAAGAAGAATGATCAGCTTCAGACAGAATTCCTAACTCAGCAGAAACAAATGGAAGCCCAGAAAGAGGAAATGGAACATGATCGAGAAGCATTAAAAGAGGCTCAGACACAGCTTAATGAAGCCAACGAAGAGATTGTGCGTCTCCGCAGTGCAAACGAGGCTCTGGAGAAGGCCGCTCAAGGACTGGCTGATGAGGTAAATGGTCTGCGAACAGAGGTGATGGATATGGCTGCATCAGATGATTCGTTCCAAAGCAAATGGCAGAAGGAGACTGCTGAAAATGAACGGTTGAGATCTCATATGATGGAATTGAATAAGGAAGTGACAACCCTCCGAACCAGTGTGAAGAAAGAACGCATTCGATTTGAGCGTCGTTTGATGGCAAGTCGAAGCGAAGAGGAGAAGGAAGTGATGGAATTGATGCAAGAGGAGATGCGACGTTACAAAGCAGAACTAATGTGTCCTGTGTGTAAAGTGAAGCCAAAGGATTGCATTCTGTGTAAGTGTCAGCATATCTTTTGTCGTGATTGTGTGGAAGAACGTATTTCGGTTTGAGTGTGGGTTTGAAATGACTTATAGAGACGAGAAAGAAAGTGCCCGACCTGTCTGTTGCCTTTTGGAGTTGATGATGTGAAGCGGGTTTGGATTATTAATGATCCTCAATTATATGAGGAATTGAAATCGGACGAAAATTGAGATTATCCTGTTTGTTGGTATCCTTATCTGGAACTGCATTCTGTAATCACACATGATTGTGTTAGTGAATGGAATGGAGTCCAATCAGTCTTCACTAAATCATGTTATTGGCGGAATGGATGATGTAGTTTCTGATTTAGTGAACGTCATCACAGAATCACTCCGTTGTCAGAAATCACCGTAATTTTACTCGTCATAGCTTGCTAAACTGGTAGACTTTCCGTTGCATCCGGTATTCTTGTTACTGGAAGTGTTGGTTCTGGGAAGTCGTTCCTCGTTTCTCAAGTATTAAAATATCTTGATGTTCCTACACTTTTTGTCAGAAGTGCTTCAGTTGTTCAAGCTAACATCGGTGAAAGCGAACGATATCTCCGTGTATATCCATCCTGTGAATTGAATGAATAGAGTGTGTTTTCTTTTGCTGATCAGAATCCACAGTGTGTGATTGCCTTTGATGATCTTGATGTTCTGGTTCCTACCCTGTCAAATGTTTCTTCCATGTTTCAGGTACGGTTATCATCGTATTTTTTACGAGAACTCCGTTATCGCAATTGGCAAGCAAATGGGACTGTGTTGCTCGGTATTGTTGGAGATAATCAGTTATCCTGTTTGAATGCTGAAATCCGTTGTTGTGGATTCATGGATACTGTGATTCACATCCCTCGTTTAGATAAAAGGCGAAGGAAAGCCATGATTGATTGTTTATTACAATCTAAAGAGGTTGATATGGATGTGAAAGAGTGGCTGTGTGAGCAGACAGCTTCATACTCAGCTGCCGATCTGAGTTATCTATGTTCGAAGCTTCTTAGTCCTATCATAGATAAAATAACGATTGATGTATGCAAAGAGAACCTTAGTTCGAATATCCCATCATCTTCGAGAGAACTTCATACTGTACGACCGTTGGAAGGGGGATTCGCTTCTTTGTTTGGTATTAACAATATCATAGAACGAGTGAAGGAGACAATCATTCAACCTCTCTTGCATCCTGAAGCATATCAATTGTATCACTTGCAACCTCCTTCAGGTGCCATATTTTATGGACCTTCGGGAACTGGTAAAAGTGCGATGATTGAAGCTATTGCTGCTGAAACAAGGAACCAAATCCAAGTCATTGAGATTTCGTGTACTGATATCCTTGGAAAGGTAAGAAAGAATTAAAATTGTTATGAATAGTATCTCGGTGACTCGGAGAAGAAGCTGCGAGAAGTATTTAACCAAGCTCGACTGGCTTCTCCGTGTATCTTGTTCCTAGACAATATTGAGAATTTGGCCCAGATTCGAGGACAGGATTCGAGTGAAGAGAAGTTCGTTTGCAGAACGGATTTCACCTGTAGAACCTTTGATCGGTTACTGAGTTGCCTCTTAACGGAGTTGGATGGACTCTATAGTTGTGTAGGAATAGAGAATAGGTCTGAAAAGTAGCGGAATCAGAATGTAATGGTAATAGGAAGTACTACTAACATCCGAAATTTGGATACATCTATTCTGCGTCCAGGACGACTAGAGGAACATATCCACTTCCTACTACCAACTCCAGAAATGCGTTTAGAGATGATAAAATCCTTGTTAAAGGATATCCCTCTTCAGAAGGAGGATGAACGAGAACAAATCATACAGTGGTTATGTTGGCGAACTTCGGACAAGTCGGTTGCAGAAATCAAAGGAGCCATTTCTCAAGCCATTTGTTTGGCTATGAAAGAGAGCGAGAGTATTATCATGGTGACAAGAAATCACTTTATCACAAGTCTTGACTCAGGAAATTAATGATTCCATATTATTGTGGATGAATAGAGATTGATTATTAATTAGTTGGAGTTGATTTGTTTCCTACTAGTAATTGGATTAAATTAATCGATTTGATGAGAAATTAATGATTACTTATTATTATATATCACGAACCTATTCAATCCAATTAATGACTTCGCCCATTCAGCAACTACTATTGAAAATGAAATAATCTACTCCCATTATTGAATCCCAATGAATCGTAGTCCCATCACAATCGAATCACAACATGGTGATATGGTGGTAAGAATCAAATGGACTTGTTTGATCATCAGCATGATGCGCAACTCGATTACTATGGAAAGATCCTTGCAACATGCTCTTCGGACAATCGGATTCGAGTTTATAACGTTGATAATGGAACATCGGAGCTACTAGTCGAAATCGCCGAGTAAGACACATTGTTACAATTTTATCTAGACATTCAGGTCCTGTATGGAGGTTAAGTTGGTCACATCCAAAATTCGGTTCCTATCTTGCTTCTTGCAGCTATGATGGATCGGTAAAGATCTTCTCCATTTCGAAAGAGAAATCATACACAGTAGTCTACACATATACAGGTCACAATTCGTCAGGTACCATTATTGTTCTTTGTTTGACAATAGTCAATTGTTTAGAATGGGCCCCTCCTGAGTATGGAGCCGCTCTGGCAACGGCATCTAGTGATGGAAATGTTGCCATTCTCTACAAAGCAAATGATACCGAATGGAATTCGCAGCAAGTCGTGGTATGTCGTATGGGTTGCAATGCTGTATCATGGTGTCCATATCGGCCATCGTCAAAAGAGACGGGTTCTGTTCTTCGCGTAGCTGTGGCCGCAGGAGATTCCTGTGTTCATATTCTGAAATGTTTCATCTCTCCTTCTAACCCATGGGATTTGGAGACGAAATTACGAGGACATGGTGATCGAGTACGGGATGTTTCTTGGTGTCCTTTCATCGGTATTACAACCAATAGAGTGGCTTCCTGTGGACGTGTATGGATATTGAGTCATTGTAAGGAATAGGATAGACAACTCATTGTATGGAGTCAAGAGAGTGGAGAAGACTGGTCCAAATCATTTAGCCATCAGTATTCGGATATGATATGGCGTGTGAATTGGTCTGTTACTGGAAACCTCCTCGTGGTATCTCATGGAGCGAATGGAGTGGACCTATGGAAAGAGAACTTGGACCATACGTGGAGACTTCTCAGCTCCAAATCTATAGATTCTTAGTCACCTGTCTTTTTCATTGTTTGTTATCTCATTCATTCGATGGATGATAATGGAAAGGAAAAGCGGAAACAGGCATTAAAGGAAAAGGTAAAAGAACATCGACAATGGTTGGAGGACATGAAAGTGAAGCAGATGATTATTTCAAAGAAACTCAATGGAAAACGGAAAGAAGATCTTAGGAAGAGTGTGATCCGTAAGGCAGAAAAGGCTTTGTACAGTGGTACCTGAAATGATATGCAACTTTACTGGTTAGATAGCTTCGAAGATATACAATCTAATAAAGATGAAAAAACAAAGGAAGAGAAGAATAAGAACAATGTCGGATTTAAACACTTGAATATAGTTTAGGTATCTTTAGAAACGAAGCGACAACGGTTCTTCGCTAAACACTTGAACCTAACTGCAGATTATCCAAAAACAGCTTCAGAAGTCGTTCTGTAAGATAATTTTAACGAATAGGATCGATTAGAAAAGGAGATGGATGTGGCTATTTCAAAGGGAGATTTCCGTAAAGCAGAACGACTCAATAAGGAGTTGTACAATATTCATATCGCAAAGGCTGTGCAAGATGCATCTGCAAAAGCAAGCTATGAAATGGAACGACTAGTAGGAATTAGTGATCGTTACCAAGGTAGAAAGAGGAAAATAAGCCGAAACCTATGTTGGATTGGAAGTGGGGAGTGAAGGAGAGAATAACATGTAGATTCAATCGAAAAGCTCGATGGGAACGAAAGGGAAATAGTTAATTGCAATGTATGATTGTTGTAACAAATACAAAGAACTGTGATGAACACAGTTTATAGGAATAGTTCATATTCACTTCGATAATGCCTTATCAACGGCAGTACGTAATTCATGAGCTGCTTCACGAATGTCTGGACGATTAAAAATTGCACTGATAACAGCAATACCCACTATCTCTCAACTCGTATTTCCACTCTTACCTGCTCCTGCTTCAATTGTCTCTCCAGCATTCTGAGCATTTACACCTCCAATCGACACAACAGGGATATCAACAGACTCACACACACGTCGTAATCCCTCCACACCAACAGCATCAGCGTCATCCTTACTTCTACAGCTCATTTCTCACTCCCATGCATACATTGTAGGATAGACTGCTCCTGTTCCCAGATAGTCTGCACCGTCCTTTTCTGCTTGAATGGCTTGTTCAGGAGTCTGAGCAGATACGCCCAGAATCTTGTCAGGACCCAGCAATCGTCTACAAAGAGCAGCATTCATATCATGCTGCCCGATATGAACTCCATCAGCATGACTCTAAACAGAACACATCGAATTCACACTTTACCACAATTGCAACATCCACACGATCATTAATGATCAAAGGAATACCTTCAGCAGCTAGAATGTCCTTCAACTGATTCGCATGTTCCACCATACGATCTGACCTTAACTCACCTCTTCACTCCTACCAAAGTTCTCAGTCTTGTCTCGAATCTGTACCATTGTTGCCCCTCCATGTATACTCTCCAGTACAGCATGTTCCATCCTAACACCTCCTTCTTCATTCAAAGCATCATTTGTTAGAGCCATCAAACGACACTGATCGGCAGTACATCGCTTACCTGCAGAAGGTCGCTTCAGTATCCAGGCATCTAGCTGGGATAACGAATAACCGAGAACAGCCACGACTTCACTCCAACTCTCACTTTCAAACACGGTGTGTTCATATGATTCTCCATATAAATACTCCCAGAGGGGTCGAATAGTGATGTGGTATCGATCACACACCTCACGGAACGTGTTGCCAGGTGTCAGAACCACAGCCACATCCGCTTGCATCATCATTCCGAGATCACCCAAACCATCTCCAACCACCACCGTACATGCAGGATTACGTCGTTGCACACTAGATCAAGACACACTCACACAAACTACATAGTCGTCATAACTTGTCGTTTCCCAAGACAGCCCGCACAAGCCGGATCCAACTCTCCTGTTGCCACTCCGTCAGTATACACCAGACGAGAAGTAAACACGTTCTCCATAGGAATAGGAATGATGGGATAGTGAACATTGTGTTGGAGAGACTCGATCACCATCTCTCGGTACCAGGACTGTGATACTATATAAGCATCGCTCACAGGGACAAGATGGGTGATAGCATACGACACATTCTCCCTGAACTCAATCAGACGAGACACCAAACGCACAGTGTATTCCTGTAGACCTTGGAAGAGACCAGATGATACTACAGGCGTCAACGAGTTACGGTCCATAGCATCATATCCCTGAAGAAAACTGTCCAACGAAGGAGCCTTTCGTAATTCATTCATCGTTCTATTTGTGAGATTCCCATGATTATCATACTCGTCATAGACATTACTGAAATCTTTCAAGAGCATGTCATACTCCAAAGCACGGTTTCTTCCATCATTGTTAAACAAATCACCTCCCAGGATACCCACATTCTACAGAAAACTTCCATATCATTCCTTACACACGTATCTTTTGTGGTGATTGTTCCATCGTAATCCAACACAAGAAGACGATCAGTCACTGGAAGATAGTACTGACAAAGAGATGGAATTGAGTACTGAAATAAAAGACGAATACTGTGCTGGGCATCTTCCTTGTTGATACTATCAATTGAAAAAGAATTCAAGAGAGAGGAATCCTGTGAGTGATAGGCCAATGAAAGAAATACAAATAGAGGGAGAAGCCAAGAATATACAAGACTCTGAGGAAGTTTTGCAACGAGATCTGCAAAACAAACCACAAATGAAGATAAAAACCCAATGTCCTTGCATTGCTCTATAGTGGACAAGAAGTAATCCTTCAGTGAATGACACTTGCTGCTCCACTGGTTCTTGACACTATTAGCAAATTCACCCAGTTTTTTTGTAACTTCACTATCAGAGGGACATTTCTCAATCGCTGAAACAAGGAGTCTAGAAGAGTCACGTACGAAATGTGTCACCCTACTTCAAAACATCATCAATAAATGAGGTAAGTTCAGAAACAATATGCAAATCCTTTTTCGATACAACCTCCACTAGTCGAGAAGCATATCTGGATAATAAAATATAGTGAGAAATAGATACTCTAAAATATCACGATCAATGGTAAGATAATTGTTCATTCGAGCAAACTCAAGAAAATGAGAAAACGAGAGAAGTGATCACATATATTGCTAATCAAGAGGTTATGAATCACTTAACAATGCTCATTCTTATTCTAAACTAGAATAGTATCTAGTACTAACCCATGAATGGTTTTATAACAGTAAAGAAAAAGAATGTGGGGAAAAGGAAAACACAATCGCGAAGTCGTTTCTTTATCTGATTTTTTGATTCATAGACATACCAATGAAAACAAATGAATCAACAAAGAAACCAAAGGATAACTCAATATCTATGAATGTTCCTTCTGCATCCCAGGAAGCATTAGAAAGGAGAAGGACTCGATTTGCTACTAAACAGAACGTTCCAACACCTGCACCCACTTTATCATCTACTGAACCAATTGTCGGAACATGTATGGTGTTGGAAAAGGCATATTTCAGATTAACAACACAACCAATTGCGAGCGATATTCGGCCAGAATCGGTGCTGAAGCAAGCATTTAAGAGACTTAAATCGCTCTGGAAGTCACACTATGATATGAAGTATCTATTTGTGTAATTTGTTAAAATAGTTATTTGATGGACCAGATGAAAGCTATTCGGCAAGATCTTGTTGTTCAACACATCAACAACAAGTTTGCGGTCAAGGTTTATGAGACAAATGCGCGAATGTCACTAGAGGTAGGTGATCTGAACGAGTTTAATCAAGTAACACTTCTTCCTTCCTTTTATGTAGTGCCAATCCATGCTTACTGTTCTCTACCAGACGCAAACATCGAAACATGTCCTTGAATTCCTTGCATATTCCTTGATCTATGATGCTATGATGGTTCAACTGATTGGTCTTCCTTATATATAGCATAACTCATTGGATTTGAGTCGGCATCTTACTCATGCTCATGAGCATCTCACTCACAAACATATTCGGCATGCCTTATTTGTTATTATATGGTTGTAGTCTCATCCATAGGTTGTAGAAGCTATCCGACTGTGTGAATATGCCTATTATTGTCGTCTTTTGGAAGCAGCTCCTTCGGGAAGTCATGAACTCATGATGATTCATCTACCTGTGATGCGACGACGAATGCTGAAACTAGCACTGGCATCTGCGATGCCCTCTCTATCTGTATCCTTAATTGCAGTAGTTTCTTTGTGTATGCTATGATGGTAGACTGTATTAGAAATGAGTGAGGAAGATGTCCAGGGATTGTTGTCTCAGTATCAAATAACCTTTAGTGATCGAGTGGAGATTGTTCCTAATAAAGTGGCTATTCAACACATCCCCTTTTTAACTGTTTCTTGAACAAACAATCGACATCATACCAGACTTATAGATACAATCTGCAAGAGACAACTTCACAATATTCCTTAAATCGATCTGTTCCTTCGGTTTCATTTCATAAACACCACTTTGTAATATATTCAGGAACTCTGTCATTGTATACTGCAACGATCTGTCACCTAATGGTACAAATACGACTATCTTGCTACGCAAACATGCAATCCGGTCAATCTGTCGTCTCCAGGCTTCTTTCATCGAGCATCCCTCAATTGGATGCATTTTATTCGAACACTGACATTTTGAGTTATCTCCATGTTGTGGTGCATCTCCTACAATCAGGATTACATGACTCATATTTTCAACATCGCTTCCTTCCAATATATCCATAGCTCGCTCCACACCCAACTGAATGTCCTCACAGTCACAATCACAGTGCAATGGTCCATCCGAACCACCTCCAAACTGAAGCTGATCTAGACTAGTTTGGATCATATCATATTCTTGCAGAATACCTGTTCCCCTACAGGCAAATCGCTCCGAATAGTCCTTGTAAGGAGAAATCTGACCCACAATGATCCGCTCTGTCACATCTTCTTCCTTCATTGCAACCTGAACACTCTTGTAGATACTCTCAACACTGTTCTTCACTGCAACAAGCTTTTTCGACATGGAGGCTGTTGTATCCACGATTACACTCACACACACACTACTTTTCAGACCCATCACTCGACGTGGCTCATGGATACGTCTCGGTACTGTTACTGTGAATGCTGTCATATCAATTCCTGACTTCGCAATAGGATTCAGCCACAACTGATCCATCCATGACTCCACATTTGTCAACCATACCATTGCATTTCCGATCCACCGTGCCGTTCCCTTGCGAGAACAAGGAAGGAAGAACTTGGACACGCCACTATCAACAATCATTCGTCCTTCATCTCCTCCCTTTGCCTCTAACAACATTAGAGTTGCATGACCTTTATGTTCTCGTGCAAACAATGTGAAGCCAGCACTCTTGAAACTCTTTTCGTTCAATTCACTCAACGTGCTTCCTTCAGCAATTGTCTTGAGACCAAGATCAATGCTAGATAACGATGAGAAATTGAATAAGCCTGTTTTGAGTGGACGGAAACAGCCTTTGTGATCAATACTACTTCGTTGCATCATCTCACCTCCTGGAAGTATCAAGGTTGAATCACCAACTGCAGAGAAACCATAATACTGACTGAAGAAACGATCAGCTTCGAACGAATAAGGATAATTGTCCATGCCCCAATATACACCTCCTCCATGCTTCTGGAAGTAACGAACAGCTTCAACGAATGCATCACACAATGCTATATCTGGATTAGCCACTGGCAATTGACCATCACCTGGAGAGCAGAATATCAGGATCACTCGAATATTCTCTTTCTGTAAGACCTCCAGAGCTGATGCATAATCATATGCATAGTAGATAGAGAATCCCTTTCCTTCAGCCTTCCCATCTGCATCTCTCGTATTACCCAACTTTCGCATGGGTGCATAATCTTCTTCACTGTTACCTTCGGTTAGTTGCTTGTATGACACACATGAATCCTTCGGATAGTCAACACGACCCAGATACAAACACACAACCAAGAGGCCATGATCCTTAAAACCTCCATCTGCTCCCAACTCATCTCGTTTGCTACTGTAGAACTTGGAGCCACCATTCTCATCAGTAGGAGACAGAGAGTCTTGAATCCGACTTGACTGACGAGAACTTCGGCTTGAGTAGGCTCGTACAACAGCTCTTGAATGAGGGCCAGATGACACCGTTGATGTTCCTTCTTCATCATTGACTCATTCACTGCTGTCTCGGGGACAGCAAAGAGATTTCCGACTTCTGTTGGATTATTATGTTGAACAAGAGTAGCCTGCAACTTGTGAGGATCTGCTGACCACATCATTACTGGCAACAAATCTTTGAATCCATTCAGATAACTGCCAATGCCAAAACAAATTAAGCGACCTCGGAACTCGTTTGATACAGATTGAACAGCTGCTCGTTCTGAATTATTCAACACGCCATTTGTAAACAGAAGAGCTGTTGATGGGTGGTTCCGACTATCACATAGATTACAGGCCTCTCGAAGAGTAGCAGCTAATGCTGTTGTGAGTGGCAGTGTGCCAGACACAACAGCATACAAGGCACCCACAACATTGGATTGCCATAAGGCCTCCGGGTTCACTCCTTTAGCTACACACAATACTGAGGTAGAAGCAACAAAGACATCCACAGTAGACACATCCAGTTTTGCTAAATTGAATAGGATTCCAAAGAGAGTTAACAAAGCATGATGACGATTTGTTGGACTGAAGGCTAGAGTCGAGGCATCAACCACAATACTCATCGTATAGGGACGATGTGTTGGCTGCTTCCTCATCTTCTTCATCACAAGTTTCGCTGGCAAATGTTCCTCTTCCTGTAACAAACACTTGCTGAGAGGGTCTTCCAACCCAGAAGGCACATACTTGTTCAGATCTTCTACAATGGTGCTTTTAGCACTCACAGGAGGAGCATAGCTATCTCCCACGGTTTTAGCATTGAAATATGATTTGATTACTGCCATCTTGGATTCACGGAGGACTGGTTCATTGACAATACAATTCGCATCCAAGAACTTATCATTCAGAGTCTCCTTTAAGGATAATGCACCTTGTGCAACATACTCACTCTTTGGATCTTCAAGCTTGTAAGATGATCTTTCACTTGTCATGTCAATTAGCAATTGGACACAGTGATCCATACTCTCTGTATTCCGTAAGAAAGCTATTTGCTTCTCACCTAAATGATTCTGTAGTGCTGTTTCCAATTCTCTCTGATTTCCACTTGATAATGCTTCATCATTTTCACCAACTATCGTAAACATGAAGAGTTTCTCCTTCCATGATGCCAGCAAATCTGTCATTTCCTCCATGTCAGCCTCATCCTTCTGATCCCACAGCAACTGCTCACTGAAACCATCACTGATCAATACACAAGGAACTTCATGTGTAGGACCACCATTAGCCAATAGCAGATCCAGAGGACATGAAGGAACCTTCACAACAGCTTCAACATCAAATACCAACGATACTACATCCTTCAAATCCCGTCCTTCGATCGGTACTTGGACACCCTTCATACGACCACAGGAGAGGAACAATGAACTTGTAATACCCAGTTCACGCAAAAGACACAATAAAATACTTGTAATAATGGAACGCAGACGTCGCTTTGTTCCACGCATCGTTACATTCGTATCGATAATCACATTCAGTCGCTTGTAAGGTTGTCGCGATGCAAATGTACCTTCTGTTGTTAATGCTCTCACCAACTGCGCTGCTTTCGATGTCACAGCTTCAAATATATCTGAATCAAAACCACTCTCACCCTTCCCACGGGGAAGGAATTCCTTCACAATAGTATTATCCGTGGCTTGAGGCTTCACCTTATTCTTCTGATGACTGTTCTCCTTGATTTCCTCGTACAGTTTATTCATCTCCTGCTCTTCCAATGACCGAAGCATTTCAGCATAAGCGGACTCTTCAGCCTTCCTCTCTTCTTCCTTCTGCCATTGCTGCATTCGTTCTAACACTTCGTTAAGGAGAGTTCTTACATTCATCACTTCCTGACTTTGTTGAATCTCCTCTGGTAACTGTGTGATTGTATCACTTACAGTCTCATAACCCTGATTTGCACGTTTGTAATCTCCTTTTTCAATTGAAGCCTCATCAAGATGCTTCTTGACTTCAATTGCATCCAGATATGCCTTCTGGAGACTCCAAAGGGCCATAGCTGCACCTTGCACATCCTCTGAAGTTGCACATTTGGAGAGATAGTTTAGACCGCTTACAAACAGACCGCGCAATTCCATATGGACCGACTCGAGTAGCCAGTCATCCTTCTCCAGCATCCAAGCCAGCTCCAACCATGCAGGATCATCCTTACTAAGTCGGAAGATGGAATCGAGCTTCTCATTCTGATCTAGCATCTTCAAGGAAGCAGAGGGACGTAGTGAAGGATCAAAAGTTGGCAATAATGACCATTTGCGAAGGAATGAGGCATTAGGATGCGACTGCAAGCGATACACAAGACGAGATGTCGTTTGGGTTTGGACCACTAGTACAGACAGTCTCTCAATAACATATTCCAGGAAATGACCTTGAACTGCATGTTTCACACGAGTCAGAATCTCATTAAGAGTATTACGATCTAATGCAGCTGGAGTACATGTACAGACTCGTAATACAACCTCCCTTCCTCTTCGCAAACAATCATAATCTTCAGCATCTTCGAGTCCTTCTAATAGTCGCACTAAATCATATTCCACACGCCGCTCCAATTGTAATTCTTGGACTTTGTGATGTTCTGGCTTGCTTCCAAACTCTGCTATATAGGCTTCTTCCGATCCAGTGTTCATGACTCGTAAGCAAGCAGGGACATTAGAGGCCTGGAATGGACCAAATGAAGATGCTGGCAATGGTTCCTCACGAAGCTGACAGATGACTTGGACAGCCGATAGCGAAGCAATAGAGGAACAATAGAGAAGAAGAACTGAGGCTCGAATTACTTCTGGAATATCTGCTAAAGAAGCAGAAGACACAGTTAGCATAACACGACAATCACTTGATGCATTCAGCACCAAAAGAGGAAGCATCGCCTTCAATGTCGATTCTGATGCATCTTGAATGTTCTCCAACAGGATCCACTGGTGGTTGGCAAAGGCATATTGATACATCGCTGATAGCTCCGATGGAAGCGTCTTCTTCGTCAACCACAGACGCTGAACTGAATGTCCCCACATAGCTGCTGTCTGTTGAATCACATACGTCTTGCCAGAGGGCGACGGTCCATACAAGAGAATGGCTCGTTGTCCATGTAGCGCTAGTGTCAGCTTAAAGGCAGTACGTGCCTCTCCTTCAGTGAATGACCATTCCTGAAAGTTCGGCTGACAGTCAACAGGAACTGAAGCATCACAATGACCTGAAAGGAGACAACGAGAACCTTCTCGTCGAATTCGCACATGGAAATCGGGATTCAAGCCCAGTAATACCTCCATCGTCCGACGGAACAGATCATCTAAACCACACACATAAGTGAGCCAGATAGCAATCAGAGGAACGACGGCCTGTGTAGCACAGAGTTCACGAGCTCGAATTGCATGAAGTAAAGTTAGTCTACGTGAATCTTCTCCAAACATGACATAGGAAAGGTGAATAAGGTGCAACAGAGGTACCTCTTGGTCCTGTGTCCAAGTGCTACAACTCGACAGAATACGCAGACACTCCATTCTACATTCATTCTCTGTTAGACTTGGAACTCGAAGTACCAAACAGTTCTCCTTGATGTCCTTCAGAATCGAACGATCATTCGAACAACAACAAATCAATTCACACGAGGAAGGACATCTTGCAAGCGTCCGCGTCTGGTTCCTACGCAGATCCTCCGCCCACACATTCAGTTCATTCTGTACTGTTGCACTTCCCTGATCCACGTCTGTTAGCAACACAATCACCTTTTGACCATCCTGAGCTCGACTCCACTGAGTCTGAAGACTACCTGGCATGGTAGATCCAAACAGATCCTGTGGTGTTGTCGTAGAGTTGATAGCATAATACACAGCAAAGAACCCTCGACTCTGACAGATTGCCTGGAGAAGATCAATCACTAAGCAGGAAGAGTCTGTAATCATGAGAGAAGGAAGTCCACTCTGAATCGCAGTAAGAAGAGCTAATGAAAGGTTCACAGTGATTGGATGTCTGATAAACGAACAACTTGCTATAAGTCCATTTACCGCTTGATCAATTTCACTTGAGAACAATTGTTGAATGAGTCCAGAGTCAATCTTCTTTTCCAGCCAAGCTTGAATCAATTCACTCTTGCATATTCCTTGTTCCCATGCCATTACCATTGCAACTGTATCCGAACATACTGACTGAAGCTTCAATGCCTTTTCCTCAACTTGCATATCAGCATCTTCTGGCAATCCATGTGCTCGCTTCACTTCTTTAGATGGCTCACCACAACACATCACTATGAATCCCTTCATACTCTTCGCTTCTTCGATTGACTCACATGTCGCAATCACATGAACTTTGTCCCACAATTCAGGACCAGAAAAGACACTCTCAAAAGCCGAGATTATTAGATCACGATGCTGTCGACAGTCCAATAGACCCATGAGTTGGTCCAATAACGTATCACTCAATGAATTCACATGTGTTAGAAGGACACTAGAACCAGCAATCAGAGACTGAATAAACAAGCCAGGCACATAGATTCTTCCATTAGTGGTCCTGAGGGCATCAAAATAACGTGATACTTCATGATCTGGAGTGATTGAATTGATAGAGGCAGTAATCCTCTCGCTGATCTCAGCTCGGTTCGTATCCCAATAACCAAATAGGTCAGATTCTTGTAATGACGCAGAACAAGAGATTGTTCGATGAATAGGCATTAGGATGGATGCCACACGATGGGTCACCCAATCGGGTCCACACAACAGAAGAGGAATGTCAACATGTTTCCATACCGTAAGAACACATCGTCCTACAGCTTCTTTCACACATTGTTCTTCTGTCGACAAAAGTGCATAAGGAATACTAGACACCATGCTAACATGACCAATACTAATCTGTGCAAGAGATGGATCTCTGTCCGCTGGTTGGACTTTAATAGCACCATTCATCACACTCATTCCACTTACATACTCCTCTTCTGTTAGTCTCATGTTAGCTTTCATCATCTCCATATTTCGTTTGAAGAGCTGGAGTCGTGTTGGCTCTGCAGAATAGAATGCAGCTCCAATCTCTATCGTACTCTGAGGTTGATCTTCCAGAACCAATAACTGTTTGAAGCAACGTATATCATTCGAATTGGCTTCAGGATCATTCTCTAAAGCTTGAATGATAGGATAATAACCCCGGCTCCTCTCACTTGGACTGATCTCTTTGCATTCTGTTACACACACATATTCTGGCATCTGGGGAGCAGTATCTGAACACATCAACAGTACAAGACGGAATGAGTCATGAATACTGGTTTTCTCTTCAGAATGAACAATATCTGTGGCAAATGGATCCTCCAACACATCTAACTTCTCCATGAACTCTTTGGTCATGTTCTCACTTTCATAGAATATTGCCACTTGTCCATCTTTCACAGCATTAAATAGCGGACCTGCCTTTTCTTTCCCCATCAAGTCGTCGAATTGAGTGAATGAAGAAATAGAGAAGGAGACAGACTGAATGGATGTTAGTTCATCCAACATTCTCGAGAGAAAATCAGCCAACAGAATGCGATCACGTCCCCAGTAAACAGTGACTCGATTTGATGCAACGGCATAAAATAGATCATTCAACCGAAGATTCTCTGCTTCACTAGCTCGACTGAACTTCAATGGCTGATGTCCACGTAAAGTATATTTGATTCGTTCTTTGTTGGAATCATTCACATGATCCTTTCCAAAAGAAATAAGTCTACAATACTCACTAATCATATGCATATCCATATTCTCCATCCAACTGTCATCAAGACTAATTTCACTATAACCAGAGACACTTGTTCTCAACATATCTTGTGATACAATCATATTCTTTTTGTTTTCCTTTGAGAGATACACTTCCACAAAGCAACTTCGAAGAATCGATGGGATTTCATCCAGAGCAGACAATGAAGTAGTAGCTACGATGTGAACGTGTGCGATTTCTCCTGTTCCAAAGATGGGATCACGAGAAGATATCAACTCAAGCTGTTGAGAGAGCCATCGCATAGCTTCAAGGGGTAGCCGATCCACGTTAAATAGAATACACTGACCTTCAGATTTTGCAACTTCCCCAATTAATTGACGGATCTTTGCAAATGATTCAAGATCACTGGTACAATGAATCCATTCGACAATGTAATCATCTGGCTTACTGAAGGCCAATGCATATTTTCTTGCAACATATTCTGTCTCAGCTGCTAACAGTACATGCAATCCAGCTTGTTTGCATTCAGAGAGACGACTACTCACATCGGTCCATTGATGACTGTCCACGGTATCTCCCTTCAAGTTAGGAGTAGGAGCATACAGGTGAGGATAACCAGGATGTTCTGGTAAACCAAACACAATATCGAGAGCACGAATCTCTGGTACAGCCTCCTCTAGTTTGGCTATACGTTGGATATCTCGAGGTAAGAACACACGAGATCGTTTGTACGATTCTTTAGCTCCTCTTAGCTCCTTATATGTGTTCAATAGAGTTTGTAAGAACTGTGGTTCACGAGAAGCAAAATGGCATAACATCAATTCGATCATTTCATCATCACTATAGAGAGGGAATGAACAGGGCAGTGAATGAGAATCAATAACACGGAAGAATGGCATGAAGTCCACAGGTACCACTTCTTCACCAAATTCAGTATTTTGAATAACCATGAGACGGAAATTCGGATTCATAACGATCTCTGATGGCTGTGTAATTCGTCCGTGTAACACAATTTCAAGGATTTGATGCAGAAGAGCCAAATCCACGAATTCCAACCCATCAATCACAACCACACCTCCCATCACAAAGCCATATAAGAAAATTGATGGTAAGTTGGGATATCCTTGAGGAGGATTGAAATTAGTATTCAAAGTGACATCATGAAGGGAGAGAACGTACATAGGAATTAGTGTATTTGTGAGATACTCTGAAAGGACAGCGTGTTTGCTACTGCTAACAGAACTTTGGAAAAGGACAGGTCCAACACTCTGGAGAGCACTACTCACAGCTTCATATCGAGAGGAAAGATTCTTAGACTCTGGAAGGAACGAACGTGGAGACGATGAGAGAGTAACAGATCGATATGCATTCACGTTCAGATGTTTCCAACTTGAGGGATTTGATGATGAAGCAATAACAACATTGAGAGGATTGAAAGAAGCGTGAATAATAACAGATTCACAATCAGAGAAAACATTGTGAATATCGCCTCGGGAATCGAGAATCGAAATTGTACAATCTCGAACCCCATGCAAACAAAAGAAATAGATAGTGGATGGGAACTGAATGAATCCCTCATATGTTAGTGAGAATAGGGGAAATGAGAAGGATTCATTGGATTTACTGCAGGTCATTCTAAGTTTATCAGATGTGCTTAGACCATTAAGACCTTCTGTAAGAGCACATTGCAATGAAGTATATGTGAGAGTTCTGACTGAAGAACGAGTACCAATCACAAGCTCTGTCATTGGGAATTTAATAGCTTCTTCAAATGGAAGGGCTTTTCCATCCTTTCGGCACTCAGGCATGGTCGTTATAGTTGAATATGTGATTTGGAAATATGGAAGACTGCGAATACTCCATACAGGACCATTATCTGTTTGTACTAATATGAGGATTCCTTCATTGGAACTAAAGTGATGCTGCGTATCATATGACTCATGGCTTTGAGAGAATACGGAAACTGGAACATTCACTGTATGTTTCAACTTTTCTTGTTCGGAGAGAGGAGACATTCCTCGAACACTCCGACCATTAAGAGTAAGATTGATGGGATACTGAACACGACGAAGGAGAATTTGGCAAATGTGACGCATGTATTCAATAGCATGAAGATGAACATTTGATTCTTTGAGAGACACAGATAGATTCTGCAGTTTGATCTGAGGATGTGTCAGCATTCGTTCCATCAATTCTAATGCTCCATCCAGATCCACTGACTCCCCTATTGCTTATATCAATACACATCACAAACATGGAATTCGAAGCTTCTTTGCGAGTACTTTCACGCAACCTTTATCATTCTCTAGATTCATAGAACATGATGGAGAAGCCTCCCCTTCTCGTAATGTCATTTCTTCAAGACCATGTAATGAAGCATTATACATCAATTGACGGAGACCAGCCACTGTGAGATACATTGGAGAATCTAAATCACAGGTATCTTCATCTACTTACATGTCACTTCGGCTTTTGGGAGAGGTGTCGTCAGATCCTTCAAGGTTGCAGCAATTAATGGGAAAGAGAACTGCTGGTTCGCCAACTTGAATGGAGTCAGAGTTAGAGCACCTAGAGGGAACTGATAGAGTGAAACAGCCCCTTGGAGATGCGACAACACAGATACAGCAGTTATCTCTTGACCTTTTCCGTCCCAAAGTAGATATGGTGTTGAACATACCTTCCTTAGCAGTTCATTCATGGCAGTTTCGTCACGATCCGAAATCAACTCACTTTTCGAAGTACTAAATACCAGATCTGTGACAGTGACCATGAGATCTAGCTGTTTGGATGTTACCACTACATATGGATTCCTCGACTCTCTTCATACTTCGCATTTTTGTTCCTGATGGAATCCGTAATTCCTTCAGCGTCTTCTTTAGATTGTAAGGCAATAAAGTGTGAGATTGGATTAGTCGCCAACGTGATACCTCTGTATCCTTCGCACACATATCAGCATTCTCCTCCAGATACGCCTTGATGTACTCAATAAGATATCCTTCCGTCACAAGTGCATAGTTGTGAGAATTCTTAAGAGCAGCATCACAAATACAGACATAAGGATTGGCAAGTGCATGGAGAAAGAGACGAGAGAATCGTTCTACTCGTTTTCGTTCCCACACTATCATTGATCGATTGATTCATCCCTACCATGAACATCCAACTGTCTGTTGTCCCCACAGATTGATTTGATTGTATCTTCATTCTTAAGGAGCGTACCACTGGATATCTGAGACATACAGAGTATGGATACATCCAGAGACTGATTTAGTGACTGTGGTCTCATTCTGATGTCTATTCCTACCTTCACATAGGTCTCTAGAGCCAACTGAATTGTCTGGTAGTCAAACATCGAGAATCGCATATTCCCGAGGCTACATTGGCATGATACAACAACAGACACAGGTGCATCTTGAATCACGACAGTAAGATGCGCTTGATCCTTTGAAATGTCTCCTACTGTCAAAGAAAGATCACAAGGAAGTCCATTTATCCAGAGACTTTGAGGTTTAAGGGTGGAAACATCATAATTGAAGCTAGCTCCTTTGAGAAAGAGTGCAACTACATGTTGAAGTGGAAATGAACGAGGGAATAGGAAGCCTATGATACAAGATAAACACGAAGAATGAAGAAGAGTTAGTATTTTAGGTTCTATACTGGTTTCATCATTCTGTTGGGATGCATAGTAGGAGATACGATTAACAGGATCTGATACAAAAGTCCATTGTTCGTCTCCATCTAGTATATTAGGGTATGATCGGCGTATGTCCCCTAATCATCATTCCTTTCATACAAATCGACATAGCAAGACACTTCCTGGTTGAATTCGTTCTTGTTGAAGAGTATTTGTAACTGTGAATACGTAGTTACTATCTTGCTCTCGTACACTCCACTTATTCACATCAGATTCATTCGCACATCGATCTTGTTCTCCTTCTAAATATGCTCTAAGATATTCTTGAAGGATTGCATCTTCAACCCATGTGAACGTACATTCCTTTCCACTTCCATCTCGAATCTTCAGAGTAGGAAGTGATGGATCCACACGACAGAGTCGATGATACCGTGCAAACCGATCCTTTTCCCAAACTACGTTAATGACTCACTTTAATCACCTACATCGCAATGTGATCTCTTCGTTTCGTCTTACATAATCTCGAAGCAATCGACCAGAATCATAATGCTTCTCACCATCTGGTGCTGACAATTCAAATTTCCATATCGAATCAGGGATATCACAGTTCTAGGATCACATAAACACACTTATTCTTACTCGCATGAACAAATCTTGAACTTCAGATAAGGAGAAAAGGAGTGGGACATAAAAACGAAGTGAAATATTGTAATATGCTGATATGATATTCACATAACAAGAATCAGGTCGTTGTACACCTTGAATATACAATAACACTTATCCCTACAAGACCAGTCTGATTGATCCAAGATAGCTATATCTCGAACTCGAGTATCATCAGGAATCAATACTCCATTCACAGATAACATAAACTGTTGGACATAATTATTCCTATACTCCTAGAATCTCATTTGAATCACACTAACTCACCTTCCAGTAAGTTAACAGTATCTGTCCAGCTGTTGTATCATCTGTCGCGGTGATTTCCTTTGCTTGTAGACCTGAACATTGGACTTTGATAAGTACTTTCGCTCGCTTCTCCCGTTTCAGCACACTTCGATATCCCTTCTCTGACCACACTATACCTCATTCATCATACTCAATTCAACCAATCAATGTCTCGCCTACTCGTAGATTGTTCTCAGCTATTGTTCTATGATGATCCAAAAGAGTCATTCCAATTCGTCGAGTGATAAGCATATTCGAAAAATCTGAATCCTTATTAACAAAATGATGGTTTGGCTACAACCTGAATAATTTCTACCATTTCTACGCACATAAACTCGTTTAGATAATCTTGAAGACGTAGTTTAGGCGCATAACGCATTCTCCTCAGAATCTTAGCAACTGGATCTTGGAATGTCAATGAAAAATCATTCTCTGTATGCATTACTAATGCTTGATGTATCTTCAAAACATGAGTAGACCATACTATCATTCATACCTCATTCAATTGTGTACTATCAAACTTGTCTCCAATATTGTTCAGTTGAGTTGTAAGAGGGATTTCCTGATACTCATCATGCAGTGTTACTGATAGATCTGATACCCCAACTCTGTTATAGAAACTTTCAAGAATATTCTTCATTGTACTTGATGCTATCATGGGCATAACTTTTGTCTTCTTATCTCCATATACTTCAATCCTTTTCACTGCAACTGTGTTAGGAACACCTATTCTATGAATCATTCAATAGAATCAAACAGAGAAAGTAAATAGTGTCATCATTACTCAGAGCTCCTATTGGCTGTGATTCTGATACGAGTTGGCCACTAATGGCTACTTGAAGTCCTCGAAAGCTTTGCATCATGTTATTGACTCTTCCATTGAAAAGAATCTACACTGAAAACCATGATTCAAGCCGACTTGAAGGTAACGATCCTTCACAACTCCCATCAGATCAATAGCATCAGCATCAACGGGTTTCTCATATGAGAACTCATTCTCATACCAACCAAACACTTTAATTGGTCTCTCTGATACAACAACAGATAATGCATCAGTGACTGTCCCAGAAAGAAAAGGCTGCATAACAGACATGCTTCTATCCGAACTCAGAGGAGGTTGGACAACAGACATGGATGGTCTCGAAACTTGATGAAGATTCATAGGACTGTATGGGACTCTCGGAATAAGACTCGGATTGATTGAATCAATTACATCTTCCCTTTGATCCTGGGACGAAAAAGTATTATTCAATATCTCTGTCGCCTCTACAAATTAAACTACTGAAGAGTAAATACTTTTCGTTAACACCAGTTCCAATGAAGTAGATAATCCCTCAAATGGAATGGTCCAGGCCAGATTAAATGGTGTCCCAGAAAACAATTTCAGCTCGTAGAGTGTTTCATCTTCTCCATGAAGCAAGGTACGTGTGATTTCATTGAACAAGTCAGATCCCTTAATACCGGTAAAATAGTGGATTTCATACTTTGTATCTTCAAAATTAACGATGACTGAATCCTTCCGATATGCATAAAATTCACTTCCAGGCGGTATCACACTAACTAATGATATTTCACGGTCAATTTGTTGTCCATCATAATAGAAAAGTAAGGAATCAAAGTATGTTTGATACCTCTTCTATACAGATTAACAAAACTGAGAAATACTACGGGAAGACTTGATTTGAGATGACTAATCTCTGTTGACTCGTCAATATTTAGCGAATATGACTGGCCATTGATGGTCAAAGTCACAGGAATCGACATTTTATTATCTGAACCCAAACCGTACAGTGATAAACTGAAATATGATTATCAAGATTTCATTTGTATTTGTCTTTCTTAACAAGTGGGATTATCTTGCATTCACTGATGCATTTCTACAGAGGAAAGAATATGGCACAACTCTAAAGACAATTCTCCAGTTTTGTTATTCACTAGGAATCTCGAGTTTATCTTTGAAAGTGTGAGCTACCAACGATTTAGATGATTTTGGTACACCTAGTCCCAGAATGATAATTACATACACTATTCTCCTCACACAACCACTTATAATTATCTGTTTTTATCGACAACTGCTATGAAAAACGTAAGCATGATCATTAATGCCCGATGGGTGGTCCCCATTGTTCCTGAGAACACGGTGTATGAGTTCTACTCCGTTGTGATTGATAATGGTGTCATCATCGATCTTCTTCCCACTACTGTATTTCTTTGATATATGGATGTGATGTGTTAGGATGTTGCTCAGAAGTATACGGCAGATGTCGTAGTTGAGAGACCTACACATGTTGTAATGCCAGGACTAATCAATATGCACGCGCATGCTGCTATGAGTCTTTTCAAGGCATTTAGCGATGACAAGGCCTTAGTTGACTGGCTTCGTATTTTAACTCTTTGAGGATCATTTCTAGAGAAGGATATCTGGCCCGCAGAAGCTGCTTTTGTAAGTCCTGAATTCTGTGTTGATGTACCATAACAATGGTATCCTAATTCATAGGGAACCAAGTTAGCCTGCGCGGAAATGATTCGCAGTGGAACTACTTGCTACAACGACATGTACTTTGCCATTGAGGAAGCCGCTCGTACTTCCGTGGAAATTGGTATTCGATCCCAGCATGGTCTCGGTGTGTTTGGTTTCCCTACAAGTTGGGCTGCTTCTCCAGAAGCCTGTTTGATAAGAAATCGTGAGTTCCTTGACAAGTATAATCACACGAATCCTCTTGTGACGTATGCAGTTGCTCCTCATGCTCCGTATACTGTTCCTGAGAAGTATTTAATCGAGGCCAAAGCTCTGTGTGAAGAGAAGGGAGTCCTAATGCATATGCATGTCCAGGAGTGTAAGGCAGAGCTGGATGACTCGGTAAGTGGAAAGCAATCCTCTTCTCGTCATATCTCAGATGCCTTGTGTTCACCTATTGAGGTCAGTGTGGATTGATTTAGTTATGCCTAGAATTTGGCAGCCAAGGGAGTTCTGCGTGATATGCTGTGTGCTCACTGTGTTCATGTTACGGACAAGGACATCGAGTTGTTGGCAGCCAATCACGCAACTGTCCTTCACAATCCTACAAGCAACCTGAAGTTGGCTAGTGGTATCGCTCCTGTACAACGCATGCTGGATGCAGGTGTGAATGTGTGTCTGGGAACGGACAGTGCATGTTCCAACAACAATTTGGATATGTTCTCAGAGATGCGTAATGCTGCTTTAGTGGGAAAGGTTGCTGCTAATGATGCCCGAGCTCTGAATGCTGTGACTGTACTCCGAATGGCAACTCTGAACGCTGCTAAGGGTCTTCATCTGGACCAGAAGATTGGATCTGTTGAAGTAGGTAAGGAGGCAGATCTGATTGCTGTGGATATGGACCATGTGGAGGTATGGCCTCTGGCGAACATTCTGTCGCATCTTGTCTATGCAACAGGAAGAGATCAGTAAGAATGAGAAGAGGACATGAATCATAGAGTGACTGATGTTTGGGTCCATGGACAAGCTCTGATGACGGATCGTCAACTGACTACGCTGAAGAAGGAGGAATTGAGAGCGATTGGAGAGAAATGGGAGAAGATTCTGCGTGAGTTTAAGAGTCGTCAGTAGTGTGTTTGTTGAGGATTTCATGTATCTAACTCATCTTGAAGTAGCAGCATTGAGGAATACCAACAAACGGATGAATATGGGTCTATATTATCAGCATTCATTGCATTTCAAGATTTGTTCCCTCAGAAATAAGGGCATTTTAAAATAGGGTCTTTATCAAATCTTTGTTATTGTTCTTGATCACTGCACTAATATTTAATAACGTTGTTTACTATATTATTCTATTTTCTAATCTATTACCAGACTATATAGATTCTAGAATTATCTCTGACTCGCAATCATGTTTCTAGTTGTTTGTTCAATTTGTACTGAAAGTAATTCTGATAAATATAGTCTTTGCAAACACTCTGATGAGTACATTGATTCTCATTCTTTTCTTCCTTTCGAAGCAGTTCCTCCCTCTAGTTTCGTGAGATATGGCAGGTCGACGAAGGGATTGTGAGCCTCTTGTGAATATTGTAAATGTGAATGTCCTCGACAATCCCACCGTTGCAACAAACCCCTTCCAATTCGAGATTATATTCGAATCTTACGTTGATCTGGAACAAGGTAAGTTGCAGTTCTCTTGCCATGACGAGATTAGATTTGGAATGGAGAATGACCTATATTGGAGACTATAGGACAACAGAAAGAGACCAACTTTTAGAATCTGTCCTTGTTGGACCTGTGACTCGAGGTACTCACAAGTTCTGTTTTCAAGTATTTGAAAATTGGATGTATTGGATGATCTATAGGCGAATGCTCCTGATTTCTCTCTCGTTCCGGAACCCAAAGACTTTGATTTCTCATAAGGTACTAGTAAACACACAATGACCATTACTA
>JABLTK010102043.1_pt1 | contig 38623 bp, 49 predicted proteins | sample 7160131 | NCBI WGS metagenome assembly JABLTK01 (sample SAMN14651221, study PRJNA627086) | human gut metagenome | isolation source: feces | host: Homo sapiens
AAGCTCAACACTAGGAATTATCTTTCGTGTTTATCTGCATGAGGCGTTACCGGATTTGATTCGTGTAACAACTATTACGTCTATTTCATTGATTGGATTAACAACTTCTGCAGGTGCAGTTGGTGCTGGTGGAATTGGTTCGTTCGCAATTAATTATGGACAAAACTTACATTATCAAGATGTTGTGAATTTATGTGTGATCTTATTATTGATCATTGTTTCGTTGATTCAATTATTGGGAAATACATTGTCAAAAGCAACAACGAATAAAGAATTATTTCATAAATAAAAGAGAGGGAAAAGGATTATGAAGACAAATAAATTATTTAAAACATTTTTAACAGCAGGCTTAGTAGCTACAACATTACTTACAGGATGTTCATCAAAGTCATCAAGTGAACCTGTAAAAATTGGTATTCCAAGCGATGCCACAAATGGTGGAAGAGGGTTATTGCTTCTAGAAAAAGCTGGCTTGATTGACGTGGATGACAAGGCTGGTTGGACTCCAGAATTGAAGGATGTTACGAAGTATAAATACAATATTGAAATTGTTCCTACGCAAGCCAATACATTGGTTTCGACTTTGGATGATTTTGGAGCAGCTACAATCAATGGTACATATGCGATTCCAGCTGGATTAAAACCTAAAAAGGATGGCTTGATTACAGAAGTACAAGAAGTAGGAAGTGACAATCCATTTATTAATGTGATCGTTGCACGTACTGCCGATAAAGATAATGAGGATTATCAAAAGGTAGTAAAGGCATACCAAAGTCAGTTAGTGGCTGAATATATTCTAGAAAAGAATAAAGGAGCAAGTGTTCCTGCATTTGATTATGATAAAGATTATAAAGTTGATAAAAACTTTGTAAGCGACATTGAAGGATATCAATCAAGTTCAGATGGAAAGAAAGTTATTAAGATTGGTACTTGTGGTTCTGCCGATACATTTAGAGCGGTACAAAAAGTGTTAGACGATGAAAATTCTGGAATCTATTTAGATGTAGTTGTATTTGATGCATATAACTTACCAAATGAAGCTTTAAATAATGGCGAAATTGATTTGAACTCGTTCCAACACAAAGCATATTTGAAAAATGAATGTGAAGCACAAGGATATGATTTAACAGCGATTGGTGATACAAGTTCTGCTCCATTGACTTTATATTCAAAGAAAGTGGATTCTTTAAAAGCATTAAAAGAGTTAGCTGGTAAAAAAGAAGACTAATTGAAAAAAGCCGATTTTTCGGCTTTTTCATTTGAGTAATTGTTGAAGATCTTCTTTAAGTTCATCACTAAATCCATCTAAATCATTCATAGTGATGGCTTCATCACGCAATAAACCTAATAATATAATGAACATATTTGATCGAGATACATCTCTTGCCAAAACGCCAGGACTTTTATAGTCCTCATAAATTTTCTTTCGTAGAGCCCAGTATTTATCAGAAGATAATGCATCTGAATTTAAAATGGATTTGTATTCCTCAACGAGCTTATCCATATAGGCTTCTTGCCAGCTACCTAGTTTCTTTCTAAATAATTTCCAATCTTTTTCCATGTTGACCTCCTATTTAAATAAAGTTTGAATGATTTGATTAATACTCATAGAGTGCAATTGATCTGTATCTTTTAATGTTTTTGAATTCCAGTGAAATAAAGATACATTACTTGGTTCAGTAAAACTAGAATCGACAGTGCAATTTGGATAACGACTGTACCAGTCTGGATAATACGTTTTCATAATTTTTTGTGCATATCCGACAGCTTGTGAATTTGAATTTCCATTTTGGTCATATGTACCTGAAATTTTAACACCTGGAGGACTAGAGTGAGCAATCAATAAACTGCCATCCTCACATACGGCAAGTACAATATAAACATGAGCATTCGCCATAGAGACAATATCACCTGGTTTTGCGTTTTGAATGGAATCTTTATAGCTTCCTAACTTCATGTTCGCAAATGTTTTAGTCATTTCTTCAGCCTTTAATACATAGCCATTGCCATGATTGGATTTGGTTTCTAATGTATTGTAGATAGACCAACCGACATAGCCAGAACAATCGAGTCCTTTATGGATTTCATACATATAGTTTTCATAATTGTATGAACTATCTTGTGTATCATAGAAGGATTTCCATTCCTTAGATAAGCCCAAAGTTAACGCTTCAGTTCCGGAACCTGTTTGTGCTTCGTTCCAGCCTCCACCATAAATATACAGGGTTTGACCAACGGGTTTTAACGCGTTCTTTAAAAAAGTAGTTGTCGTATGAATGGGTTTTGATTGAACTTTTGTTTCTTCTGTTTTATGAGATGAAGATATTCCAAAGATAATTACACACAGTATTAAGATAGGCAATAAAATACGGTCATAGCGAATTTTTCTTTTTTTCATTATTTCTTGACCTCTTCTATCAATTCATCAATATAAGAATCATCAATGTCAAAGCCTAAATAACATAGACCGCGATAGATGAAGTTCATATCACTTAAATTCAGGATTTGATTCATCAATTCCTTTTTCTTGTCATTAATCAAAGACATGTCATAATCACTTGTATTGCCACAAGGATGTGTGCACGTTTTGCAGCTTGGCGATATCTTGTCTTTTTCTTTGTGTACTGTATCAATTAGATCTTGTGTAACCGTATGATTTCTTAGATGTTGAAGACAATCTAAAATAATTGTGTCTGTGTTTTCTGTTTTTGGATTTGAATCCACGGTTTTAGAAAGACCAATTAAAGCAGACCATAATTTAGTTTCCATCAGATTTTACCTCCACATTAAAATAAGTATCTGGATAGGGTTCATCCTTTAAAGTATAGTGCCACCACTCGGATTCTAAAGGGATAAATCCATTGTCTAACATTAAATGTCTTAATGTCATTCGATTTTGAATCTGTATTGTTGTTAATCCATCCTTATGTAAAGGACTAGAAATATCGCCAAAGTAATCAAAGTAAGATCCCATATCTAATTCTTTTCCTGTTTTTTCATCAACTAAAGTTAAATCGACAGTGCTACCTCTGGTGTGCGCTGATTTTTCAATGATAAAGTCATTCTCAAAAAGATATTTTTTGGAATATTTTGGATAGAAAATGGATTTCATTTTATCATCCTCAGTATCTTTCCAAGTCATGAAATGATCAAGGGCACTTTGAGGTCGATAGGCATCCCATATCTTTAATCGATATCCCATTTGTCTTGCCTTTGAATTGATTACTTTTAATTGCTTCACCAATTCTTTTGTTCCTAACGCTACCGGATCTATATAGCCATCAATGATTTCACCAATGAAATTGTAAGTTGTGCAATAGCGAATATCTAAAAGAATATCGGGGATTTCTTTTTGTATATTTAATAATTTCATGTATATATTCTAATATATTTGTTTATGTTAATCCACTTATGTTTTGTGTATAATACATGTTAGAAATGAGGTAATAAACATGAAATTTAGTGATATTGATTTTTCAGCCATTTCAAGAATGATGGACAATATGAGCGATGAAGAAAAGAATAAGTTAAATGACATGGCTCAAAATATGATGAATAATATGAAACAAAACGAAGAGCCTGAAGAAGAAACTGACTTTTATGAAGCTTTAAATATAAATGAAGAAGATTATGCAGATTTTCCGGGAAGTGTCTTAGATCAAATCGAAGCAGGAAGTGATTTGGAAGTCTATTATGAAGATGTAAAGGATGTTGATTTTAGTGCGAGTGCCTTATTTTATGCGAAAGCTACTTTGAATATGTTGCGAAAATACATCTATCCTATCTTTAAGAATTTCTTTGATGGATTTAATAATCCTTCAACGACAACCATCTATTCCTATTTATATCCTTTAATGAACCAGGATAATATTCATAAGTTGTTTGATGAAGAGTTTGGTACACCAGAAGGATGGATGGAACTTAAAAATGCTCTTCAACAAATCTATATTATTTTAAATCGTGCAGAGTATGATTTTGTGAGTTATGAAGATTTACAATTATTAAAAGATATCTTGTTTAATCAAGAAGTATTATTGAAAATTAAGAATCTATGAAAAAGCTAAAAATCAATACGAGTCTTGAACAAATGGATGAATGGACATATGAATCGTATGTGAGTGATTATATATTTGAGAATGTTTGTATTGAAGAAAACTTAGATAATATCACGATGGATGGGTGTAAATTTAGCAAGTGTCAATTTAAAGATTGTAGCTTTAGCTTTATTGAATATATGGATATTATTTTTGATCATTGTGAATTTGAAAATGTACACTTGAATCAATGTAGTTTAAGTCGTGTTCATTTCATTTCTTGTCGAATCAGTGGAATGGAACTTTCACAAAGCTTAGTGCAAGATACATTATTTCAATTATGCAAAGGACATTATTGTGACTTTGGTGGCAGTACATTTAAAGAGTGTGCATTTGACATCAATGATTTAACGGGTTCAGGATTTGTTCAATGTGATTTTAAAAAGACTTCATTTGATAAATGTATATTAAATTCAACGGAATGGTTTAACACAAAATTAAAAGAGCTTGATTTCTCAAGCTGTGAAATTGAAAACATTGCGGTGTCGAGTGATAAATTAACAGGTGTTGTCGTGAATTCATCCCAAGCGCTTGAATTTGTGAAACTTTTAGGTATTGTAGTTAAAGATTGATATATTGTTTCAATCTTTCGGGCATGGATTCAATCAACATATTGACTAGCGTTTCTATATCTAGATACATATTTTTTTCGACCCAGGACTTAGTCATTTCAATAGATCCATGACAATACATTTGAAGTAGAAAGTCTAGTTGTGGATCAATTGTCGTCTTTGTTTCGATTTTCTTTTTGTAGAAATCATAGATACAGCGATAATCATAGTTTGTCAAAGAATTGTAGTCATCTTCTTTAAAGGCTTCTTTAAAGAATGTGTTTTGGCTTTGAATAAAAGTGAATTTCTTAATTAAAGCTTCTTTTAAAGTGGTTTGATCAGCCATTTCTTTAAAAGAGTCTAGACATAGCTTTTCAAAATACCAGTTTACTAGATCTTCTTTATCTTCAAAATTACGATAAAAAGTCTGTCGTGTTAAATTTGATTCCTTTGTGATTTGAGTGACTGTAATCTTGTTTAAGGGTTGTGTTTTTAATAAGTTTAATAGCGCATTTGCGATTGTTAGTTTTGTATCGTTCATATAACTATTATATGTCATGACAATTGACTTTAAAAGAGGACTAGCTTAAAATTAAAGAAAAGAATTAGAGGAGTAATGAATATGCAGTTAGGCGAATCGATGGAAGATTATTTAGAAGCCATATTAGTTTTATCAAAATGTTTAGATCATGTTCGTAGTGTTGATGTCGCAAGTTATTTGGGTTTTTCTAAGCCTAGCGTCTCACATGCCGTAAAATTATTGTCTGAGCAAGGATTAATTGTTTTAGATGTTAGTAAATTTTTAACTTTAAGTGAAGAAGGAAAGAGAATCGCAGAAGAAACATATGCGCGTCATACTTTCTTTTCAGATATGCTACAAAATATTGGGGTACCTAAAAATATTGCGACAGAAGATGCTTGTCGTATTGAACATGTGATTTCACAAGAAACTTTTGAGGCAATTAAAAAGTATTATCAAAATAATAAAGACTAGCTATAGATTGTATCTGTAGCTTTTATTTTGAAAGGAGCAAGGAAAATGAGACCAGAAATATTAGCGCCCGTAGGAAGTATGGAAGCATTAAATGCAGCATTAGCAGCAGGATGTGATGCTGTTTATTTTGGCTTGCCAAGTTTTGGAGCTAGAGCATTCGCAAATAATTTTGACTTAGAAACTACAAAAGAAGTTATTGAAAGATGTCATTTGTGTGGTGTAAAAGTATATATTACGATGAATACAATATTATATGAGGATGAAATAGAGGATGCCTACAATATGGCAAAAAAGGTTCATTCTTTTGGTGTAGATGCGTTGATCATTCAAGATTTAGGTTTTATCCATCTTTTGCATCATAGACTACCCAATTTGGTGCTACATGCTTCTACACAGCTTTCAGTTTCTAATCCTTATCAAATTGAACAACTAAAAAAATTAGGTGTTCAACGTGTTGTTTTAGCTAGAGAATGTACAAAAGAAGAAATTCAAGCATGTGTAGATACAGGTATTGAAGTGGAAGTTTTTGCGCATGGAGCTTTATGCATTTGTTATTCGGGGCAATGTTATTTTTCAAGTGTACATTATGGGCGAAGTGGAAATCGTGGAATGTGTGCGCAACCATGTCGAATGAAATACACCCTTTATGAAGATGGAAATAAAGTGGATACGCATGGAGAATATGTATTAAGTCCAAAAGATCTATCTTTGATTGATGAAGTGAATACATTAGCGGATATGGGGGTTTGTTCGTTAAAAATTGAAGGGCGAATGAAGAGCGCTCCATATGTTTATGAGAGTGTTTCACAAGTCAAAAAGGTATTAGAGAATATGGAACGAAATGTTGAGGACAAACAAAACTTACGTGTTACATTCAATCGAGAATATACTGTAGGTCATATGTATAGGGCTAGTGGCAAAGAATTAATGAATAGTAAAACTTGTAATCATCAGGGAATTGAAATTGGCAAGGTTGTAAAGGTAAATAAAAATAAGATTTGCATTCAATTAAGTCAAGATCTGCATCAAAATGATGGAATTCGTTTTGAAAAAGAGAACTTGGGTTGTCATGTGAATTTTATGTATGATAAGAAACAAAAGTTGATTTCTTTCATGCCTAAAAATAATACAGTTCTAATCGAAGGACCAGTAGGGGTTCATGTAGGTAGTATTGTTCGTAAAACAATGGATTCTGAATTGAATAAAATAATTGATGAAAGAATTCGTACATCCAATCGTCAAAGCAAGGTTAATGCGATAGTAACTTGTAGTGCAGTTGGAAAGCCGATGGTAATGGAAGTGTATAAGGATTCGACAAGCGTTTGTGTTTCTACTGAAATTGATAGTGTACAGGCTTTAAAGCGTGCAACGGATGAAGAAACGTTAAACAAACAGTTTTCTAAGACAAAAGATAGTTGGGCAAGTTTTGATCATATTGAATATCATTTGGGTAAAGACATTTATTTTCCAATTTCAGTTATGAACCAACTTCGTAGGGATGCTCTTGAGAAAATGAAAGAGGCTTGTTTAAAACAGGAGCCGCTTGTTGAAAAAGAATATAGTTATATTCCACAAGAGAGTAAAACCTCATTTGATTTGTTTGAAATTAATTCAATGAATCAAAAGGTTGATGATTCTTCTTGTTATGTGAGTGAAATGTTTAACAGTAATCAAATCTTAGAAAAATCAAATATAACGAGTGTTGATGGATTCGTGAATGCACATCTAGGTAAAGGAAAAATTGTAGATTCATTAAATGTTTCTAATTCATATAGTGTGGCTGCTATCTTAGAAATGGGATATGAAAGTTGTGTAATCAGTGATGAGTGTGACAAGTATCAGGTTGAAGAAATAATGAAGGGCTTTTCGAATCGTTATCATTTTGATGCTCCAGTCTATAAGACTTTGTATCAGAAACGACGCTTGATGACGATGAAACATTGTCCTGTAAATACGGCTTTAAAAGATGGTGAGAGAATGAATTGCGGTTTGTGCCATCATCATCGTTATGAGCTTGAAGGCTTAGATGGAAAGCGTGTCTTTTTATTTGGAGATAAAGATTGTCACATGCGATTATATGATGTGAATATTATGAATGAAATTGAAAATCGAAAAGATTATGAATCGTATGGAATAAAACATTTCCGCTTTGTGTTTACTGATGAGAACCAAGAGGAAGTTAAAACCGCTTTCAGAGCCTATAATCGTTGATTTTAGATGGCTTGCGTGCTATTATTTTATTAGCTTAAGGCTTAGAGGAGGATATTTTAATTATGCCTATTATTGTTGATGTATATGCTCGTGAAGTTCTAGATTCACGTGGAAATCCAACTGTTGAAGTTGAAGTAACTACAGAATCTGGTGCTTACGGACGTGCTATGGTACCAAGTGGTGCAAGTACTGGTGTTCGTGAAGCTTTAGAATTACGTGATGGAGATAAAGCTCGTTACTTGGGAAAAGGAACAACTAAAGCTGTTGAAAACGTAAACACTAAAATTGCTCCAAAAATTATCGGTATGGATTGCCGTGACCAGGTATTAATTGACAAAACAATGTTAGAATTGGATGGAGACCCATTCAAGAAAAATTTAGGTGCTAACGCTACTTTAGGTGTTTCTATGGCTTGTGCTTTAGCAGCTGCTGATTTCTACGGAGAACCTTTATACAAATACTTCGGTGGATTCAACGGAAAAACATTGCCAGTTCCTATGTGCAACGTTATCAACGGTGGATCACACGCTGACTCTACAGTAGATTTCCAAGAATTCATGATTATGCCAGTTGGTGCTAAGAGTGAAAAAGAAGCTGTTCGTATGGCTGCTGAAACTTTCCACGCTTTAAAATCTGTATTAAAGAAAAAAGGATACAACACTAACGTTGGTGACGAAGGTGGATTCGCTCCAAGCTGTAAAGATGGAAACGAAGAACCTCTTGAATTATTAGTTGAAGCTATGGAAGCTGCTGGATATGTTCCAGGAAAAGATATGAAGATCGCAATGGACGTTGCTGCTTCTGAATTCCACAACACTGAAACTGGATTATATGAATTGAAAAAATCTGGTCAAGGAACTAAGACTAGCGATGAAATGATCGACATGTACGAAGAATGGATCGCTAAATACCCAATCATCTCTATCGAAGATGGATTAGGAGAAAGCGACTGGGACGGATGGAAAAAATTAACTGACCGTCTAGGAGACAAAGTACAATTAGTTGGTGATGACTTATTCGTAACTAACCCTTCAATCCTTTACGAAGGAATCGAAAAAGGAATCGCTAATGCAATCTTAATCAAAGTTAACCAAATCGGTACTTTAACTGAAACATTCGACGCTATCGAAATGGCTAAGAAACACGGATACACTTGCATCGTATCTCACCGTTCAGGAGAAACTGAAGACACTACAATCGCTGACATCGCTGTTGGATTGAACGCAGGACAAATCAAGACTGGTTCATTAAGCCGTACAGACCGTATTGCTAAATACAACCGTTTAATGCGTATTGAAGACGAATTGAACCAACGTGGAACTGTTAACGTTGCTGAATATCTTGGAGACAAGACTTTCTACAACTTACCAGCTGTTGAATTCAAAAAGTAGTATTTCACTAAGAACTTTAGCTAAATAAGACCCTTCGGGGTCTTTTTTTTTGTGGCGTTTCGTATTACTATTAAACAAGTAAAAGGAAGTGCTATATGGTTAGGACAATTGTATGTGATTTAGATGGATCTTTAATGAATCCGAGTAGTGGAATCTATGTCAATGAAGTTGTTAAAGAAGCATTGATTGAAGTTGAAAAAAGAGATGTCTTAGTCGTATTAAATTCAGCTCGATGCTTTCAAGGCGTATATCCATTGTCTAAACAGATTTTGATGCAAGATTTTGGTGGATATGTCATTAGTTGTAATGGAGCCCATTGTTTTGATGTGAAAATGAAAAAGACGATGTTTGAGTATGTAATCTCAAATAACGATGTTTCATTTATTTGGCAATATGCTCAAAAGCATAATTTAGGCGTTGGATATAGTCAACCCGATTATTTTGTGGCAAATAAAATGACACATGGATTTGAACTGGACATGCATAATTGTGATGTGGATTACATTTTAACGAATCACATGGAAAAATATTTAAAGGGTTCTGTGTGGAAAGTGTCTATATCGGATTCAAAATCACGAATTGATTCAATTTATGATGAAATGAAATCGATTATTGAATTAAATTGTAATGTAAAAGTTGTGCATAGTACAGATACGATGATTGACATTATTCATAAGGATTGTGAAAAGTTAAATAGTGTGAACCGCTTGTTGAAGAATCTTGAAATCTCTTGGAAAGATGTCAGTTCCATCGGAGATGGTTCAAGTGATGCGCCTGTATTAGAAGCATCTGGTCTTGGTGTTACTCTTGAAAATGGTTGTGAAGCATGTAAAAAAGTCGCAAAAAAAATTGTTCCTTCATGTTATGAAGATGGCTGTATAGAGTGGTTAAAGGAGTTATAAAAATGAGAGTAGTCGATATGCATTGTGATACGATTCTAGAATTATTGAGTCGTGATTTAAAAGGGAAAGAGGCAAGTTTGTATTCAAATGATTTGTCGATTGATTTGGAAAAAATGAAAAAGGGTAATTATTTATTACAGAATTTTGCGTTGTTTACAGATCAAAAAGAACTAGCTATTCCTGAGCAACAGACAATGCGTTTGTATGATGAATATTGTACACAAATGGATAAGTATGCAGATTATATTGCACCTGTATATACGTTTAGTGATATTGAGAAGAATGATAAAGAAGGAAAATTATCAAGCTTATTAACTTTAGAAGATGGTGGTGTTTGCTTCAATGATTTAGCGATGTTAAGAAACTACTATCGCATGGGTGTAAGAATGATTGCACTAACATGGAATTATGAGAATGGAATTGGTTATCCAAACCTTTCTATGAAAGATATGAATGGAAATCGACCTAACTATAAGCGTAGTGTAGATACAGAAAGAGGATTGACAGAGTTTGGAATTTCATATGTAAAAGAAATGGAAAGACTAGGCATGATCGTTGATGTTTCTCACTTAAATGATGCTGGTTTCTATGATGTATTGAAATATACGACAAAACCATTTGTGGCATCACATTCAAACGCAAGAAGTGTATGTAATGTAGCACGTAATATGAGTGATGATATGATTCTTCAATTGGCAAAACGTGGTGGTGTCATGGGACTTAATTTCTGTGGCAGTTTCTTAGCGGATCGTGATGATCACAAGAGTTGTGTCGAAGATATGGTGAAACATATTCTATATATCAAAGATCTTGCAGGAATTGATGTCATTGGATTAGGTACAGATTTTGATGGGATTTCATGTCCTTTAGAAATTGAAGATGCTTCTATGATGAATCTATTAGAAGAAGCTTTATATAAGGCAGGGCTTACACAAGAAGAAGTAGAAAAAATCTTCTATAAGAATGTATTAAGAGTTTATAAAGAAGTGTTGTAAATGGATCGTTTGATCCATTTTTTTTGTTTTTGTTGAAGAATATGATATAATTTCAGATGTAAATTTCTGTAAGAAATGTGAAAGAGAGAATGAAATATTATGGAATTATTGAAATTATTAGGCATTCTAATTGTTGTAATCGGATTTGTATTAAAATTGGATTCGATTTTGATTATTATGATTGCCGCTATTGTGACTGCACTTGTTGCAGGTATGGATCCAGTTACTTTCTTGGAAACACTTGGATCAAGCTTCGTCGCTAACCGCAGTATGTGCGTGTTTGTGATGGTTATGGTAGTTACGGGAACTCTGGAAAGAAATGGTTTAAAACAAGCAGCAGCTAATTTAATGAAGAAATTTAAAAATGCATCAGCCGGTGTTGTTCTTGCGATTTATGGTGTATTCCGTCTAGTCTTTGCGGCATTTAATGTAAGCTTTGGTGGCGTTGCCGGATTTGTTCGTCCTATTGTATTGCCTATGGCGACTGCTGCAGCTAAGAAAAATGGTAAAAAGATCAGTGAAAAGTATGAAGAAAACTTAAAAGGAATGGCAAGTGGTATGGAAAATATCGCATGGTTCTTTGGGCAAGTTTTGTTTGTAGGAACAAGTGGAATGATCTTAGTGCAATCTACATTAGCTGGCTTAGGATACAATGTTGAATTGGTCGATTTAATGAAAGTACAAATTCCAGTGGCAATTATTGCCGTAGCTGTTGCGATTGTGTATTACTATCTTAAAGATAAACAATTATCTAGAAAGGAGACTAAATAATGAATCCAATTCAATTTTATACGAGTGTAGATGTTACACTTTCAGAAAAACTATTAGAAGTCATGTATTGTCTAATTGGATTGATTTCTATTTATGTTGCCTTTAAAAATCTAAAAGATAAAGAAAATAAAAACAGTGTTGGTTCGTTTGTTTTCTGGTTTGATCTAGGAGTTATGTTTGTGCTAGGCAAATGGTTACCTGCCTTGGCTGATGGTATCTTATTGATTATCTTGGTTTTACCTCCAATTCTAAAGAAAGTTTCACCTGGTAATGAGCCAGAACCTACTCTTGATGAGATGGAACAAAACAACAAGAAAATTGGTACAAAAGTATTTGTTCCAGCTGTATGTATTGGTTTGTTCGCATTACTTGCAGCTTTCTTCACAAAGATTTCACCATTAGTTGGAATGAGTGTAGGTGTTTTTGTAGCCATGATCATTTTGCGTATCTATTCAAAATCAAATACACCAAGTGTCTTCTTAAAAGATTGTCGTAGAATGATGGATGTGGTTGGACCATTAAGTATGCTTCCAATGTTACTTGCTGCTTTAGGTGCCGTATTTACAGCTGCAGGTGTTGGAGATGTCATTTCTAGTTTAGTATCTAATATTATTCCTGCAGGCAATGTTACAATTGGAATTATTGTTTATGCGATTGGCATGGCGGTATTTACCATGATCATGGGAAATGCTTTTGCGGCAATTACCGTAATGACAGTTGGTATTGGGGCACCTTTTGTCCTTAAATATGGAGCAGATCCAGTAGTGATTGGATCTCTAGCATTAACTTGTGGATATTGTGGTACACTATGTACGCCAATGGCAGCAAACTTTAATATGGTTCCTGTCGCAATCTTAGAAATGAAAGATAAAAATGGTGTCATTAAAAAACAAGTGCTTGTTGCCGTAATTATGTTAGTGGTACAAATTGTCATGATGATCATGATGTCATAGGAGATGAAATGTTATGAAAAAAGTATTAATTACAGGTTTTGATCCTTTTGGAGGAGAAAAAATCAATCCAGCTTATGAAGCTGTTAAATTATTGCCGGATGAAATTGGTGGGGCAAAAATCGTTAAGAAAGAAATTCCTACAGTATTTCAAAAAGGGCCAGATGCAGTTTATGAAGCGATTCAAGAGAATCAGCCAAATTTTGTATTGTGTATTGGTCAAGCAGGAGGAAGAAGTCAAGTCACACCAGAATGGGTGGGTATTAACTTTAGAAATGCCAGAATTGCCGATAATGAAGGCAATCAACCTTTACAGACAAGTGTTGTAGAAAATGGGCCAGAAGCTTATTTTACAATGCTTCCTGTATTTAGAATGGTTGAAAAAATGAAGGAAAATGGAATTCCAGCAAGTGTTAGTTATACAGCAGGTACTTATGTTTGTAACGATGTAATGTATTCTGTATTGCATTATTGTCATACAGAATTTAAAGATGTAAAAGGTGGCTTTATGCATGTACCTTTTGCGACTGAACAAACAGTAAATCAGCCAGCAGGAACTCCTGGAATGAATTTAAAAGATATTGCTAAAGCCATTGAATTGTCTGTAGAAGCTATGTTAGAGAGTGATACGGATATTAAAGTGGTTTCTGGAGAAACGCATTAAGAGAAAAGATTTGTTCTTTTCTTTTTTTCTTGTTCAAAAAAAAGGGTGAGTCTATTATTATGACTCACCAAGAAATAGGAATATATGAAATAAACAGAATAAGTTATTTAGGAAAGGGTTATATGTATTGGGTTGATACCTGTTTATTTCTGTCTATAGAATAGTTTTAAAAACTTAAAAGAAGCTTAAAGAAATGATGAAAATATTTACAGTTTTATGAAAATTTGCAAATTCTTTCTTGACACTATGTATATGACGAGTATAATAAGCACTATAAAGTAAATCGAGTAAAGATAGAGGCAGCATTGCATCAGAGTAAAGCATGGAGTTGGCAGACTGTGAAGTGTTTGAAAGGTAACCAATGCCGAAAGAGATAAAATGGCAATTTTGTTTCTTGGGGTTATAAGGAATACTTATAACACTCCTTCGTCAGGAAGAGGCGTTATCTTATAGTTAATGAGATTGTTTTTTAGCTATGTGGTATGCCGCATAGCTTTTTTCTATTCTTTGCCGATTAGAGAAGGAGAAAAAGAAATATGAACTTTAAAAAATTAATGGCATCTGCCATGGTATGTGCTTTTGCACTAACAGGATGTGGATCAAACACAGCTACAACATCAGAAGATAAAGACACATTTGTAGTAGGAATGGAATGTGCATATGCTCCATTTAACTGGCAAACTTCTGAAAAAACAGATACTTCTGTAAAATTAGGAAAATCTGGATATGCGGATGGATATGATGTTCAAATCGCAAAAAAGATCGCAAAAAAATTAGGAAAGAAATTAGTTATTAAGAAAACTGCATGGGATGGATTGATTCCAGCTTTAGAGGGTGATGAAATCGATGCGATTATCGCTGGTATGACTAAAGATAAAACACGTGAAGAAGGAGCAGACTTTACAACTCCATATTATGATTCAAAGGGAATGATCATGATTGTTCGTAAAGATGGTGAAGAAGCTGGATATACAGATATTCAACAATTTACAGGTAAAAATATTGTTGGTCAAAAATCAACAAACTATGATTCAGTCATTGATCAAATCAAAGGTGTAAATCACGTAACACCAAAGGCTACTTATCCAGAAATGGTATTAGCTTTACAACAACACGAAGTGGATGGAATTACTGCTGAAATGGCAGTTGCCAAAGGTGTTGTAGAAGCAAACCCTGACTTAACAGTCGTTCAATTTGCAGATGGACATGGTTTTGATTGTGATACAACTGTTTCAATCGCATTAAAAGAAGGTTCTCGTGATTCTGAATTCTTCAAAAAAGTTCAAAAAGCATTAGATAGTATTAGTGATGAAGAACGTGAAGAAATGATGGAACATGCAGTAGAAAACCAACCAACAGAGGATTAATTATGCGTATTGATTTTGCGAAAGCTTGGAACATATTTGTTCATAATCTACCTCTTTTCCAATATGGAATTGAGATGACCTTGTTGTTCGCATTTGTTGGTACGTTTGCAGGATTTGTCGTCGGCTTATTAGTCGGCGGCATTCGTGCGATTGAAATCAACGAATATGATTCAATGGGTATTAAAGTTTTAAAAAGAATAGGTAGAATCATTACGGGATTGTATATTTGGGTGTTCAGAGGTACACCAATGATGGTTCAAGCTATGTTTATTTACTATTTAGGTAAACCTGTGATTGGATGGACTCCGATTACAGCAGGTTTGATTATTATTTCAATCAATACAGGCGCTTATATGGCTGAAATTATTCGTTCTGGAATTCAGTCTGTGGATAAAGGGCAAAATGAAGCTGCGATGTCTTTAGGTATGACAACGACGCAAACTTTGATGTATGTTGTATTTCCTCAGGCCATTAAAAATTCATTTCCTTCTATTGGAAACCAATTGATTGTAAATATTAAGGATAGTTCAATGTTGAATGTTATTACGGTAACGGAATTGTATTTCCAGACAACATCTGTAGCAGGAAGTAACTATCGTTATATTGAAACGTTTATGGTTTCAGCAGTTTTATATTTAATTTTAACAACACTTGCTTCTTTCTTATTGAATTATCTTGAAAAAAGAATGGATAGCGAAAGCAGTATGAAAGATTTCTGTAGCTAGGAGGATATTTATGGAAACAGTTATTCAAATTCAACATCTCCAGAAACATTTTGGAAATCTTAAAGTATTAAATGATGTAGATTTCGACATTCATAAAGGAGAAGTGGTTACGATTATTGGATCGAGTGGATCTGGTAAGAGTACGATGTTAAGATGTGTAAACCTATTAGAAAGAATGGATGGAGGCCATGTTCTATATCATGGTAAAGACATTCTAAGTGGTCAAATGGATGTCAATGAATATCGTTCAAAGGTTGGAATGGTGTTCCAAAGTTTTAATTTATTTAATAATTTGACTGTTTTAGAAAACTGCATGTTAGGTCAGATTCGTGTTTTAAAGAAATCAAAAGAAGAAGCGAAGGCTACAGCTTTAAAATTCTTAGATGAAGTAGGAATGAAAGAATTTGCGAATAAGCCAAGCACTAAACTTTCAGGTGGACAAAAGCAACGTGTTGCGATTGCTCGTGCCTTGTGTATGGATCCAGAAGTGCTACTATTTGATGAACCAACAAGTGCATTAGACCCAGAAATGGTTGGTGATGTTTTGGATGTCATGAAAAAGTTAGCTGATGAAGGTTTGACTATGGTTATCGTTACACATGAAATGCAGTTTGCCAGAGAAGTCAGTGATCGTGTTATTTTTATGGATAAAGGTGTCATTGCAGAACAGGGGAGCCCAGAACAGTTGTTCGAGCATCCTCAACAAGAAAGAACACAACAATTTTTATCTCGTTATCAAAGCCGTTAAGCGGCTTTTTCTTTTTGTGAAAAAATTCGTTTGTTGAGACGAGTTCATTGAAAAAAGGCCTAGTTAGTGTTATATTATTATCGATTAATGGAGGAAAAATACAATGGAAAAAAGACCAGTAATTTTGGTTGTTATGGACGGTATTGGTATTCGTGAAGATAAGAAGAACAATGCTGTTGCATTAGCCAACAAACCAACACTTGATAAATTGTGGGCAGAATGTCCACATACACAACTTCGTGCTCATGGACTTGCAGTAGGACTTCCTACAGATTCAGATATGGGTAACTCAGAGGTTGGACACAATGCTTTAGGTTGTGGACAAATTTATTCTCAAGGAGCTAAATTAGTTAACGAAAATATTGAGTCTGGAGAAATCTTCAATTCTAAAACTTGGAAGGATTTAGCTGAAAATGCAAAAGGAAATAAAATGCATTTCATTGGTCTTTTAAGTGATGGAAACGTACACTCTAATATTTCTCACTTAAAGGCTTTGATTAAAGAATCTAAAAATGAAGGTATTAAGGAAGTTCGTGTTCATGCATTACTTGATGGACGTGATGTTCCTGCAACTTCAGCTTTAGAATATGTAAATGATATTGAATCATTTATGGCAGAATTAAATGATGACAATTTCCACGCATGCATCGCTAGTGGTGGTGGACGTATGCAAATCACAATGGACCGTTATGAAGCTGACTGGTCTATGGTTGAGCGTGGATGGAAAATTCACGTAATGGGTGAAGGAAGACAATTTGCTTCAACTACAGAAGCTATTGAAACGTATCGTAAAGAATTAAATGTTGTTGACCAAGATCTTCCAGGATTTGTCATCGCAAAAGATGGTGCTCCAGTTGGAACTATCGATGATGGAGATAGCGTTGTATTGTTCAACTTCCGTGGTGACCGTGCTCAAGAAATCTCTTTAGCATTTGATGGAGATGCTTCATTTGATAAATTTGATCGTGTTAAAGTTCCAAATGTTAAATTTGCAGGTATGTTACAATATGATGCAGACCTACAAATTCCAAAGAACTATTTGACGGAACCACCAAAAATTAAATATACATTAACTGAAGAATTGTGTAAACATGGTATTCGTGAATATGCAATCAGTGAAACGCAAAAATATGGACACGTTACATATTTCTGGAATGGTAACCGTTCAGAAAAATTTGATGAGTCTTTAGAAACTTATGTTGAAATCCCAAGTGATGTAGTTCCATTTGAACAAAGACCTTGGATGAAGGCTGCTGAAATCACTGATAAATTGTGTGAAGCAATCGAAAGTGGAAACTATGATTTCATTCGTACAAACTATCCAAACGGTGACATGGTAGGACACACTGGAAGTTTACCAGCAACTATCATTGGTGTTGAATCAGTAGACTTAGAACTTGCACGTGTTATTGAATCTGTAAATAAAGTAAATGGTATTTTATTAGTTACTGCAGACCACGGTAATGCGGATGATGAAAGTAAGACTAGCCACACATTAGCACCAGTTCCATTCATCGTATACAATGCGGAATGTGAATTAAAAGAAGGCGAAGATCTAGGATTGTCAAATGTTGCAGCTACAGTTTGTGATTTCTTAGGATTAGAACCAAACGAACACTGGAACCCATCTTTAAAAAAATAATTTAGATTATTAAGGAGTAATGTTAAAAAAACTTTACTCCTTTTTTACTTGCTTTCATGATAAAATGACAAAAAAAGAGGGTTGATTTTATGGAACGAGTCTTAATTGTTGAAGACGATGAAAATATTCGTCAATTATTAAAATTAACATTGGCTAGTTTTAATTATGAACTAGTTGATTTTGAAAATGGAAAAGATGCATATGATTATCTACAAAACAATAAAGTAGATTTAGCCATATTAGATTTGATGTTACCAGGCATGAATGGATATGATATATTAAAATTTATTCGTTCAAAGGCAACGCTTAAAGATTTACCTGTTATTATCTTAAGTGCAAAAGATAAAGAGCTTGATAAAATCATGGGACTTGATTTAGGAGCTGATGATTATTTGACGAAGCCATTTAGTGTGTTAGAGCTTGCTGCTCGTATTCGTTCATTACTTCGTAGAAGTAAAAAGGATGAACGATTGATTCAAATACATGGCTTATGTATTGATTTAGATAAAAGAACGGTGACAATTCATGAAGAACCGGTTGAATTGACATTCAAAGAATTTGAATTATTGAAATATTTAGCTAAAAATGAAGGTAGAGCTGTATCACGAGAAGAGTTGATCAATCAGATTTGGGGATATGATTTTATTGGTGAAAGCAGAACATTGGATGTACATATTAACTCATTGCGTAAGAAGATGGGAAATGAATATGCACATTGGATTCAATCTGTAAGACAGGTTGGATATCGTTTTGTTGCTGAGGATAACAATGCATAAGAAGATTGTTCATTCGTTTTTAACAACTTTTTTGATCACATTTATCTTGGGCTTTGGTTTACTTTACGTGAGTTTATATAAAGCATCTATTTCTCAAGATCGACAATATTTAATGAATACAGTTAAATTGGTGAAAAACTTAGAAATAGATGATTTAAATACGACTCGTTTGGGTGATACTTTTAAATCGGAGGATATTCGTATCACAATTATTAAGCGAAACGGAAAAGTTTTATATGATAACTATAAAAATAGAATTCGTGAAAAACATCTGCAGCGTGAAGAGGTAAAACAAGCTATTGCTCAAGGTACAGGGACATGTATTCGTCATTCAGATACAATGCAACGTTCTTATTTATATGTAGCTGATTATGAGGAAGATAATCAAACAATTGTTCGTTTAGCTATGCCATTTGATGGGTTGAGCCAATCTATTTCGATATTATTAGCACCATTTTTATTTAGTATTGCCGTATCTTTTATGGTGGTATTTGTTTTGTCTAAAAAAATGGCCAATGAAATTGTAGAACCTTTTAAAGATATCACAAATACAATTAATTCAACAGATATTTCAAAAGAAGTACTATCGTTTCATAAATATAATTATCCCGAACTTTATGGAATCACAGATGCATTGACGAAAATGTCCGAAGAAAATAAAAAGTATTTAGAAAGACTGGAAAAAGAAAAAAAGGTTCGCCAGGAATTTTTCAGTAATGCGAGTCATGAATTAAAAACACCACTCACTTCTATTCGTGGATATACAGAATTGATTCGTTCGCATACAATTCAGGATAGTGCTCAAATCGATACATGTTTAGATTGTGTTTTAAAAGAGAGTGACCACATGACGCAGTTGATCAATGATATTTTAACGATTTCAAAATTAGAAACAGAAGAGATGCAAGTCACATATTCGCATATTCAAGTAAAGAAATTGTTGGATTCTGTTGTCGAGACTTTAAAACCACAAATTGAAGCGATGCATTTAAATGTTTATGTGAATGCGACAGAGTTTACAGTTTTTGCGAGTTTAGATCATATTAAAGGTATCTTCTATAATTTAATTTCGAACGCAATTAAGTACAATAAACAAAACGGACGAATAGATGTTGTTCTTAAGAGAAATCAAAAAAATATGTATTTTAGTGTGGAAGATACAGGTGTGGGAATTGCGCAAGAAGATCAGAGTCGAATCTTTCAAAGATTTTATCGTGTGGATAAACAACGCTCAAAAACAATTCCAGGTACAGGCTTAGGTTTGTCGATTGTAAAACATGTTGTCTATTATTATCAAGGCAAAATTCATTTAACTTCAAAGGAAGATGTGGGAACTAAAATCACAGTTGAATTGCCTATTATTGTAAAAGAAAACCCGGAGAATTAGTCTCTGGGTTTTTGTGCATACTCTTGTTTTGATTGTAAAACACGGATTGCGAATACAAATAGAATAACCAATCGAATGAGATCTAGAATCACAAAGAAGATAAATACACGAAGTGAATATTCCTGTGATTTATAGTAGTTCATAAAGGTTGGTAAATAAACTAAAATACGAATAAATTCGCCTATCATACAACATGCGATAATCTTCTTTGTCGCCTTTTGATTGTAGTACATATAGAATAATGGAATGGTCCAAATAAAAGCAGTAAAAATACACAACATAAAGATGTCTTTTGTTGCAAATACTTTTTGCATATCCAAACTTGCGAATAGATTTGAAAAGATTTGGATTAGAATTGGAAATAAAATTAATTCACCATAAATAATAATGCCTAAACGAACGGATAGTTGGGGCAAAGTCATAGGAGCTTTTTCTACTACATATTCATCTTCTTCATCTTGTTCAGTATGTTCGAATTTATTTTCGTATCTGTCTTTGATTTTTTCATAATCTACATTCTTTGTTTGTTTAGCTACCCAATCATCATCTTCATCGTCCAATTCGATTGTGTGATCAAAATAAATCTTACACCAACGATTGTTTCTTAAGTATCCCCCAATTTGGCAAAGCACAATGGTTTTTAAAAGCATACAAGCAACAAGGACAAAGAATGGTAAGATAGTTGTAAGGTTTGACAACAATAATTTGATTGGAAAGTAGATAATCAAAAAACTGATCGCAATATCTATCCAATATAGAATACGAAACCATTTTTTACCGGTTGAAAGAAGAATAAATGTGATGCCATATAAAAGAATCTGTCCGATTCCTAATTTGATCAACATAGAGCGAAAAGCTGGATCATCTACTTTCAAGAATTCCATGCTTGAGAAAAGATATGCCATGGCTAAAAAATAAACGCAAAGTATAAAAAAATAAAGAATAAGATGTATAGTGATTTTATGTTTTGATTTTTGGTATAGGATTAGGTTTTCTTCTTGTTTAGAATACATATATGACCTACTTTCTATTAGAAACGATTGATTCATTTCTCTTAATACATTCTATCACAGAACGTAGAAACTAATAAAATACATTGTCAATATTTTAACAATGGATTAATATATCAAAGGAGGGATAACAAACATGGAATTAAAAACAATTCGAATTCAACGTGTGGTTGAAAAACAAAATTTGGCTTCCGTTATGAAGAGTGGATCATTGGATGTTTTAGCTACACCGCAAATGATCGCATGGATGGAAGAGGCTGCATGTCTATGCCTAGAATTAGAAGAAGGTAAGACAAGTGTTGGCATCAGTATGAATGTGTCTCATGATATGGCAAGTCCACTAGGGGCAACAATCACAATTGAGGCTAAGATGGTTAATGTGGATGGTCGCAAAATTGATTATGAAGTACAAGCGTTCCAAGATGGTAAATCAATTGGAAAAGGTGTACACAGTCGTTTTGTGGTTGATGCACAAAAATTTATCGATAAAACATACAAGAAATAAAAAAAGAAACCCATGTTAATATGCATGGGTTTTAAAATCCGCTTTTGATTCTATCTATATCTTTCTTATCGCCACTAGCCAACCAAACCATATAATCCGGATAATTTGTGTCTTTAAGTGCTTTTATTTCTTGTTTTACACCATCTGCATCTATATTATATCCCTGAATCCATGTTCGGTATTTAGCGGGATATTTGATACTTTTTAATTGTTCGTCACTGATCTTAGTGAATGCATATAAAGTATCGTATGGCTTTTCAACAGGATCATCAATGTTAAAGCTTCCATTTGAAAAGTGATCTAAATAAGGCATAGGACAAATGATATCAACGACATTGGCGATGGCTGGAAGAAATTGTCCAATATCTTGATCATCGCAAGCTACAATAGGCCACGCGAACATATCGGCTGCAACATAAACGTGTTTTGGGGATAATTCTTCTTTTGCGTATTGAAGAAAACCTTGGATGGCGGCTACTTTACTTTCTTTATATGTATTGTGAAAGTTTAGTTTTGAGTTTGCGCTTGCCGTTCCATCAGGAAAGCGAACATAATCAAACTGAATTTCATTAAAGCCTAGATCAGCACACTCTTTGGCAAGTTCTACATTATACATCCATGCTTTTCTAGAATACGCACTAGGCCAGTATTGATCGTTGTAGACAACTAAATTGCCATTATGATCTGTTAATGATTCTTTTGGGTTTTCCATCGCAAAAACAGCATCTTTAAAAGTAACGATACGACTTACACAATAGAATCCCTTCTTTTTGTATTCTTTAATGATTTTTGTTAAGTCTTTTTTTGAAATCATCGCATTATTTGTTGCTTGACTAGGATCTGATAAATAATCCTTACATACATCACTCGCATATAAAACTGAGCCTTCATCATTCTTAGTTTCGACAATAATCGTATTGATGTTCTTTAACTTTTCAATATATTTTTGATTGTTGATGAAATTGTCCATTGATACGTGGACGGACTTAACATGTTTAGGCATCAAATTTTCTTTATATATTTCTTTTTTGATAGGCTTGTAGTCAATTTGTGATGCATAGGCATCTTTAGAATATCCATCTTTGTAGTAATCATCCCAATATGTCGAATAAGATATGGCTTGATCATACTTTTTTAATGCTAATTTTTTTGATGATTCCACATATGCACCACTTAAGTAATAGGTTTTGTTCTGCTTTTTGACTTTGTACCAACGCATTTGGCCTGTGTCTTTATCCCAGTCTTTTTGATCGATGGATTCTACTTTTACTTTTTCACCTTTCTTGACAATCACTTTACTTAGTTTTCCACCTTTTTCTTCTCTTAAGTTTACCAGTCTTCGACAATAAACATAATCTAAGTGAGTAGCTTCATCAAAACTATTTGCGAGATTTGAATTCTTAACTTTTAGTTTATCGTGATTGTATATGATAATGCTTGAATGTTCTTGTTTTTGATGAACTTTTACTTTTGTACCTTTAGGAATTTTAATTTTTTCAATTACAGCTTCACCATCTTCTAAATGTGCTTTTTCTACCGTTAGCTTATTGGTATCGCATTTAATATATCGAGTAGGGTGGAGTGAGTTTGCGGCTAAGGTAAGTAAAAATAAAAAAGCCACGATTATCATTGGAAGAATGAACATTTGTTTACTTTTCATGTAATCACCAATAGAATCGTAGCATAATTCATTTAATTGTCAATTTTCAGAGTGCTTTTTGGGATGATTTCCATCGAATCAGACCAATGTTTAATAGAATTAGGGATAAAGCACCGCAAGTATCAATGCATATGTCTGTAATCTGTGGGCTTCTTCCTGAGACAAAAGATTGATGCCATTCATCACTGCAAGCATATAGAATGCATGTGACCAAAGCGTATAGTGCAGAGCGTTTCACACCATAGTTCTTATACATATAGAATGTATTGAATCCAAGCATGGCATAAATTGTAAAATGTGCGAGTTTACGAACGATATGCATTGAGAATGGTAAAAATTGTAAAAACCAGGCACTTGTTTGTGTGGATTGTTCTGCATTTTGACTGGAAAAATAAAAGATCAGTAGCATGTTACAGATTGTAAAAATGGTAAAAATGTGTTTTTTCAATTCGAAAACTCCTTTTGTTGAATAAATAAAGCGTAGTCCGCCTTTTTGTAGTCGGATTCTTTGAAATAGTGGCGAACATAAACAAAATGATAATCGAAAGCGTTGGACATGTCAAAATCATCTAAAATAATATAACTTGTCACATTGTTTTCATTAATAAATTCTTGAATAGCTCTTGTGCGTGGATTAATCAAAGTGGTAACGGATTTAACATATTTTCCTAAATCAAAGATGTCAAACATGGCCTGAAGTTGTTCTAATGAATAGACTATTCTCCATGAGCTTGTGATGATGATTTGAGCATCATATTTTTCAATGAGTTGCTTCAAAAGTTGAATACTTTCTTTTGAAAAACAATAATAAACTTGATTGACTAAATATGCGTTTAGTGTGGCAATTTTTGGGTGGTTCAATTTATTTGCCAGGACATTTGGTAAATTGTAATCGAGACAATAAGAATTATTTTTACGACTCGGATTGATTACTCCATCGATATCTAAAAATATACATGGTTTCATATGTGTTCCTCCTTTTATTATGATAGTCAAAATTGTACTCAAGTTCAAATGTTGGTATAATTTACAAAAAGGATGTGTGATTATGGAAAATAAAATTGTTCTTGTGACAGGAATGTCAGGGGCCGGAAAATCAAGTGCAATGAATGCTCTAGAAGATTTGGGCTATTATTGTATGGATAATTTTCCTAAGGAATTGTTGGATAATTTAGAAGACTTACTAAGAAAAGATGAGTCTCATTATAAAAATGTAGCACTAAGTGTGAGTGCTATTGATTACCAGGCTTTTGTGAGCTACTTTGAAAATATTAACCGCGATCTTCAAATCTTGTTTTTAGATTGCAGCGATGAAGAATTGTTGTTACGTTATCGCTTTACAAGAAGACAACATCCAATGATCGTGAATCATTTGGCTACAACATTAGAAGATGCGATTGAAGTAGAACGTGATTTTTTGGATCATCTACAAGAGAATTCACAGAATACGATTCATATTGATACGACAAAATTAAGTACTTCTGCTTTGGCAAGTCGTGTTTTACACCGTTTTAAAAGTGCTCAAAGAAGCGTGTTTACAGTCACATTCCAATCTTTTGGATTTAAACATGGAGTACCATTAGATGCAGATATGGTCATTGATGTTCGTTTCTTGCCAAACCCATTTTATGATCCATTGCTTCGAGATAAAACAGGAAATCAAAAAGAAGTATATGACTATGTAATGGATAAACCAGAAACACAAGAGTTTATTGTGAAACTAAAGGATTATTGTGATTTTGTGTTCTCACAATATGAGAAACAGAACAAGTCTCATATGATTGTTGCGATTGGATGTACAGGTGGTCAACATCGCTCGGTTTCGATTTGTAACTGGTTGTATGATGAATATAAAGATACATATCGTTGTTTTAAATCGCACCGTGATATTGGAGTTGACGAAGAATGAAAAAAATAGTCGTAATTGGTGGAGGTACAGGTCTTTCAAGCATGTTAAAGGGTATGAAACGTTTGGAAGATGTTGATTTAACGGCCATTGTTACTGTAGCCGATGATGGTGGCAGTACGGGACGAATTCGTGATATATACAATATTCCTGCAGTTGGAGATATTCGACATGTTTTATGTGCTATGGCCGATGAAGAAGATGAAGGCTTTTTCTCTGATTTGCTGAATTATCGTTTTGAAGGAAGCGAAGATGTGGGTGGTCATAATTTAGGAAACTTGATTTTCTTGGCAATGATCAATACTACAGGCTCATTTATGGGAGCTATTGAATCAATTTCAAGAGTATTAAATGTGAAGGGGAATATTCTTCCTAGTACATTGGATGTTGTTACATTATATGCAATGATGAAAGATGGCACGCTGGTTCGTGGAGAAAAAAATATCCCAACGGTATACAACAGTATCGATCATGTTTTTTATCAGAAGTATGTGCATGCATATAAACCGGCTATTGAAGCTATTAAAAATGCCGATTTGATTATTTATGGAATTGGATCTTTATATACTTCAATTATGCCGAATCTAATTATTTCGGATATCTCGAAAGCTATTGAAAAGAACCCTTGTAAGAAAATCTATTTTTGTAATGCCATGTCTCAGCCTGGAGAAACAGATGGATATACGGTTCAGGATCATATTCATGCAATTGAAAAACATTCATTTAAACATCCAGTAGATTTAGTGGTGGTTAACCAGTCGATGTTACCTAAGGAAGTTTTAGACATGTATGCTTCACAAAATAGTTATCCAATTTGTATTGGAAATGAAGCAACAGACTATGATATTATACAAAGAGATTTGTTGGCGTTGGATACAAAAGGTCGTATTCGTCATAATCCAATGGCTGTCAAAGAAGTTGTAGAAGAATTGATCAAGGGGGTATAGACTTGTCCTTTACATCTGAAGTATATTTCTTGTAAAGGATACAAACTGACATATATCCGTTACGTGCTTATACAGGCTTTATATACAGTAAAAATATATGATACATACTGTCATAGACTGATATAGACCTATCTAATTAAGTAACAAATTGAGTTACAAATTTTAAATGAGTAACAAGAAAGTAACAAAAATAAGCACGAAACAATGGAGGATATAATTATGTTACAAGAAACAAAAGCAACCCAACAAAACAATAAAGAATATTATGTACGTATGATTGATGAAATGCTATCTCATATGGATGATGTAAAAGTAATTCAACGAGTATTCAACTTTGTACAAAGATTATGGATTCACTCATAAAATGAATTAAGATACAAAAAAAGGCAACAGTTCAATAGTTGCCTTTTATTATGCGTTCACGTTCCTCAAGAAGAGAAGCGATTTTTCTACAAAACAATTCCTGTTTTATATAATCTTGATTGAGATTGCATTTATTTAATTTTAATAGCAAAAATTCTATTTCTTTGTCTATATTGCATATGCGTTCTTGAGGTGTACGAGCCCACATATTTTATAAAGTATGCTCTGTTTTTTGTTTAATTAAATACATTAGGCTAGAATCTTCACGTTCAATTAATAAATCTACACCATAGGCTAGATTTCCACGCCATGATTCATACGAATGACTTAAGATACGTGATTGATTGTTTGATGATTCATTGCTTAAATTTTTAATTTGAGCGTTTAAATCAATGATATGTTTATATGTATCAATCAACTCCTGTTTTAAGGGCTTTAGAATGGCTTTTCGTTGCGTTTCATATTCTCGCTCCCAATTATTCAATTCAGTGTAATTTTCACGCTCTAGGCACTTATTAAGGGTGTTATATGCTTTTGTTTTCTTAGTGCCTAACTCATTTAATAAATCTTGATACACTTTAAATCTTGATACACTTTTAATTTTGGCGTGTTTTCTGTTACGATTTCATATGTTTTTGATTCTTTAGCATTTTCAATAACTTCTTTAAGTGAATCAACTTTACTTGTTAGTGATTCTACTTGTTTTGAAAGGTCATTGTATTCAATGACTGAAGGGTTATTTTTAAGAATCTCATTCATTTTACCCTCCATAGTCGTATTTAATGTTTTTAATTGTTGTTGAATATCGTTCATTTTCATCATCCTCCTTTTATTCAAAATCTTTTAAATCTCTTTCTTTTGCCACATTAGTAATCATATCTTTATTGATTGCGTTCACTTCTGAAGCATTGAATTTAACCTCTGTACGCTCATTTTGTCCTAAGTATTGTTTTCCTAGCCATATAAGCATTGTAGGATTTCCTTTCATTGCTAGTTCAAATTGAGCTCTTCTCAATGAAGTTTTAAACAATATATTTTTTTGAGTGAAGTACTCGGAGAAATTGACTCCATAGGTACGTTGTACCCATTTAGACATTGTTTTGTCACTAGTATTAAAATAACGACAAATCTCTTCTTGAGTGAATCCGAATTCTCCTGTAAGTCTTTCAAATTGCTCTTTATCAAATTGTTTTAAAGGTCTAGCTATTATTACACCTCCTTTCTAAATGTGTATACTTCATTATTTCTCATTAAGATATTGCCTGTTGTCCAATTAATTGAACCTGTATCAATGCAATGGGATAAATCAATATCTTTGTTATATGCAAAGCCTTTTGCGTAGATACATGATTCATCATTATCAATTACAGATTCATCATCTAAAACTAAGGCAAAATATGCCATTTCTTTTTGTGATTCTTCATCTAATAGGTATGGAAGGTTTTGCATTTGATAATAGGTTTTGCAATCATTGATTGATTCACATAATGATACATAACCTAATCTGTTTGTTTTGATTTTTCCATCTTTTAAAATTTGTTCAGCGTTTTGTATTGATGTTCCATGATAATATGTTTTTTTCATTTCCTTATTCCTCCTAGAAACATTTAAAGTTTCTCTTCTCTTTGGAATCTCTTCTCTTCAAATTCACACTCTATTCTTATTTCTAGTCTATTCTATTCAGTTCTATTCTATTCGGCTACAAACGTTAAGAATTGTTGGGGTTTGTATCGATTGATTGCGTTCGCTTTCTTGCATTTTCTGAGTTTTGTTCGCATTTCTTTGCCCATTTAAGATAATCTCTATCAATTTGTCCCTTTAAAAACTGAAATACAAAATTTATGTTAGGGTCTGATGGTGGGGCTATTTCAATGCCATCATATAGACTTTTTCCATAAATAAGAATGTATTTTGTAAGCTTTCCTATTTGTTCGTCTGACATTAATTCAAACGAGTTAAGCCAATCAAAATAACACAACATTGAAATGCGTGCGTTTTTAGGCTTGGGAGCGTCAACCATTGTTTACGCTCCTATTTAATGCTTTCTTTACTTTAGATTCTTTAGAAAGCATATTTAATGCCATTGTATGAAGATGATTTACACTAGCTACAATTTCATCCTTGTTTTTAGTGATTTTATAGCCTTTATTGCTATGGGCGATATACATATCGTTTTCTCCATTGCAAAAGGCTTCATTTTTAACTTCAATGTATTTATTCCATGACCGTTTTGGGTATGAAATGGCATATTCATTAAAGATACGCTCTTTTAGATTGGCGTATGTAATCCAATCCTTGAGATTTTCTTTAATGAATTCATTAAAATCTCCTCTTTCAATAGGAGGAGTGAGAAATGTGTTCCGTAAATGTTTCTCGTTCATTATTTTCTCCCCCTTTGCTCAACGATTTTTTTAGATTCTAAGGCTCTTAGTCTATTACATACATTTAAACCTTCATAATCATGTTGGAACTTTAAAAGCATACCTTGAGAAAACATATAAGCCCTTCCTATTTTAGTAGGCTTCAAAACTCCCACATCACATAACATAGATACATTATCAATGTTCACATTTAAACAAATTGCCACCTCTTCACGAGTTAACATTTTAAGATTTTGTAGTATTACATTCACGCTCCTTTGCAATCATGTCAATGATTTTAAATAATGATTCCTTTGTTTCTTTATTCTGTTCTTTTCTTAAACTTTTAATAAAAGTTGATTCAGAAACATTCAATAATTCAGCAATCTGATATAAAAATACTTTCTTGCTTTTTGCGTAATTTCTTACATCTTTGTTATACATTTTTTCGCCTTCTTTCTTTTGTGTTGACTTCAACATCAACTACAACTACAATATATATGAGGAGCAAGGTAATTACCATAAAGTAAAAAAAGTAATTATGAGATAATGGTATGTATATTAATTTAAGTAATGAATTGAAACATTTAAAAATACCTCAAAAGGAATTAGCTAGATGTTTTGGAGAAGAGAAAAGTAAAGAAAAATGGCTTTCTATGAGGTTATGCCAAAATACCAAGTTTAAAGATGATGAAATGGACACGATATTTAAATATTTAAAAGTAAAAGGTTGCGATAAAACAAAAGAAGAGTTGTTTATATATTCGGATAGGATACAAAACGCAAATAATAGAACGCCTTACGTTATTGATTCGTTGATGAAAAGGATGAATATAACCAATGAAAAATTAGCCGAAATAATTGGCGTATCTTCACAAACTATAAGTGCATGGAGAAATGACGGAAATAGAGAGATATCTGAAGCTAATCTTGAGAAACTCGCTAAAGCATTAGATTGCTCAGTTTCAGTTTTAAAGGGGTTTGATAATGATTTAGATAAGTCATTTAAGGGAGTTGATTATGAGCGTGTCGATACACAAGAACAATCTTATATACACAATATTAAAGATTTAGTAAAGGAGTTAGTCGAACTAAGAGGATATGAGATAAATGTAAAATCACCATCTTTTGATACGTTTGTGATTTGCTTGATAGATGATTTTATTGATGAAGTTTGTAATAGTAAATTATATAAAGTAAATGATGAAAAAAGAAATAAGTACCTAAACATGAAAAATTATGATTATCAAAAAGGTTTAGAGTTTTATAAGAAATTAGAAATTTTTAAACAAATAAAATATAAGGGGGAGAAAATGTATGTGATAGATGATATAAAGCAAATCAAATAAATAGAAAAAAGCCCTGTACGGCAATACAGGACTTGAGCGAGAAACATTTACGGAACACATTTCTCGCTCCTATTATATCAAATTGACAGTATGTATCAAATAAAATAGGAGGATAAAAGAATATGTTTGTTAGAAAGAGGACTTCTAAGAAGGCTAAAAAAGGATATACATGGACAGTGTATATTGATTATGAGGATTCATATGGAGTTAAGCAACGCTACACAAAAGGAGGATTTCAAGAAAAGTCTGAAGCATTGAATCATGGAATTGAAAAGCAACAGGAATTAAAACAGGGAATTGAAATTAAATTAAAGGATAAAACATTCAGTGAAGTGTATCTCGAGTATATGGATGTAGAGGGTAAATTCAAATACACCCATAACACTATGATTACGTATGATAGTATATACGTAAACCATATTAAAGATGGAATCGGCAACGCAAAAATGCGTAACTTGTCTTATAAGGCTCTTCAAGAGTATTTCAATGGTATTTGTGATGAGGGTATGGGAACTACAACAGGAATCAAAAGAATCTTTTGCGTTACGTTTAAATACGCTCTAAGAGTGGGATATATCAATAGCAATCCTATGTTGATGGTAACTGTTAGGGGTAAAGTGAATAAGCGTAAGCAAGATGATATTATTACTTTTGAGCAATTAGAAGAAATGGTGAAAATCTTATGCACTGTTGACGAAAAGAAACGCAACTATGTACCATTCACACATTATTCATTTTGTATCTTTTTGTACCTGTCTTATTTCCTTGGAACTCGTAAAGCCGAAACTCTAGCTATTACAAAACAAGATGTAGATTTTGAAAACAATACAATTTCAATTAATAAACAACTTGTATATCATGGATTCAAAAAAGAAGAGTATTATTGTACGGATAAAATGAAAACAAAATCTAGTCGTGCAATTTTACCAATGTGTGATAAACTTAAGGAGATTCTTCAGAAATGGTATAAAAAGAATCCTTATGATTTACTTTGTTGTGATGAGTATGGTGATTATATAGTGCCTACTGATTGTTGTAGGTTATGTAAAGAAAGTGCCAAAAAGATAGGGATTGATTTTCACCCACATTCTTTAAGACATACATATATTTCTAATTTGGTATTGAGTGGGGTAGATGTAAAAACAGTGTCCGAACTTGCTAGACATTCAAATACAAGTACTACACTAGACATTTACGCTCAAACCACATTTGAAAAGAAACAAGAAGCAATAAATTGCACTTTCAACGCCTATTTAGACACAAAAAGTAACAAAAAAGTAACAAATTTAAAGAATGATATATTAAATTAATTGATTTAATTAAATAAATGCTATATATAAAGCTAAAATAAGCTACTTCAAGTTAGGGGGTATAGACTTGTCCTTTACATCTGAAATTAAAAAAGAAATTTGTAAAGAAGAAATCGATGCTCAAATGATGAAGGCACAATTATGTGCCCTTTTTCAAATGCGAGCAAGTTTACATATGAATTGGCAGGGCATGTATTTGTCGTTTCAAACTGAAAATGCAACAATTGCCAAACATGTTTTTCAAATCATGAAAACGTTATATGATGTCGATCCTCGTCTTTCTGTGTTGAAAAAAATGCAGTTAAAGAAAAATAACATTTATCGCATTCAAGTGTTTGATAAAGCTCAAGAAATATTGGAAGATCTTCAGATTTTAACTGATTCAGGTTTGCGTTATACACCAAGCGTAAAAATGGTTCGTTCTGAAAAGATGGCTAGAGCTTATTTGCAAGGGTGTTTTTTGGCTAGTGGCAGTATCAACTCACCAAAATCGAGTAATTATCATCTAGAAATGTCGAGTCAGGAAAAAGATTTAGCGTTAAGTGTTCAAAAATTAATGCAGCGTTTTTATTTGCCGGCAAAAGTCATCGAAAGAAAAAGCGTTTATGTGGTATATATAAAAGCTGGAGATAAAATTGCAGACTTCTTACGTTTATGTAATGCTTCGAATGCGTTGTTTGAATTTGAGGATTCTAGAATTCAAAGAGATTTCTATAATCAGATCACGCGCCTCGATAATTGTGAGGTTGCCAATGAGGTAAAGAGTTTAAAGGCTGCCAAATCGCAGTTAGAGGCTATTGAGTTTTTGGAGAGTCATGCTAAAAATATTGTGATTCCAGAAAAAATTATGCATGCGATGCAAATTCGCAAGATGTATCCGGAGGCTAATCTAAATGAATTGTGTTTAGAGTGTAAAAATGAATTTGGTGAAGATATTTCAAAATCTGGAATGAAGCATCGCTTAGCGAAAGTGAAGCAGATGGCTTCAGAATTAAAGGAGGAATTGGATGCTTAAAAAAATAGGAATTATAAGCTTATCATTCTTATTGTGTGCATGTTCCTTGGGGGTTCAATTAAAAAAGTCAATGTTCACGATTGAACTTGGAAAAGATATTTATGCCAATCCAACTTTGTATTTAAAGAATGCGACTTTTTCATCTCGTTTAAAAGTTGTTTCAAAAAGTGTTGGGGTAGATAAGAAAAATAATCGCTTTATGACATCTGGAATGGATTATTTGGTTGTTGGTGAATATGATTTTGCGATTGTGGATGGGAGTAAAGAGTATCCTTTTGTGATAAAAGTTAAAGATACAACGGCTCCAGTATGTGCAAGTGAAGTGGGTCAAATCACAATTGGGGTTGGACAGAATGTTGATTGGAATTCCTACTTTCATGCGACAGATCTATCGGGAGTTACTTTTGAAGCCAATGTTGATACGTCCACTGCATCCACACAGGATGTACAAGTAAAAATCAGTGATCGTTTTGGAAATTCAGTCACGAAAAATGTAAGTGTGGTCGTTCAATAATGAAAAAGGCAGATAAAATTCTGATAGTATGCATTATGATCGTAGCGGTAGTACTATGTGTTCCTTTGTTTTTTAGTAAAAATGAAAATGTGTATGCGAGTGTATATGTTAAGGAAAAACAAGTTTTACGTATAGATTTATCAAAAGATAAAACGTATGTCGTAAATGGAAAGCTTGGAAAAGTGCATATTGAGGTTAAACAGAAAAAAGTGCGTGTTACACAAGAAAAGAGTCCACATCATTATTGTTCGAAACAAGGTTATGTTTCGGATGCCAATGTTCCCATTGTATGTTTGCCCAATGAGACAGTGGTAAAAATTGAAAAAGAAGCTAGTCAGGATACGGTGATACAATGAGGGTCAAGAAAAGTGTAATTTTAGCTTTCTTGGTTGCGGTCGGTATATTGTTGCAGCTTTTAGAAAGTTTTGTAGGTATATTTATGATTGTTCCTGGATATAAGATTGGCTTGGCAAATATTGCTGGCTTATTTGCACTTTATATGTATGATGAAAAATCATTGGCTTATGTATCGTTGCTTCGTATCATTTTGTCAAGCTTAATGCAGGGAATGTTATTTTCTGTTTCGTTTTGGCTTTCGTTAAGCGGTGGTATTTTGGCTTGTATTGCGATGATCTTAGCGTATCGAAGTAAGGCGTTTTCGATTTATGGCGTAAGTATACTTGGAGCTAGCTTTCATAATATAGGACAAGTAATCGCAATTACTTGGATTTACCAACAGTATTTTATGCAGTTGTTTTTACCAATTCTTTTGGCATTGTCCATTGTGAGTGGTATATTAATAGCAGTAGTATGTAGAAAGGTTTTAGACCGATTAAGTGGAGGAAATTATGGGAAAATATAGTTATACACCAAAGGGTGTTTGTAGTCGTCAATTTAATTTTGAAATTGAAGATGGAATTATTAAAAGTTTTGAGGCCATTGGTGGATGCAATGGAAATTTAAAGGGAATTGGATGTTTATTGAAGGGAAGAAGTGTAGATGAAGTTATCGATACTTTGACTGGAGTAACATGTGGAAATAAGCCAACATCTTGTCCAGATCAAATCGCATGTGCGCTTAAGGCATATCGTGGCTGATCATTTTCTTGGGGCTTTAAAGGAAATTGAAAGACGTGCTCAAAATAACATTCTTGTATTTTCAGATGTATTAACAGAACGTTTAGAAGTCATTGCACAAAATATGGTTGGAAAATCAATTTCGGATAATGATTATTTAAAGTTGTTGGAATTGTATTATAAAAAGTTTTCGAAAGACGAAAATAAGCAGGCCATGTTGTTTTGTCTTTTAAGAATGCAGGAAGTTGTATTTTATAAAGAACATAAAGAGAATCAGGATGATTTAAGTAAGATGGAATTTAATGAGGAATATGATTCTATCACGAAAGCTTTTCTATTTAGAAAAAGAGATTATTATCAGATTACACTGAAAAATATATTTCAACGATTTATCTTATTAGACACACTTGCGTATATTGTGTTTTTACTTGTGTTTGTTCTTTTGATTCACATTTCTTTTAGGGTTGCATTTATTTTACTAGTAATTTTGTGGGCGCTTGTATTGTTTTTCGCGAAAAAGAAGGGTGTTCCTTATTTTTATAATTCAAGAATTCAAACACTTCTTCAAGATGTGGATTCAACATTGTTGCAGGTGGATCAAGCAATTTTCTAAAGTCGAGTAATCGACTTTTTTGTTTTTTAAATTTTTTCACAAGTTAACTTGTTAAATATATCACAAATATGATATTATTATTGCGTGGGGTGATAAAATGCAGAATAGAAATGTGCCCAAAGCAACTTTACAGAGGTATCCAGTATATTTAAAAGCTTTACGTAAACTTCAAAAAAATGGCGTTGAACGAATTATGTCCAAAGAATTATCGAGTTTTGTAGATATTGAGCCTACAACAATTCGTCGTGATTTCTCCTTTTTAGGGAATCTTGGAAAACAAGGCTATGGATACGATGTGGATAAACTGATTGAAATATTTAATAGTCAGTTAGGCGTTGATTTTGATGAAAAAATAATTTTAGTTGGTGCTGGTAACTTAGGTCGTGCGTTAATGAATTATAATAAATGGGATTATGTTGTTGGTGAAATCGCATGTGCCTTTGATGTGGATCCAGCTAAGTGTGGAACACAATTTGGTGTCGAAGTATATCCGATGTCGGAGTTAGATACGAAGATTCCTGAAGGATGTCGTATTGCGATTTTAACAATTTCACATGATGTACAAGAAACAGTAGATAAACTAGTACAGTGTGGAATTAATGGCATCGTTGATTTTACGCATCAACATTTTTTGGTCCCAAAAGGGGTTGTCATTAAAAGTATTGATGTGGTATCATCTATACAAGAATTGGTATTTATTACAAATTCATTAGAAACAAAGACGCAGAAATAGAAGTCGTCCAAAACGAACATGTAAAGAGAGTCTTGTTAGGTGAAAATAGACAGTGCAAGTTTGGATTGATAACACCTGTGGAGTCGTACTGGAGAAATTAAGTAGACAGTAACGTGTGGAATGCGTTAAATTCCAATTGAGTGCATACATACGTGTGATGAAACAGGATGGTACCGCGGTAATAATCGTTCCTTTTAATTAAGGGACGTTTTTTTTATTTTGAAGGGAGAAACTATGTTAGTAAAAAAATTAAAAGAAACATTTGAACAGTACGATGGACAAAGTATTACTTTGCAGGGATGGGTTCGTACAAATCGTAATTCAAAGGCAGTTGGATTTATTGCGTTGAATGATGGAACAACTTTTTCAAATGTGCAGGTTGTATATGCGGATAGCTTAGAAAACTTTGATGAAGTATCAAAAATTACAACAGGTTCAGCTATGGAAGTAACAGGAAAACTTGTATGTACTCCAGATGCAAAACAGCCATTTGAAATTCAAGCCGAAAGTATTAGTGTTTTAGGATTATGTGATCACGATTATCCATTGCAGAAAAAACGTCACAGTTTTGAATTTATGCGTGAAATTCCTCATGTACGTCCTCGTGCAAATACATACTATGCTATGTTTAGATTAAGAAGTGTATTAAGTATGGCAATTCACACATTCTTCCAGGATCGTGGATTCGTATATGTACATACACCAGAAATCACTGGTAATGATGCAGAAGGTGCTGGTGAATGTTTTACAGTTACAACTCGTGAAGATGCAAAATATGATAAGGATTTCTTTGGTAAACATGCTCAACTTACAGTATCTGGACAATTGCATGTTGAACCATTCGCATTAACATATCGCAATGTTTATACTTTTGGTCCAACTTTCCGTGCAGAAAATTCAAATACAACTCGTCACGCTTCTGAATTCTGGATGATTGAACCAGAACTTGCGTTTGCGGATTTAGCCGATAACATGGATTGCATTGAAGAAATGATCAAATATTGCATCAACTATTGTTTAGAACATGCTAAAGAAGAAATGGAATTCTTTGCATCAATGATCGACAAAGAATGTATTAAACGTGTGACTCATGTTGCAAACTCTAACTTTGAAAGAATGACTTATACAAAGGCTATTGAATATTTGGAAAAAGCAAAAGATCAATTTGAAAACCAGGATATTTTCTGGGGTATGGATCTTCAGAGTGAACATGAGCGTTATATTTGCGAAAAAGTCGTAAATGGTCCTGTTTTCTTAACGGATTATCCAAAGGATATTAAAGCATTCTATATGCGTGTCAATGATGACAACAAGACAGTTGCAGCATGCGACTTATTAGTTCCTTATGTTGGAGAATTAGTTGGTGGTTCTCAACGTGAAGAGCGTTATGATGTGTTAGTGAATCGTATGAAAGAAATTGGAATGGAACAAGAGACATTACAATGGTATTTAGATTTACGTCGCTTTGGAGGATGCAAACACTCAGGATTTGGTCTTGGATTTGACCGTATGTTGATGTATTTAAGTGGTGTTGCGAATATTCGTGATGTTCAGCCATATCCACGTACACCTAGAAATTTAATTTTCTAATGAATTAGACAGGTATCTCGTTGATACCTGTTTTCTTGTGTGATATAAATAAGGGGTATGAAAAAAGTAAGAGTAGTTAATAAGAAAAATTTAAGCACGATGATCGTTGGGGTTGTTACTATTGCTATTGTGGTTGTTTGTGTTTTTTTATATGTATCAAGACCAACTGAAATAGATAAGTTGTCACAATCTTATTTGGATACAGTGGATGTTGAAAAACTGCAAAAAAAGGTGGAGACAAGTTTTGATGGGTCTTATCGACTCAGTGATTATTTAGTTTATGGGGAGACGTTGTCTTTGTATAAAGATGAGTATGGTACAAAGAAAATGGATAAAATGCAAGGCAATAACATTGTTCTAAGAAATGTTATGAATGATGCCATTACAAGTTTTACATTTAATGGAAAAGTGGATTCAGGTATTGATTTAGGTTCTTTAAAAGAAGGAATTTATGAACTGTATACATATGATCATTATGAAAAGGAGCGTATCTATTTTGACGATGCATTTAAGGCGAAGACAATCACAACAATGCGTCGTAATAAAAAGGTGAAAGATATTACGTTTGTGGCAGATAAAGAGGCATTAAAAGAGTATGATATTCATTTAAAGAAAAATTATACGTTCATTATTGTCACTAAGCATATCCCAAAATCCAATGTATATGATGTAGTGATCGATCCATGTGGAAATGCGATGAATTACATCTCGAATACAGTAGATTATGGTGCAAGTACATCAATTTTAGATGAACCAACTTCTTCCATGGAATTTGCGAAAAAATTAAAAAAAGAATTAGAAGAAAAGGGATTAAAGGTAAAAATCTTACGTAAAGAAAACGAAACGCCTGGATATTATGGTGCAGATGGTCGTCCGGCTCGTGGTTATAAGGCAAAGGCTAAATTATATATTGCCTTGGGTGCAAGCTATGATGAAAATGTAGATGCGCCTTATATGATGGCAAGTCCATATACAAATAGTGGGTTGGCTAATACAATCTCATATTATATGGATCAAAGTGGATTGACATTGTATGCGGCTAGAACGAATAGCACGCAGGAAAATGGAGTTTTATATGATTCATTTGCCGAAGATGAAAAGGGTGAAGTAAAAAAATATGAACTTTACCCACAATTAAGAGAAACTGGTGGAAGAGCAACATACACTGGTGTTTATGGTGATGAGATGAGAAATGCAAAATATAAAGATGCCTATGGGATGTATGGATTATACTTTTCATATGCGAGTGCAATGAATTCTCAAAGTGTTGCTTATTTTAACGACAATACGGATGCGATAGCGAAAACTTTGGTGAAAGGTATTGTTAGATATTTTGAAATTTAGGGTGATAGTATGGTGCGCCAGTTCGGTGCAGTTGATTCAGTTAGGTGAAACTCCTGACCTGGTAACTCTTTGAGCAAAGAGGCCAGTATCTAGTCCTTGGGCATTGTATCGTGAGGTACAGTGTTAAGCGTAGGAAGGAAAGACTTAGAGCCCTAAAGCG
>JABLTK010035177.1_pt1 | contig 38594 bp, 32 predicted proteins | sample 7160131 | NCBI WGS metagenome assembly JABLTK01 (sample SAMN14651221, study PRJNA627086) | human gut metagenome | isolation source: feces | host: Homo sapiens
TACGAGAATGGCATAGTTCGTTCCGGCGTTTACAACAGTGAGTTGGTAGATATAGGCGGTTTCATTTATTTTGTTAAGTGGAGCGGCAAGGTTGCTTCAAATGAATATCGAACCGTTACGGCAAAAATTTCTCACGGTCTTCTTCCTGACGGAAGATATTACTTCGGCGCCGACGGCAAACTTGTTTCTGAAAAATAAGAGTGCATTTCTCCGTTAAGGTTGAACTGCACGATTTATGCAGAATTTGCAAACGTTGCTTTTAGGCAACCGATTAAATAAAACAAACAAACTGACTTCGGCTTTTGCCGGAGTCAGTTTGTTTTGACTGAAATCATCGTCAGAAAGAAGTGGTTTATAAAGAGTATATAAAAGAAATAATACGAATTTAATTTAATTACAACAAAATTTAAATCCTACCATATTGAAAAAATGATAAAAATATGATATAATTACTGTATTTGTTGTTTGTAGAACAAAAAACGCAAAAAGCGGAAAAGCAAAAAACGGAAAGGGGTACTTACGGGCAGGGAATCTCTAGCTTTTTCCCATGGGCTGAAAAATTTAGCTTGCCGTAAAGAGGAAATGAAAAATACGCCGGAATTGATAGTTATGCTCACACACCATGACAGAACGGTTGCCGACGCCGCAGAGGTGTTCGAAAGTTGCAAGAATACGCCTGTCAGGGTCTGGGGAATGAAAGAGGAATCTCTTCCTTTTTTGCAAATGAAAGCATTGTATACATATATGAAAGAACTCGGAAAGACCACGGCTCTTGAGGTTGTTGCATATTCCGAAAAAGAAAGTCTCGCGGGAGCGAAAATGGCGGTCGAGTGCGGTTGCGACATTCTTATGGGAACGGTGTTCTCCGATTCCGTAAACGATTTTTGCAAAGACAACGGGCTTATATACACTCCGTTTGTCGGCAAGATCAAGGAGCGTCCGTCCGTTCTTGAAGGTACTGCGGACGAAATGATAGAAGAGGCTTGCCGATATATAAAAAAAGGTGTTTACGGCATAGATCTGCTCGGATACAGATATACGGGCAACGCGCTTGAACTTAATCGCAGATTTGTTGCGGAAGTCAACGCTCCCGTTTGCATTGCGGGCGACGTGAACAGTTTTGAACGGCTTGACGAGATAAAAAGTTACCGTCCTTGGTCGTTTACCATAGGCGGAGCATTTTTTGAGCATAAATTCGGCGGTTCGTTTGAGGAGCAGATAAGAACTGTTCTCGAATATATGGAGAAATAGCATGTTGGAAAAGTATTATCCCTACGGATATGCCCCGTCTGTTTTTGCAATAGACTATAAGAAGCTTTATGATAAAGGATTTCGCGGACTTGTTTTTGATATTGACAACACGCTTGTTCATCACGGAAACGATTCGACGCCCGAAGTTGACGCGCTGTTTGCCGAATTGAAGAATATCGGTTTTCGGACGCTTCTGCTTTCCAATAACGACGAAGAACGCGTTTCGAGGTTTATGAAAAACATCGAGGCTCCGTATATCTGCAATGCGTCGAAGCCCGAACCCGAGGCCTATCTGAAAGCCGTTGAAATGCTCGGGTTGAATAAAAGCGAAGTCATATATCTCGGAGATCAAATGTTTGTTGACACCGTGGGCGCGAACAGGTGCGGGCTGCCGAATATTCTCGTTCATTTTATCAGATTGCCGAACGAGAAAAAAATCGGAAAAAAACGTTATATAGAAATGCTTATTCTGTGGTTTTATCGGCGAAACAAAAAGTACAGAGACCGTCTCGGCGATATTCTGAAAGGAGATTCGGAAAAATGAGCAGAAAACTTTTTTGCGATATGAACCCCTTGTTTTTTGAAATATCTTCAAAGAAAGAAGTTCTTCGCCGTCATATAAAAAATCTTCGTTCAAAAGAATGTTTTTCAAAGACCTTTTCCTCTGAAAAACTGCCGAATATCGTGACTGCTCACCGCTCGCACATGATAAAACACGGTCCCGGAATAGACCCCGTTTTGCAGTATAACAAAGCGGAAAATATAGCCATAGCAGGCGGAAAAATAAACGGTATAATCGTTCGCCCGGGCGAAAGTTTTTCGTTTTGGGGCACGGTTGGAAAAATAACGAAACGCAAAGGATATAAGGCAGGCAGAGTGTTGCGCTCCCGCAAAGTTGTGGCGGGTCTCGGCGGCGGTCTTTGCAACCTTGCCAATACTCTGCACCTGCTGATATTGCATACCCCGATGACGGTTACGGAGTTCCACAGCCATTCCGACGCACTTGCGCCCGACGAGGGCAAGCGTGTGCCGTTCAGCGCGGGTACTTCCGTTTGTTATAATTATATGGATTATCGTTTCCGCAACGATACCGACCAAGCAATACAAATTCTGCTTTGGTGTGACGGGGACGACCTCTGCGGCGAAGTCAGAAGCGAGCTCGAATACCCGTGGCGTTACGAAATTGTTGAAGAAGACCATCATTTCCAAAAAGAGGGCGAAAAATACTACCGTATTTCCAAGATTTACAGAAATACGATCGAAAAGGCAACGGGAAATATCCTAAAAAAGGAACTTATCCTTGATAACCATTCAAAAGTTATGTACGACCCCGAACTTATTCCGAAAGAGCTCATCAGGAGTTGATCATGACCGAAAAATGCGTTTGGGAACATAACGGAAACGACACTCTTCTTTGGTCTGTTGTTCATATCGGCGTCTGCACGAGGGGAAAGACCCTTGATGAGGCAAAAGCAAAAGCACAGAAAGAAATATCGGCATATTGCGCATGGATGGGAGAACCGATTTGCGGAGACATAGAAGCGCTTGTTTGCGAAGAAAAGGTTTCCGATTTACAGATTTCAGATGCCGATTCCGATGTTGTTTTTGAGTCGGAGAAAGCGCCGTTGACAAAAGACGAATACTTTTGTCTGAAAGCACTTGCAATGAAATCCGCGCACGACTTTCAGACGCTTTATGACAGTATTCCCGATAAAGATAAAAGTGTTTTGCTGCCGCGAAAAACCTTTTACGGTGAAATTCCGCGAACCGCGTGTGAAATGTATGAACACACGAAGAATGTGAACAATTATTATTTCGGCGAAATAGGCATTGAAACCGACAATGCGGGTTTAATCGCCGAATGCAGAGAACGCGGATTTGCGCTTGTCGAAGGTCTTCCGTCTTTTCCCGACAATACGGTTTTCGTCGGAAGTTACGGCGAAGAGTGGTCCTTGCGCAAGGTTTTGCGCCGATTTATATGGCATGACAGAATCCACGCAAAGGCGATGCTCCGTGCCGCAAAAAAGACTTTTCCGAATGCGGATATTGCCGACCCGTTTCTGTTTGAAGAGTTCAATTTGATATGATGATTACAAAAAAGCGCCCCTCGGGGCGCTTTTTATTACTCTGTTTCGGTTGTTCTTTTCGGCGGGGTCTTGCCGTCGAAGTCTTTCCAAAACTTTTTGGCTTCCGCCTCGTATTTTTCGGGTTCGAGGTAGTGGCTCATGCCGTGATCCGCTCCGGGAACTATCAACAGCCGTTTTTCGCCCGCGCAGGCAAGATAGTTTTCGTATGTCATGTGCACGGGAACGAAATGGTCGTTAGCGCCGTGTATCAGCATAACGGGAATGTAATTGTTTTTCAGTGCCTCAACCGTTGAATAATCTTTTGTTCCCATATTCAGTTTTTGTCTGAACATTTCGTCCGCGAAAACTCCGCGAAGCCAGTAGGGAAGATGTAAGTTGTTGTTTGCGACGTGTTTCCATATCGCATGGGGAGATGTAAAACCGCAGTCAGCCATTATGCCGTGTACGTTTTCGGGCAGTTCTAATCCCGCCGCCATAAGCACTGTTGTTGCGCCCATCGAAACGCCGCAGAGGTATATCGGAAGTTCGCTGCCGCATTTTGCGGTCGCCCATTTGACCCATTCAAGACAATCAAAACGCTCGATAAGCCCGAAGCCCATATATTCGCCGCCGCTGTTGTTTTGCGCGCGCTGTTCCGCATAAAGTACGTTGCAGTTATTCTTTGCCCAAAAGTCTGCAACCGTTCCGAAATCTCTTGCCCATGTCGAACGCCATCCGTGCATGGCAATAACAGTACGCTTTGCATTTCTTGCGGGAAACCAATGTCCGACGAGTTCCGTGCCGTCAAACGAGATTATTTGTTCGAGTTCGTGCGGTTCTTTTTCAAGTTTTTCCGCCGCCGTTTCGATTTCTTCCATAAATGCCGCGTCAGCCGCTTTTCCCGCTATCGCGTCGCTCGCTTTTTTCACTATATCGGGTTCTTTTCTGTCCAACGCTATTTTTACGAGAACTTTTGTCGTAAAATATGTTCCCGCCACGGTCGCAGCGCCTGCCGCAAGGAACGCGCCCGTTGTCAGAAGCGCATTTTTAACGCTCTTTTTCATGTGTTCAGTCCTTCCTTTCCTGTTCTTCCGCAAGGTCGCAGATGTCTGACGCTGCCTCGCCGTTTATATATTTTTTCTGATTTTCCTTCATCTTGCGAATGAAATCCTCATCTTTCAGGGCTTCAAGCGCCTTTTGCAGTTTTTCTTCGTCTCCTCCGACCGCAATGCTCATTCCATGCTCTTCAAAGAATTTCATATTTTTGTTTTCGCAACCCGGAATGGGGGAAATATGAATAAGCGGGGTTTGCGATACCGCCGCTTCGGTTGAGGATAACCCTCCCGGTTTTGAAAGATACGCTTCGCTTGCTTTCATGTAAAGAGAAATCTTGTTTGTGCTTGCGATAATGAAAATTCTTTTATCGTTTCCGTATCTTTCGGAAAGCCTTTTTTTGAGACTTTCGTTGTTGCCGCAGATAACCGTTAGATCGTATTCGGGATTTTCTTTGAGATACCTGTCGAGAACAGCAAGTGATTTTTCGAGCATTCCGCCGCCGATACTTCCTCCCGAAAGCAACAGGTGTTTTTTCGTAGGGTCAAGCCCTATCGCTTTTGCCGCATCAGGTTTTGATATATCCTCGTTGAAAACGGCGCTGACGGGAATCCCCGCCGCAAACAGTTTCTTTTCGTCTATTCCGCGTCTGACAAAATCTCCGTTCAACTCCTCGGACGGTGTTACGAACCAATCACAGGAAAGTTCTTCCGTGAACGGAATACAAACATAATCCGTTGCAACAAATACCGTCGGGGGAACGGGGAATCCCTTTTTCTTCATATTTGTCAGTATTTCCCCCGGGTAGAGATGCGTTGTCAGGATAACGTCAAAATGATTGTTCTCCAAAAATTCTTTCATTTTGTCGAACATCAGTTTGTTTACGGCATAAACGGGGGATTTTATCGGAAGTCTCCGATAGCCGTTGCCTATGCCGTATATCGCACCGAAGAGACGAGGCGTTTTCTGTGCAATTTTTATATAGCCGTTCGCCACTTTTTTGTCAAGGTCGTTGCCCGCAAGGCGGTAAGGGTCGAGCATAACGGCATTATGCCCGCGCCGTGTCATTTCTTCTTTTATTGCGCGAGCCGCGGCATTGTGTCCGCCGCCCGTGCTGCAAGACAGTATCAGCGCATCCATATCGGCTTTACCTCTAACGGCGGTTTCTTTTCCTTGCTTGTCAGAAGTCGGATAACGACCGCAGCAAGAATTATCGAGAAGCCCGCGCAAACGATGATGTTTCCGTCAAGAAAAATGATTGCAAGTTCCGTGCAGATATATGTCACAAGCGTTCTGTGAAAATGCGATTTTATGCAGATTATGACCGAAAAGAAAACGAATATCGCCGCAAACGCGATGAGAGGAACAAATTTCGGCAATATCCCGAAAAGGCATCCGAATGTGGTCGCAATACCTTTCCCGCCTTTGAATTTGTTGAAAACAGGGAAGATATGCCCGATGACGGGAGCCGCGATAACGAGTGCCAAAAGCGCCGTCATGTTGCCCCTTGTATAAAAGAAAACAGGCAGAAATCCTTTCAGTATATCGCAGATGAGAGTTAATGTTCCGCAAAGGAAACCGCCGTTCTTGAACGCGTTTGTCGTTCCCGGATTGCCGTCCGCAGTATTTTGGGTCACATCGGTCTTTTTCAACCATGAGCAGAATACTTTTGCAAACAAAACGCTTCCGAGACCGTAGCCAAGCAGGATATACGAAATGTCCCTTATCATATTCAGCGCTCCTTCTTTTCCTTTATCTTTTTCATAACGTCACGAAGAGACCGCAATGTTTCGTTGCTTTGCGGCTTCTTGAATTTCAGCGAAGGGAACGCGGAAATAAGTCTGCGTTGTTGCAGGGTAAATTTCTTTTTTATCTCCGTTCTGCGACCTCGAAGTTTTGCGGCCGCTTCCGAATCGTGTATCTTTTCTTCCAGCGCCTTTTTCTGCTGTTCCACAAGCTCGGAAACTTCCTCTATCTTCTCGCGGAATCCCGCCATGCCCTTGACCGTGAACACAAGGTCCGTAACTATTCCGCAGAAAAGAACAGCGGAAACGATATGTCTTGCAAGAGGTGAAAGCATATCAGTGAGTTTTGTTACAAGCGGGTGTATCCACAAAACAAGAACCGTTGAAAACGCGCCGAAAACCACAGCTCCTATCAGGCAAACACGACCGTTAATGTTGAATTTGCGCTTTGAATAATCCCACCAGCGCGCATGAAAGAGTTTTTCCATTACAAACGAAGTCAGGTATTCAAGACTGCACGTCAAAAGAGCACCCGCAAAAAACAGCAAAAACGGGTTTGTCAATTTGCCGAGAACAAGAATAACAAGCACTGCCCCGCTGCCGTATATCGGGCAGTAAGGCCCGTTCAAAAATCCTCTGTTTATAAATTTTTTCTGCGCAACGGAGCAGAGTATGCTTTCATAAATCCAGCCTACAACGCTGTATATCATAAACCAAAGAAACAGCGTCTCAGCCTTTTCAAGAGCCCCCATTTTTTTCTCCCCTGTTTTTATCTTTCTTTCTCTTTCGAACAAAGAAAAACCGTCTTCTTTATTCGAGAACATTGTATCATAAAAAAACAAAAAATGCAATAGGTTCGGCTTAATCTTATTTTTCTCAGAAAATGCCTTTATATGAGGCATTATTCATGTTTTCCGTTGACTTTTCATTTTTCGTGTGATATACTTATATAATAAAAGAAAAAATTGTATGGGAGATTTTGATGTGAGCGAAATGTATCTCGGCGTAGATGTCGGAGAAGATTTTCTGACGGTCGCTTTGACGGAAAATTCCGAGCCTGTCGCAACTCTGACGGAACCGCTGTCCGAAACATCATTTGAGCGCTTCTGCGATACGGCGATAGGTATTATTGCCGATCTTGCGCAGGAATACGAACCGAAAGCGATATGTCTGACCGGTATTCCGGGAAAGATAGTTTATCTGGCTGCTGACGGACGCTGCGTTTCGGATTTTCTTTCCGTTTCCGAAAAAACGGAATATATTCGCCGTGTCGAACAGCTATGCGGTTTAACGCTTCGCAAAGAAAACGGACTGCTTGCGCATTTTGCAAATGTCGATAAGGCACTTGTGCCCGCCGACGCATATACTTTTTCTACTGTTGCTTCATATCTGTCAGCCGCCCTCTGTGACAACAAACGACCCGTGTTCCATACGTCGGAAGCGTTTGATGTCGGATTTTATTCTGATGAGTTGAAAGATTTTGACAGTCGAGCCGTTGTTAAATGCAGCCTTGCCGATCTTCGCTATCCGGAAGTGACAGGTTCTTCGTCCGTTGTCGGATATTTCGGCAACATTCCCGTATCGGTCGCTCTCGGCAGAAATCAGGCTCGGTTTTTAGGTTCTGCCGACAGGGGAGGTGTGCTTGTCGAACTCCGAAAGAACGAGTTCGTTTCGTATTTTGCTTCAAAATCGGAAAAACAGCCTCTCGGCACTATCCGATTGCCGCTGTCTGGCGGATATGACCTGTTTGTCAGACGTGATTCGGATGCGGTGAAAGCGTATGACGCTCTTCTCAGTTTTGTCGCCCGTGTTTCGGTAAGCGTTGGAGGTACCGAAAATGTTGCCCGAACCGTAGGGGACCTTGCTCTTTCGGCTCTGAATGAAACGTCTCTTCCGAAAATTCGGTTCGAGCAGGGCAGACTGAAACTTGCCGCCGATTTTGACGGTTTTACTCCCGACCGACTTTGCGCCGCGTTTGTAAAGGAAACGGCGCGTCGTCTGTGCTTTGTTTTTAAAACTCCGACAAAGTTGATTCTTTCCGGCAAAAGCCGAATTGACTGTGAAGCGTTCAGACGTTCTCTTTCTCATGTTTTCGGCGTTGATATCAGTTCCTCCGACATGACTTTCGCCGCCGCGGTAGGCGCGGCAAGGTTTGCCGCGGAAGCCGTCGGAGGAATTTGAATAAACTTGAAAAACAAAGTGACAGGCTTTTGAAGCCTGCCACTTTGTTTTATATTCTGTTTTTATTCTTTAACGGAATCGATTTTTTTCGCAACGAAGTAGAAAACTCTCATTGCATCGACGATATCGACCTCGTTATCATCGTTTGTGTCACAACGCAAAAGTTGTTCGTCCGTCAAAAGTTCTTTTTTCGCAACGTGATAGAATATCAGCATTGCGTCCGCGATGTCTACTTCCCCGTTTCCGTCGGCATCACCGTAAACGATGTCGGGGGTATCTTTTGCGTAGTCTCCGAGAACGTATGTCGGGAAATATTCGGGATACGCAATATCCGCCCAATCTTCTATAACGTCTTTGCCGTAATCCGTCATGTGGCAGTTGTGGTAAATGTAATACTGAACTTCTTCGTATTTCGGTTTTGTTCCGTAGCTATTGTCTTCCCAATAAGAGAACCAGTTATCCATCAGGAGCATGCCCATTCCGAATTCGGTTCCGACTTTCGGAATGAGGAACGGCGGCAGATTGCTTTCTCCCTTAATCTCCATCTGAGTTGCTTTCCACGGGAGGAATATTTCAAGCGTGTAACCGTTTATGTTTGCGCGCATGTATGCGTTAAGGAGTTTGCTCTTATATTGATACTTTTCAACTATTGATGAAGAATCCGTCAGAGGTTCGGGGAGCGGAAAGTTCGGATCGAACTTGTAGTTGACTGTGGATTTTACCTGTGTGCCTATCGCGTTTGCAATCGTTCCGCCGGCACCGGATTCACCGTTTACGGTTCCGCCGTCAAGACCCCAGTAGTAGTATTCTCTCCAAGACGGAACGGGAACGCCTATTTCGCCGTTGCCCGAGGCAAATCCTGCATATGCGGTGAACGCAAATTCGGAAAGCCCAAGCATTCTTGAAGATTTGTAGTTAAGGGGATCAAGCAATACCCAAAAACTGTCCGAAAGTTCAAACTCCGGGGTAGCCTTTGCATATTCGTAAGCGTTCGGATTTTCAAGCCATTCGCTTTGAATAATGGTTTGGTTGTTTACGCCCCATGCTCTGGAACAGTCCGTTACGTCCGCGAAAATGTAAATTCCGCCTGCCGTGTCCGAAATAACCTGACTCAAACGTGTGATGTCTGTTCCGTCAGGAACATTTGAGTACCATACAGCGGAAATATCAGCGCTTGCGGGCGTGAATTTCGGCGTGGGCTTTCCCGTGTCGAAATCTTCTTCCTCGGATACGACCATACCCGCAGTGTCGATGTTGAGCGTTTCGCGGAATCCTTTGTCGTAAATGTCGTCACGCTTTCCGTCAAGAGTCGGAGCCTTTTCCGCTCTCGGAAGAACGCGTTTATCTGCTACTTCCGCATTTGTTCCCATCGCAAAGCCCGCGACAAGGGACGCCGTCAGGCAAAGTGCGATAATGACCGAAATGATTCTTTTCATTCTCTTTCACCTCATGGAATCATATGATTTTGCCGCAACCGTTTCAAACTCTCAAATTCGGAAAGATTGCGAACCGTTTACAAACTTATTTTATCATATAATTTCAGTTGTGTCAACGATTTTCGGTTGGTCTTTATTCCCAAAATTTCAGGCAAAATTTGTATCATTTGGCGGAATAGTTCTTTTTTGTTAAATCGAAATGGTTTTGATTGACTGCTTTTGTCAAATGTGTTATTATTTTACTGATAAAATATTGAAAATCGGGGTGCGGCAAATGCGTGAGGTTTCCGTCAGAACAGAGTATACGCAGGAGAATATGCTGAAATTTTTCAAGTTCAATCTTTTCTCCCGAAACAAGGCTGTTGTAATTGGTTTTATCGTTCTTTACGCCGCGTTGTTTGTATTCAATATTTATAATGTTGTTGCAAAATTGACGAACGGAATAAAACTCGGAATGAACGACTATATCGCGATAGTTATAGTGATTTTCTGTTCTTATTGGATATATTCCCGCTTTTTCATAATGCCGAAAAAACTTGCTCGGAAAAACGATACGGGCAAAACGCTTGTCTCCGACGTTACCGTGTCCGATGACGGACTTTCAATAAGTATTTCCGACGCCGACGGCTCGGACAGTCAAACGCTTTCTTATTCCGATATATTCAAAATATATGAAACAGACGGCTTCTTTTATGTTTTCAGAACAAAGGCCTATGCGTATATTCTTGATAAAAACGGTTGTACAAGTGGAAATTCGGAGGGACTTCGCGCCTTGTTTTCCGCTCATTGCACAAAAAAACAGTATAAAAACGGGACGTTTACTGCTTCCGTACAAACTGAGGAGAAATAAAAATGGATAAGAGATTTGAGGGCAAAACGCCCGAACAGATTCTTGAAATGCTGACGCTTGAACAGAAATGCGGACAGCTTGTATCGACAGGCATCGGCTGCTGGGAAGAGTGCGAGACCGCCATGGAACATCATGTCGGCAACCTATCTGTCATTTACGGGCATGATGCGGAGGCTCTTGCGCGCTTTAAAGCCGATATGGAAAGACTTCAACGCGAAGCCGACATTCCGTTCTTCATCGGCGTTGATATGGAAACGGGCGTAGGTCAGACCGTTCACGACCGCTCCATAGCCACCGAGTTTGCGGAACAGATGGCGATAGGCGCGATAGCGGATCTCAAAGACGCCGAACGTCTCGCGTATGAAGAAGGAAGAGTTGTTTCGCAGCAGGCTTCCTACCTCGGCTGGAACATATGTTTCGGTCCGGTTGTTGACGTTAACATAAACCCCGAAAACCCGATAACAAATATCCGCTCTTTCGGAGAAGACCCCGATATAGTGGCAACTCTTGCCGCGGCATATATAAAAGGACTTCAATCGGACGGCAGACTTATCGGCACCGCAAAGCATTTTCCCGGAGCCGGAATGCAGTTCTCCGACTCACATTTTGCGCTTGAAAAAACAAGAACGACAAAAGAGGAAATGGAAAATATCCATTTGAAGCCGTTCAAAAAGGCGATAGAAGCGGGCGTCGGCGGTCTTATGTGCAACCATGCCATATATGATATGTACGACGCGGAAAACGTTGCTACGCTTTCAAAGGCTGTCATGACCGATCTTCTTCGCGGTGAACTCGGCTTTGAGGGCGTTATGTATACCGACGCTATGGGTATGGCGGGTATGACCGAATCCGAAAAGAACTGCGGCAATCCGCACATGGGTACTATCCGTGCCATTACAGCGGGCTGTGATGTTATCCTCGGTCCCAACGACGCATGGAACGCCCCCGCAGGACTTGCACAGGCAGTTCGTGACGGTATACTTGACGAAGAGATAGTAAACAAAGCGTGCCTTCGCGTTCTGAAACAAAAATACGCGCTCGGACTTTTCTCGTCGGAAAAACGCGAAGATGTTCCGAAACGTGACGGCTGGTCCGTTGCCCGTGAGATAGCCAAGAAATCCGTGACGCTTATCCGTGACAGAAAAAATGCCGTTCCCATTGATTTTGAGGGTAAAAAGGTTATGGTCATGGAGCCCACGCACCCCGCAAACAGACTTAGCTTCGGACTGTATTCCAATATGACGCTTATCAAGGAAACGCTTGCGAAATATGTTCCGCAGGCGCAGCTCGCGCTGTTTGCGCCCGATGCGACCGATGAGCAGATAGCGGAACTCGCAAAACAGGCAAAAGCCGCGGATATCGTCGTTTTCGGTACGTCTTTCCGTTCACGCTCGGGACAGGTCGGACTTATGACCGAACGCCAGCTTGATGCTTTGAAAGCCGTTCATGCCGCAAACCCGAATATGATAGCGGTCGTTTCAAACCCCTATGTTGCGTCGCAGCTGCCGTTTGTGGATGAAATAGTTTGCTGCTACTCAACATCTTCCGTTGCGGTCGAAGCGGCTGTCGATGTAATAATAGGCAAAGAAAAGGCTCTCGGCGTTCTTCGTGAGACCATTCCCGAAGAGATGCACAACGAGGTCGAGATAGTTTTCCACGGATAATTTACAAACGACCTATTGACAAATCGCGATTTTAGTGATAGAATACACATATACAATGATAGAGGCGCATTTTGCAAACAGTAACCGTTTTCGGATAAGGCTCTCGCAGGGCTGAGGCGGCGAAAGGTGCGAATGCCGAGGACGGTTGCGGCGAAAGACCGATCCGGCAGTGTGAAATAAGATTTGCATTGCTGTCGCAGTTTTGCGGAGAGCTATCTGTTTGATAACCTGTTTCCTTTGATCTTTTAAAGGTCATCGGTCATTCGGATTTTTTCGGGCAGCGGCTTTCAGGCTTCTGCCCGTTATCTTTTTCGCGACGTCCCGATTTAAAAGTTCTGTAATACGGAGGATATCGTTATGAAAAACACAGTATTTACCGGAGCGGCGACCGCTGTTGTAACGCCGCTGAACAAAAACGGCGTTGATTATGAAGCGTTTGAACGGCTTATCGAATGGCAGATTTCCGAGGGAATAGACGCTATCGTGGTCGCGGGCACAACGGGTGAGGGCTCGACTCTTACGGACGAGGAACACAGACAGGTTTTGAAATTCGCGGTTGACAAAATCGCGGGCAGAGTTCCGGTTATCGCGGGCACGGGTTCAAACGACACCTCTTATGCCATTGACCTGACAAAATATGCCTGCTCGATAGGCGCGGACGCAATGCTTGTAGTTACGCCTTATTATAATAAAGCCACGCAAAACGGACTGATAAAAACGTTTACGGCAATAGCCGACGCTTCGACAAAACCCGTAATTCTTTACAATGTTCCGTCGAGAACAGGCTGCAATATTCTGCCGAAGACCTGCGCCGTTCTTGCCGAACACCCGAATATCGTCGCGATAAAAGAGGCAAGCGGCAACATTTCGCAGATAGCGGAGACCGCGGCTCTCGTAAAAGGAAAAATGGATATTTATTCCGGTAATGACGATCAGATAGTCCCGATACTTTCACTCGGCGGCAAAGGAGTTATTTCCGTTCTTTCCAATGTGTTCCCCCGCGAAACGTCGGAAATGTGCAAAGCGTTTTTCAGAGGAGAGACCGAAAAAAGCCGCGATATGCAGCTTGATATGCTTGACCTGATAAACGCGCTGTTCTGCGAAGTTAACCCGATACCCGTAAAAGCGGCAATGGCGGCAATGGGTTACGGCGAAAACTTTTTAAGACTTCCTCTTACGCCGATGGAGCCCGAACACGAGGCAAATCTTCTCGCAATAATGCGCAAACACGGTTTGAATGTGTAAAAGCAAAAGAAACGGAGCATAAACGAATATGAAAATATTACTGAACGGTATTTGCGGAAGAATGGGCAAAGAAGTCGAAAAACTTGCGCTGACCGGTTATCGCGGCGCGGAACTTGTCGGCGGTGTTGACCCGAACGGAGAAACTGCAAGCGTTCCCGTTTTTGCGGATTTTGACAGCGTAAATGTTGATTTTGACTGCATTGTGGACTTCTCTTTCCACGCGTCCGCGCCCGCGCTCTGCGAATATGCGAAAAAGGTCGGTAAGCCCGTTATTATCGCAACGACGGGGCACACCGACGAAGAAAAGAAAATTATAGAAGAAACCTCAAAGACCGTTCCCGTATTTTGGTCCGCGAATATGTCTCTCGGCATAGCGCTTCTTGCCGAACTTGCAAAAACCGCGGCAAAAACGTTCCCCGAAGCGGATATAGAAATAATCGAAAAGCACCACAACAGAAAGCTTGACGCTCCGAGCGGAACCGCTCTGTTGCTTGCGAATGCGATTAAAAAAGTTCGCGAAAAGGCGTTTTTCGTCCTCGGCAGAAGCGGACAGGGCAAGAGACAGGAAGATGAAATAGGCATTCACGCCGTTCGCGTAGGCAACATCGTCGGCGAACATGAAATAATCATCGGCACGGACACACAGACCATAACCCTCAAACATGAAGCGTCGAGCCGTTCTCTTTTTGCGGAGGGCGCAGTTGCCGCCGCGGAGTTTATGATAGGTCGCGAACCGGGTATGTACGATATGAACGACCTTATTGCATTGAATGCTTAAAACAGGAGTGATATATTATGTTAAAGATAGGAATTTACGGTTACGGCAACCTCGGCAGAGGAGTTGAAGCGGCTGTTGCGCTCAACGACGATACCGAACTTGTCGGCGTATTCACGAGAAGAGATCCAGCAACTGTTAAGATCAGAACCGCGGGCGTAGGAGTTTATCATACCGACGAACTCGAAAAATTCAAAGATAAAATCGATGTTCTTATAATCTGCGGCGGAAGCGCCACGGACTTGCCCGAAATGACCCCCGCGCTTGCGAAACATTTCAATGTTATCGACAGTTTTGACACCCACGCAAAGATTCCCGAACATTTTGAAAATGTTGATGATGCCGCAAAGATAGGCGACAATATCGCCCTTATTTCCTGTGGCTGGGATCCGGGACTGTTCTCCCTCGCAAGACTTTATATGAACGCGGTTCTTCCCGTCGGACAGGATTATACATTCTGGGGCAGAGGTGTCAGCCAAGGTCATTCCGATGCGATTCGCCGCATAAAGGGCGTTAAAGACGCGAGACAGTATACCGTTCCCGTTGCGTCCGCAGTCGAAGCTGTCAGAAACGGCGAAGATCCCGTGCTGTCCACAAGAGAAAAGCATACCAGAGAATGCTATGTCGTTGCCGAAGAGGGTGCCGACATTGCGTATATAGAAAACGAAATCAAAACCATGCCGAACTATTTCTCGGATTATGATACCGCGGTTCATTTCATTTCTTCCGAAGAAATGGCAAGAGACCACGCGGCGCTGCCTCACGGCGGCAGCGTTATCCGCTCCGGCAAAACCGGCTTTGACAAAGAGAACACCCACGTTTGCGAGTTCTCGTTAAAGCTCGATTCCAACCCCGAATTCACGGGCAGCGTGCTTGTCGCTTATGCCCGCGCGATTAAAAAAATGTATGACAGAGGCTGCCGCGGCTGTAAAACCGTTTTCGATGTTGCACCCGCCGACCTCTCCGCACTTTCTCCCGACCATCTCAGAAAAATGATGCTTTAAGGAGTGTTAAAAATATGATTTGCAAAAATATCGGCGTTGAAAACGGAATCCTGACCTTTGCGGGCGTCCCGACCCCCGAACTCATCTCCGAATTCGGTTCGCCTCTTTATGTTATGGACGAACAGCGCATAAGAGAAAACTGCCGCACCTATGCCGACGCGATGAAAAAATATTTCGGCGGCGATTCCTGCGCGCTTTACGCAAGCAAGGCGGCGTCGTTCAAAAAAATGTATAAAATCGTCGCAGAAGAGGGGCTCGGCGCAGACGTTGTCTCCTGCGGAGAAATTTACACCGCGATGAAAGCGGGCTTTCCTCTTGAAAAAGCATATTTCCATTCAAACAACAAGACTGACGCTGATATAGATTTTGCCATTTCCAACGGCGTGGGCTACTTTGTCGTTGACAATGTCGAAGAACTTGACGCGATAGACCGCATCGCCGAAGAGAAAGGCGTTGTTCAGCCCGTTTTGCTTCGTCTTACCCCCGGTATCGACCCGCACACTTACGAAGCGGTCGCGACGGGAAAAGTCGATTCCAAATTCGGTTCAAGCATCGAAACGGGACAAGCCGAAGAGATCTCCGTTCATGCTCTTTCTCTTAAAAACATCGCGCTCAAAGGCTTTCACTGCCACGTCGGCTCGCAGGTTTTCGATTCGCAGGTATTTCTCGACGCTTCCGTTATCATGCTCGGCTTTATCATGAAAATGAAGCGTGACCACAGTTATGTGACCGAAATTCTCGACCTCGGCGGCGGCTACGGCGTTCGTTATACCGAAAACGACCCCGTTATAGACATCGCGGACAACATCAGACAGGTTGCGGAGGCTCTTAAAGCGACCGCGGCGGGGCTCGGCATTGATCTGCCGTCCATACGTCTCGAACCCGGCAGAAGCATCGTCGCTGACGCGGGAATGACGCTTTACACCGTCGGAACCGTCAAACGTATTCCCGGTTACAAAAACTATGTTTCCGTTGACGGCGGCATGACCGATAACCCGCGTTTCGCGCTTTACCGCTCCCCGTATACCGTGTTCATCGCAAACAAAATGAACGAAAAATGCGATATGGAGTGTTCCGTCGTCGGCAGATGCTGCGAAAGCGGCGACATAATTCAAGAGCACGTTATGGTTCCGTCCTCCGTTTGCCGCGGCGATATATGCGCGGTTGCCACCACGGGCGCGTATAACTATTCCATGGCGTCCAACTACAACCGCATAGGCAGACTTCCCGTTGCCATGATAAACAACGGCAAAACGTCCCTTGCGGTTCTCCGCGAGACCCTTGAAGACATCGTTGCAAACGATATGTAAAACCGAATATCATAAGTTAAATTTTATTCCCCCTGATACCGTCAGGGGGATATTTTTATGTAGCGTAAATTTTGTTTTGTCAGTTTTTGCAGTTGGCTTTTATCTATTTAGGCGCAAGCAAAATTATGCACAACAACAATGTTATTTTGTACTGAAAATTTACTTTAAGAGAGTTGTTTTATTGTTTCGAATATGGTCAATAATGCGGAAAACAGGTCTTACAACATGATTGAATGCATAAAAAATCTTAAAATAGTTGGCAAAGTATTGTTTTTAATATATAATATACTTGTTTGTGTCGTGAGTATATGTAGGCAAGAAAGGAGATGATGTAAATGTCTAGAAAATGTCCGTATTTGGAAAAGAGAGCCGATAATCCACAGTTTCCCAATATTGAAAAATCTTACGAAAAAGGAGATAGGTGGAGACCGTATTGTGTTAGTCAGTTAACGTGGTGTACATTTCCGTTTGATTACGAAGAATGCTGTATTTTTCAAAGAGCAGGGGAATAATAGTAAAAACATAAGATAGGTCTTGCAATCAATATGGTTTAGTATAAAATATTTTCAGAAAGGAAAAAATATAAAGTAAATACAAAATCCAAAATGATATGCACGCCAAAAACTCTTTATGGCGTGCATATCATTTTAGCAATTTGGGGTTTTTAATTACTTATCCTCAATTAGCAGCCTTAGTACATTTGCAATGCCTTTTGCAAACAGTGACAAAGAACTCTTTTGTTATATATTTTATGTCGCGATGTAAAAACTTATAATTTTAACCCATATTTCCTGCAAAGTTTAGCGAACTCCTGCGGCGGGGGAGCGGTGACGGTTATGCGCTCGTTTGTTCTCGGGTGGATAAACGAGAGTTGACGGGCGTGCAGGACGTGTCCTTTGCAGTCGTCGGCGTCCGCACCGTAAATGCCGTCGCCGTGTATCGGGCAGCCGATATGTGAAAAATGGACGCGCAGTTGGTGCGTTCTGCCCGTTCGCGGGTGCGCTTCGACAAGCGCGTGTCCGCCACCGACGGCAAGCACGGAATAGTCCGTTATCGCTTCTTTGCCGTTTTCCGAAACTTCGCGTTCTATGGTACTGCCCGCTTTGCGCGCAATTGGCGCGTTTATCGTTCCCGCCTTTTCGGGCGGAATGCCGTCAAGAATGGCGATGTATGTTTTTTTAATGCTTCCGCATGATATTTCGCTTGCCAAAAGGTTTGACACATAGCGGTTTTTTGCAATAAGAACTATACCGCTCGTGTTTGCGTCAAGTCGGCTGATGGGTCTGAAAACAAGCGACGGATATTTATATACAAAAGCGTTTGCAAGTGTTTTTGTATGCTGTCCGTGCGGGTGCGTCGCAAGTCCTTTCGGCTTGTTGACGCAGAGGATATCGTCGTCCTCGTAAAGAATATCGAGCGGAATATCCGCAGGCTCGACGGGTGTCGGGCTGGCATCTTCCGTTTTTAGTTCGAGAATGTCTCCGTTTTTGAGAAGTCTTCCGACAGTCGAAGGTTCTCCGTTGACGGTTATGCCGTTTTCGGTCTTTTTAAGCGTGCGTATCTGCGAGGTAGAAAAGCCGTTGTCAAGAAGATATTCTTTAATTATTTTGCCGTCTTCCGTGACCGTGATTTTCACAACGTAAACCTCCTTTCGGATATGTTAAATGTGGGGCTGTAAAGAAACACAAGTTTTTTTACAGCCCCTGAAATTTTTATGTTTTACAGCACGGTAACTCTGATAACTCCGTCAATGGCTTCAAGTTCTTTGCCGATGGCGCCGTTTGTGTTTTCGGTCATATCGACTATTGTATATGCGTAATCACCCTTGAATTTGCTTGTCAGGTGGTCGATGTTGCGGTCGCCGTTGCTGAGAACAGCCGTGCATTGATTGAGTATCGTCGGAATGTTTTTGTGTATGATGCAATAGCGTGTGCCCGTGCTTCTTTCCGAACTTACGCTCGGGAAGTTGACGCTGTTTTTGATATTGCCGTTAAGCAGGAAATCCTTAATTTCGGACGCCGCCATAATCGCGCAGTTGTCTTCCGATTCGGGCGTGGACGCACCGAGGTGGGGGATAGCTATCGCGTTTTTCATTTCAAGCGTTTTGTCGTTCGGGAAGTCCGTGACATAGCACGCAACTTTGCCGCTTTCGAGGGCTTGCGCAAGCGCTTCGTCGTTGACAAGTCCGCCTCTTGCGAGGTTGACGATTCTTACGCCGTCTTTGCATTTTGCAAGCGTTTCGGCGTTTATCATTTCTTTCGTCTGCGGGTTGAGCGGCAGATGAAGAGTGATATAATCCGCTTTTTCGAATATTTCGTTTTCGTCGTCAACTTTTTTTGCAAACGGCATTTTTGTCATAAACGTTTCTATGGACATAAACGGGTCGTATCCGATAACGTTCATGCCGAGGTAGAACGCCGCTTCCGCCGCCTGTGCGCCTATTGCGCCGAGACCTATTACGCCGAGCGTTTTGCCCTTTATCTCGGGACCTACGAATTGGCTCTTTCCTTTTTCGACGAGTTTTGCGACGTCCGCTTCTCCTTTAAGGGTTTTTGCCCACTCTATGCCGCCGATGATGTTTCTGGACGAAAGGAGCAGGGAAGTGATGACAAGTTCTTTTACCGCATTGGCGTTTGCGCCGGGGGTGTTGAAAACAACGATGCCCTGTTCCGCGCATTTGTCAAGCGGAATGTTGTTCGTGCCCGCACCCGCTCTGGCAATGGCTTTGAGTTCGGGGTTCAGCGGGTATTCGTGCATATCCGCGCTGCGGACAAGTATACCGTCGGGCGCGTCGATATCGTCTGCGCAGGTGAATTTGTCCGCATCGAGAATATCCGTGCCTACCGCCGCTATCTTGTTGAGTTTCTTTATCTTAAACATAGTATTTGCTCCTTTGACGTTTATGCGTTTTCCGCTTCGAATTTCTTCATGAATTCCACAAGGGCTTCAACACCCTCGACAGGCATTGCGTTGTATATGGACGCTCTCATACCGCCGACGGTTCTGTGACCTTTGAGGTTGACAAAACCCGCTGCTGCGGCTTCCTTGACAAACTTTGCGTCAAGATCTGCGTCACCCGTAACGAACGGAACGTTCATCATCGAACGGCTGTCGCCCTGTACCGTGGGTTTGAAAAGTTTTGAAGAGTCGAGATACGAATAAAGGATATCCGCTTTTTTGCGGTTTATCTTTGCCATATTTTCAAGCCCGCCGATATCGTTTTTGAGCCACTCGAACATCAGTTTGCACATATAGATGCCGTAGCACGGCGGTGTGTTGTAAAGCGAGTTGTTCTTTGCGTGAATGTCGTAACGGAGCATCGTCGGAGTGAATTCCATCGGCTCGGAGATAAGGTCTTCTCTGATTATGACTATCGTCACGCCTGCGGGACCGAGGTTCTTCTGTGCGCCCGCAAAGATAAGCCCGTATTTAGAAACGTCTATCGGCTCGGAACAAATACAGGACGAGAGGTCTGCAACAAGAGGAACGTTGCCTGTTTCGGGCAGTTTTGAGTAATGCGTTCCGTATATTGTGTTGTTCTGGCAGATGTAGAAGTAGTCCGCGTCCGTGTCAAACGTTGCGGGATCGAGTTCGGGAATATAACTGAAAGTTTTATCCGCAGACGATGCGACAACGTGTACCTGACCGTATTTTTCCGCTTCCTGCGCCGCTTTTTTAGCCCATTGACCGGTTACGCATATATCTATTTTCTTTTTCTTCATCAGGTTGAGCGGGATCATGGCAAACTGCGTCGAACCTCCGCCTTGCAGGAAAAGCACTTTGTAGTTGTCGGGAATATTAAGAAGTTCGCGAAGCGTCGCTTCCGCACCGTTGATTATCTCTTCAAAAGCCTTTGATCTGTGGCTCATTTCCATAACGGACATACCGCTTCCGTTGCAGTTCAGCATTTCGTCTGCCGCTCTTTTAAGTACCGCTTCGGGCATCATCGACGGCCCTGCGGAAAAATTATAAACTCTTTCCATTTACAATAACTCCTTGCATTGAATATTTATACTATAAATATATTATACGCCGTCCGAAAATTCTTGTCAATTAAGATGTGTGACAAAAGTATGTTGTAAATATTTTATTTTCGGCAAAGTCTTTACAAATGTGACAAAATATTGTATAATAAATCTGCATGGACATTTATCGAAAAAATATATGATAAAACAGCCGTAAGTGGGGTGTCTTCCGTGGCAAAAAGCGCGCTTCAAAAACTGAAAATAATGTATCTTGCACGTTTGTTTTTGGAAGAAAGCGACGAAGAACACCCGCTGACGATGGAAAAAATTCTTGCGTCACTCTCCGAACAGGGAATAAAGGCTGAACGCAAGAGTGTTTATGATGACATAGAACAATTGCGTCTTTTCGGTATGGATATTGTCAGCGTCAAGGGCGGCGGTGTGAGTTACGGATATTATATCGGCGCAAGAGATTTCGAACTTGCCGAATTGAAACTGCTTGCCGATGCGGTCGCTTCCGCAAAGTTCATAACGCAGAAAAAGTCCGACGTTCTTATTTCAAAACTCGGAACGCTGACATCGCGTTCTCTTTCGGGGCAGATACGGCGACAGATATTTTTCAACGACCGTGCAAAGACCGGTAATGAGAGCATTTATTACAATGTAGACGCTCTTCATAACGCGATAGCCGCAGATAAACAGGTAAATTTCCGTTATTTTAATTACGGAGCGTCAAAAACTCCGCAGGGCGTTCCCGTTCGCGTTTATCGCGGCAATATGAGAACTGTCAGTCCTTACGCGCTTGCGTGGGATAACGAGAACTATTACTGCCTTGCCTATGACGAAAACCACCCCGGGAAAGTGTCTCATTTCCGCGTGGACAAAATGGAAAACGTCACGATTTCCTACTCTCCGAGACTGCCTCTGCCGAACGGTATAGATATAAAGGAATACGGAACACGCGTTTTCGGAATGTATGCCTGTGAGCGGATATATGTTCGCCTCAAAGCATCCAATGACCTTGTCGGTGTCATTTACGACAAATTCGGAACGGATGTCGGGATAACCGATAACGGGGACGGCACGTTTACCACACGGTTCGAAACTTATGTCGGACCGCCGCTTATCGGATGGCTTATGCAATTCGGTTCCCGTATCGAGGTTTTGGCTCCCGAAAGTTTGAGAGAAGAAATAGAAAAGCAGGCGAAGAGTATCGCCGAAGTATATGCAAAAGGGGATTGAAAATGCAATCGTTCAAGCAACTGAAAAAAGGCGCAAAACAGACAATAAGATTCAATTATTGGCGGCTTGTTGTCGTTTGTCTGTTTGTCGCCGTTGTCGCCGGACTTTATTCGTCGATGTTTTCCATCGGCTCGCTGACCAGCTCGTCCGAGACCGAAAAACAGGATGCCGCGGTAGATAAGGTAAGAGATGAGATAATCAGAAAGCTTGACGGCATTATTGACGGGATTGATTCGATAAAAGGCATCAGCCCCGTCGTAAAGCAAGGAGTGCAGGTCGTTGTTGAGCATACGTTTGACTCCGACAGCGCAATACTCAACATCGCCCGAAGCGCGATAATGTTCGCTTCCTCAAACACGGTGATAGTCGGCATAGGGCTTCTTATCGGGTTTGTTGTCAAAATCGCGTACGACATATTTATTTCGGCAAGTCTCCGCGTCGGCGAAAAACGGTATTTTTTGGAAGCGCGCCGATATAAAACAAGAATAATCAAAACATTTTTCGTGTTCCGTCAACACAGCGTGCCCCGTGTCGTATGGGTCATGCTAAAAAAAGAGATATTCTCATTCCTTTGGTGGCTGACAATCGTAGGCGGTATTATAAAACATTACGAATATTCGATGATACCGTACATACTTGCGGAAAATCCGTCCGTCACGGCAAAAGAGGCGTTTGCGCTTTCAAAACAGATGATGAAAGGGCAGAAATGGCGCGCGTTTACGCTTGATTTGTCTTTCGTAGGGTGGCGTATTCTCGGTCTGCTCACCGTCGGACTTCTCAATATTTTTTATGTCAATGCGTATTATACAGGCACAAAGACAGAGTATTATATGGATCTGCGCGCTGATGCTGTTCTGAACGGCAAGCCGAAAAACGAACTGTTTATCGACCGTGCTTTGAATGTGCCTGTGCCCGTGGAAAGTCCGTATCCTGCGGACGCATACCCTCTTGTCCCCGGAACAAAAACGAAAGTGGTTCATCGTTCGTTGCACCCCGAACGCCGTTATACCTTTGATAAAATGCTGTTGCTCTTCTTTTCCGCCGCATTTGTCGGTTGGATATGGGAAATATGTCTGACGTTTGCAGAAAAAGGTATTATAGTAAACCGCGGCACAATGTACGGTCCGTGGCTTCCGATTTACGGCACGGGCGCCATGGCGGCGATAATCTTCCTGCGACGATGGCTCAAAAAGCCTATTCTGACATTCTTTATTATCTGCGGCGTCTGCTCGGTTGTCGAATACGCAACAAGTTTCTTCCTTGAAAAAATGTACCACGAAAAGTGGTGGGATTACAGCGATATGTTCCTTAATCTGAACGGAAGAATCTGCTTCATCGGAATACTGCTGTTCGGCATAATGGGAAGTCTTTTCGTGTATTTCATCGCTCCTGCGCTCGACAATCTGTTCTCGAAAATCCCGAAACCCGTAAGATACATCGTATGCACAGTCCTTGTGGTTTGCTTCCTTGCCGATATGGCATTTTCGTTCCTCACCCCCAATTCGGGCGAGGGAATCAACCAATATTCTACGGTGATACCGTTCCTGCAACTGTTATAGTGTAAAAAAATGCCCTCCCGAAAAACGGGAGAGCATTTTACTTTGCGGAAAATTTTTTATTTATTGTATGTTCCTATCTTTTTGGAGTTTTCGTCTTCTATATTCTTTTTCAAGGTCTCTATTCTGCTTGTAAGATAGTCCCTGTATTCTTCCAGACACATTCCGTTTTTCATTATGAACTGCGCCTGTTCCGAATCCCCGATATAGCGGAAATGCCACGGTTCGAACGAATGCCCCGTAACAGCGGTCTTATCTTCGGGATAACTGAGAATAAAGCCGTATTTCCATATATTTTCCGTTGCGTACTTGTAAAACGAACTGTTCTTGACAACGGAAATTTCCGTCGAAGATGTTTCGCCTATTGAAACTGCAAGCCCCGTCTGATATTCGCTGTATCCCGGTTTGGCTTCCGCGCGGAGTGTTTTTTGTTCCGCCATTTCGTCGTTTGTATATCCCGCGCCCTGATTCTTTCTGTATTCGGCGTCATAGTATTCCTGCTGCTCTTCCGCCGTTGTGTAGCCGCGAAATACCGTTACGGTTTCGCCGTCCTGTTTTGCTTGTGCAATAAAGGCGTTCAGTTTTTCTGCGGCTTCTCTTTCAAGTTTTATGTCGGAAAAGCCCGAGACCGAAATAAGGTCAAGATCTTTTTCTCTTACTGCTTTTTCGTTGTTTACGAGTTCAAGCAGGTCGGACGCGAGATACTGCGTATATTTGTCTATCGCTTGCTGCATTTCTTCAACCGTTTTGAACTCTGAAAGCGCAGGAACGTCCGCTTGCGGCGGCTGTTCGTTTTGAGAGGAGTTTTCTGCGGAGATCTTGCTGTATATTCCGTCATTGCCCGATACAAAGAACAGCGTAAAGGCAACGGCTGTTGCAACTATCGCAACGATAAGCGCCGTGACGAAATGTATTCGCGCACTTTTCTTTCCGTTCATTCTCAACCTCCTTGTCTCAAAATCGTTTTCGAAGCGTTTTCGCAAATCACTTTTGTCGATTCGCTTTCGATTTTTATTATTTTATCATAAATCACCGCGTTTTTCAATACTTTTTCGGTTTTTTTCATAATATATTATAATGTAACAGCGATGCAGAACCTCAGGATGTCATGATAAATATTCCGCAACACGGGAAAGTGTCTCAATATTTATTGAAAGTTTAAACAAAAATTCGAAAAAACTCTTGACAAACTTTAATAAATGTGCTAGCATATAAATGCTTAAAGGTGGAATGTATTTGCATCATTCCGAAAAACAATTTGACCGCATTTTTATAGCTGGTTTTTCGTTATAACGGGTGTGGCTGAAATTTGAGTCCGTTTTTTTCGTTTTTCTTATATGCGTATAACCGGTTTCTGAATCTCGGCTTACGCATTTTTTCGTTCACGAGAGTTCTTGAAATTGTTGTGTTTTGCAATGTTTTGGGTGATTGTGTCGCATTTTGTTGAAGCTTGAAAAATCCTGTCGAACGAAAAAAAAAAATATCCCGAAAATGCATTGACATTTTGAATTTTATGCGTTATCGTATTGTCACGAAAACCGATACGAGGTGCGTAAAATTTGAGAATATATTTGTTCGTCTATGATTCTGTTCGACATCGTGCCGCTGAAAAGGCGTACAGTTTGCTTTTACTTCTCCTTTGCGCATAGTTCATTAAAAATCGGACTATGCGCTGAAGAAATTCAAAATCAGAATGAATAGGAGAAGTAAAAATGAAAAATAATAAAGTAATGCTACAGATTGCTGTAATTCTCGTTTGCGGAATCATTCTCTCTGTTTTCCCTTTCGGCAGAATCTTCAATGCCTCAACCGTCGATTCCGTTGAAAAACATACTGAATGTTTTTCGGTTGATGAAATGTACGATGAATTCGAAAACAACAGTTTGTTCGACGATTTGACAGACGAAGCTTTAAATGTAAATGACGTTGCGGCGACTGTGACATTGAGTTCAAGCTCCGTTTCGATTCTCGAAAATGAAACTTCTACTGTTACTGCCACAACAACTCCGTCGGATTTGTCCGTTGAATGGTCTGTCTCTGACACTTCCGTAGCAACTGTGGATACGAACGGCACGGTCAGCGGCCTTCGTGCCGGGACGACGACTTTAACAGCATCGGTTACATATCTCGGAGAGGTTTATTCGAAAAACTGCACCGTGTATGTTCAAATTCCGAACGGTTGCTATTTTGTCAAAAATTGTGCATCGAATTTATACCTTACGTCGAGTGGCAGATTGAGCGGAAATACCGATTTAAGTTTGCAAGCAAAATCCGATTCGGATGTTTCGGATTTCGAGACCTTGAAGCAAATATTCAAGATTAAATATTTGGGGCGAGGGTGTTATTCGATTAGACCGTTCAATTCTTTGTTGATGCCGGTTTGTGCCGATATCGGAAATGTTGAACAGTATGAAAGCAATTATGTCGCCGAAAATATTTTGAGAATCAGAAAAAATGCAAGGTGGATGATATCAAGAACCGATAACGGTCTCGCCCTGAGTAATTCAAATACTGCGACAGGTGCGATGAAAGGCGAAAATAATTCGGCTGTGTATGCCGAATATTCTGACAGTTCGAGTTTTAAATGGATCTTTGAGACTGTTGAAAATCCTCCGTCGGGAGTGATTCTTTACGACATTCGGACAAATGCTCCCGCAGAAACAGTTACTAGACGGTATTTTTTGGATGAAATTCAAACATCCGAGAGTGCTGATCTAAAAGCCGTTGCTTATTCTCCTGACAGTTTGGAACAGAATTTTACATGGTCGCTGTCGAACAGTGAATTAGGCATAATCGATTCGACAGGACATATGCTTTTTTCAGTTCCTGGATCCGGAACGATTACGGTTATGGCAAATTCTCAAAGTTCATCATATAATATAGTGGTAAGCGATAAAGCAACAGTGAATGTTGATGCCTTATATGACGGTGGATATGTTTCGAGATTTCCCGATTATGCCTCTCGCATTGAAAATTCAATGAAAGCATTGAAATACAAGTATTTGGATGATTTCGGGATTGTGATCAATTATACGATTACGGGGTTCGATTCTTATTCTGATTTGAACTGCAATTCAGCATACAATGTTATGTGTAATCATGCAGAAGATTCCGAATGTATGAATTCGTTGCTCTATTCTGCCGAGAATTTTGTTACAAATGAATTACATCACAAGAATATTACGAATAATCTTTTTAGAATCCCGATGCCCGATACTTCTTCACTGTTTAAAATTGCATTTTTAGGGCATGATTATTGTATTGTTAAAGATGGACAGCATTATGTGAATTATGGACGCGGAGTGACGTATTACCCCGTTGGATTAATCGGAATAATGAACTTCTATTCGAAAGAAAATGAAATTAAGACATTGGTTCATGAATTCGGACATTTATATGGGCGTTCTTTGGATCATGCTGCATCGTATGCATCCGATTTGAATTCTTCTGTGCAAGATCATTTTTATGACGATAGGTGTATATACGGTCGTTATAAAAATGATGACAGCGTCGTTGAAAACCTTGAAATTTGCGATCATTGCAGATATCTGATCGAATCAAATCGCAGTATATATGATCATTCGCAAAGCGAATAGTTGATAGTTTAATTGAAAACTTAAATAAGGAGAGTCTTTTATGAACTTTAAAAAGACATCGAAAAATGAGTCATCCGAAAACAGAAAGAATTCTTCGAGAACGAATGTCGAAATCGGAAAAAAGAAGACATTGCTGTATGTGGGAGTTTCTGTTGTTGTATGCATTGTCTTGTTTGCGTCGATTTTGACAATCGGATTTTCCGGGAAAAAAGATCCGAAAACTTTTTCCGGAGAACCCACGGAGAGTTCTCGCCTTGATGGATTCTGCTCGTTAGACGTAAATGATTCTGTTTTTGGTAAAAACGAGGATACTGTAATTGAAACAACCTCGAAACAGAATTCGGATACGGGTGTTACTGCTGAGTCAGTTGTTCCTGTACAAAATACTACAAGTCGTGAGAATAAGACAAACACTACTAAAAAATATATTTACGGAACATCTTCTGCACAAATTTCAGAGACAACGACAATTCCTGCTGAATCTGGGATAATTTGTGAGGATTATCCGTGTTACAACAGTTACGAAGAATATAAAGAAGTTGTTGCGACAATGAATCTGCCGTCTTCGTTTATTTATTTCGATCAGATTTCGGAGCTTGGTTCATTTCGAAACTGCGTTCTTGATTTTTGTCCTGAACATGGCGAGTTTGGCAGTTACTCATATATGATAAATGTAAGTGGCTCTGGTGCAAAAAACAAAGTAAGTTTAACTGTTAGAATACGTCCTTTGTCAGATAGAGTTTCTTCGGAGAATATTATCGGGAAAACAGCTGTAAACTCAAACGATTTAAGAAACTTGAAAACCGATGCCAGCGGAGTTTATACAATCGGCGGAGTATCGTATAGATATGTTAGAGGAAAGCTTGAAGCGATTGATTTTGTTTCAAACGGAGTACTTATATCTATCGTTCAGCCCGGACGGGGAACGTGGGAAAAAGTTAAGATAGACACTGATTCTTTGTTGAGCGGTTTTCTTAAAGAGGATAATGCAATAGAAAGTTTGACTCAATTGAAAAACAATATTTCAAAATGATAAAGGCACAAGGCGAAGAGAAAATCTCTTCGTCTTGATTTATGATGAGGATATATATATTATAACCGAAGGGTTTCTTCATAAAATGAAGAAAAAAGCAAATAACCCTATGCGGCACAAGACATGGATAAAAAGTTTGTTTTGCTCTGTTCAAAAAGAATTAATCCGGAGGCGCGGGAAGTATTTCTCGCGCCTTGACTTTTCGGCGCGAAAGTATTATAATATAATGACTGCAATTAACTGCTAATAACTGCAATTAACTATGCTGGTTGCCGCGAGAGAACATCCGAAAGATGGTAGAGGAAAGAACACGATGAAACTGATAATCGCCGAAAAACCGAGTCTTGCGCGCAACATCGTTGCGGGCATTGAGTCGTTTAACGATTATAAAATGCGCAGGGGAGACGGCTTTTTTTACGGCGGGGAGTATCTTGTAACTTGGGCGTTCGGTCATTTGTTTTCTTTGGCTGACATAGATGATTATTCTCCCAATCCGGACGGCTCGACGCGGTGGACAATGGCAACGCTTCCGTGTTTCCCGAAAGAATTCCGCTTCAACCTGCGAAAAGACGCGACAAAAAAAGTCGATTCGGGCGTCGAAAAACAGTTTGAGACCATAAAAACGCTTTGTTTGCGCGAAGATGTCTCCGATATAATCAACGCGGGAGACGCAGACAGAGAGGGCGAAATAATAGTCCGTCTCTGCATAACTCACGCGGGCGTTCGGAACAAAAAACTGCTGCGCCTGTGGCTGCCCGACCAGACCCCCGAAACGATACGCTCCGCACTTTCGGAGATGAAAGAAGAGACCGAATACGAAAATCTTGCGAACGAGGGCTATGCCCGCACATATACGGACTGGCTTTACGGTGTCAATCTGACGAGATTTGCGACGCTTAAAACAGGCACACTTCTGCGCGTGGGGCGTGTTATCGTGCCCGTTGTAAAGGCGATATACGACCGCGATATGCAGATACGCAATTTTGTTCCCGAAAAGTATTATGCGCTTCGTTCGCAGGCTGAAACGAACGGACAGGTTGTAGAACTGAACTCAAAAAAGAAGTTCACGAAAGACGAACTTGCCAAAGCGGAAGCACTCTGCGCAAAATACAATGCGGCAGATGCCGTTGTTACAGACGTCAAGAGAAAGAAAGATAAACTTGCTCCCGGCAAATTGTATTCGCTTTCAAAATTGCAGAATTTTCTCGGAAAAAAGTACAAAATGTCAATGGACGACAGCCTTGCAATAGTCCAAAAACTTTACGAAGAGGGCTATCTGACATATCCGAGAACGAACTCCGAATATCTTGCAACAGCCGAAAAAGATAAGATAAAAAAGATAATCACGAATGTTGCGGCGGTCGGTTATCCCGTCAAATTCAAGGACGCAAAGACCATTTTCGACGATTCGAAAATAGAGTCGCACTCCGCGCTTACTCCGACATATAAGATTCCCGACGCTTCAAAACTTTCGCCTGCGGAAAAACAGGTATATTCCGCCGTTATGCGCCGTTTTGTCGCCGTGTTCTGCTCCGAAGAATGCGTTGCCGAGAAAACCGAAATTAAGATAAATGTCGGCGACCTTGAAGACTTTTCGCTCAAAGGAACCGTTATCGTTACTCCCGGTTGGACGCGCTTTGACGAATACGGAAAGCAGGACAAGATCTTGCCGCGTCTCGAAAAAGGCGACCGCGTGAATGTTGATTTCAAGCCCGTTGAAAAAGAGACCACGCCGCCGAAACATTATACGATAGAAACTCTGAACAATTATCTGAAAAACCCGTTCAGAGAAGAAAAAGCGAAAGCGCAGGAAAGCGAAAACGAAGACGACACGGAAGAATACCGCGCCATTTTCGAGGGACTTGAACTCGGCACGGAGGCGACCCGCACAGGTATAATCAAAAACGCCTGCAACACAAAGTATATATTGCTGAAAAAAGATGTTTACACCATATTGCCCGACGGAGAATATCTCATCGAGGCTTTGACACGAATGAATATCAGCATGGATAAATATAAGACTTCCGAACTCGGCAAAGCGCTCAAAAAGGTCTTTCACGGTCAGATGACCGTTTCCGAAAGCGTCGGACTTGCCGAAAAAGAGATTGCCGAAGTCTTTGCGGGAGTGAGAACTCCTCAGCCGCCCGAAACGGATACCGATGACGGCTTTTTCGGCGATATTGTCGGCAAATGTCCTCTTTGCGGCAACGATGTCGCAAGAACGAAGTTCGGTTACGGCTGCCGCGGCTATCGCGATAACGGGTGCAAGTTCACCGTCAGAAACGTTATTTGCGGACGCATTATTTCTGCTTCCAACATGAAACTTTTGCTGACGAACGGCAAAACGTCCAAAATAAGAGGGTTCATTTCCAAGAACGGGAAACCGTTTGACGCATACCTGAAACTCGAAAACGGAAAGGTCGTATTTGATTTTGATTGATGTTGAAAGTAAAAAACTGTTTATATTTGATTTTGACGGCACACTTTTTGACACCATGGGCGCATGGACCGGTTTTGGCGAAGCGTTCGTCGAATATGTCGGCAGAGAACCCGAAAAAGGACTGACCGACAGGCTCAACTCAATGCCGACACTGTATGCCGCCGCAGAGTTTTTGCACGACAATTACTGTCCCGAAATGACATCTGATGAGATATTCAAGTGGATAGAGGACAATGTTCGCGATTATTATATAAGCAAGGCGCTACCGCGAAAAGGTGTTCCCGAATTTCTTGAAAAATACGGAAAAAAGGGCGTTCGTATGTGTATTCTGACCGCAAACGAAACGCCGTTTATAACCACGCCTCTCAAACGCTGCGGTCTTGACGGGTATTTTGAACGAGTTTATTCCACCCGCGAACTCGGTCTCGGAAAAGATATTCCCGACTCGTTCTTGAAAGTTCTTTCCGATTTTGATACGGAAGCGTCGGACGCCGTCGTATTTGAAGACGCTTTTTACGCCGCTGTAAACGCCGCGAAAGCGAGAATTTCCGTTGTCGGAATCTGTGACCCGTCCGAACCTTACGCCGAGGAAATGAAAAACCTTTGCGATAGATATGTTTCCGATTTTACCGAGCTTCTGTGATTGAAAAAAACTTTGCGATATGTACAAAAAAACGCCCGCATTCCGCGGGCGTTAATTGTATCTGTTTAAATTCGGCAATCATACCAAAAGCCCCATTTCTTATAGTGCTTTCGCAGTGTTTCCGCAATCGGCTTTGGTAATTTCGCGTTCAATTCCCCATATTTCAATTTGCCGACTTATTGAAATATTATCAGGCACAACAAACGGTATAGACTTTATTGTATTTGCACATTTCAACGAAGAGGTTTTTCTTTTAACGACTAAATTAACGATTTCATAACGAGGAATGCAACCTGATACGGTAAACCACGGTTCCATAAGTTCTCCGTATAAAGAAAACAACCCAATATTTATCGTTGGCGCATAAGTTCGTCTTTCATTGTGAAATTTCAATACTTGAAAAACCCCGTCTTCGTATACTCTGAAATATACCTTTGAGCTTGAATCTTTCCTTAATACAAAATTTTTTTCTTTCAGTAAATTATCAAAATCAGCATTCATGTATATCTTGAAAACATATCCTTTCATTCAGACATGAATTTCAAACCGTTGACCACGGTTTATTCAGTTTTAAACTATTGTAACGTTCTATTACAAGACTGTCAAGATGCCATAAAACGATTTCTTTAATGGTTTTGAATTATCCCTGCGGTTTGCTTTTGTTCGTCGAAAGAGATGATTGCGAGTATTATTAATTGCCACGTCTTAACTTAATAAATTGCCGAAAGACAACCGCTATGACAACCATTATGAAGATACTGATAAAACTGATGGTTACCAATGTCTTTGCAAGTTGCATTGAATTTACATCATATATAATAGATTCCATACCTGTGGCATCAACGGTGACAATTTGCGAAAAAGATGAAGCAAGCCGGTTAAATATTCCCATGTTATTTCTAATTAAATATGTCGTACCACCAACTGTCCGAGTTGTCGAATACAGCAACGAATTTCTGTATGAGTTATTATCAATCGTATCTTGTACTGTCTTAATATCTAATATGTTTCCGTCTGAATCAAGAGATATTATCACATCGCTGCGAATGAAATAAACATTAAGATTTCTCTCGTCCCATTCAACGCAAAAACTTTGAGTACAATTGAATGTATATCCGTACAAGAACTTTCCCTGAGACGTATATACGCAAATCTCTTTGCGTTGAAAATTTTTTTGACCGACCGCTATCATTCCCTGTTCATTTACATCAAAGCATAGTATGCTGTTTTTTTGTGGCTCGGAACTTAACGGTAATATGTTAATATTTGTTACAAATGTAGTTTTCGTTTCTTCAGAAAGTTCTTCTGTGAAAAATTCTGTCTGCATTGCATTTACTTCTATTGCGTTTGTAGAAATAACAATCAATAATACAAATGACAGAATCAGATAAACACGTTTAAATTTCATATATACCAATCCATTTTTATGCCGAAGAGAATCCGAAACTTCCCCTCGGGTTTGCGTCAAACTATTTCACGAAGTTCTTTTTCTTGTGGAATATCACTTTTTATGCTTCAAATATGACCTATATATCTTCTCGTAAACTTTTGAAAACGCGCTCTGTTTTTGAATTTCACGACAAAAAATCCTACTTGGTAACCAATCTATAATTACTTGCACAAAAAATGAAAACAGTTGAGTGCAAAGAACAAGCAGACCTGCCCAACCGGCAAAGCGGGTAACTATTGTTGCAACGAATCCCACGGTAGAAATTACAAATGAAAAGAGATTAAAAAATTGCAAAGACAATTCAAGCGTTACAAGTTTGCACTTTCTCTCCGCATTTTTTGCGACCTTGTACATTAAAATTCGTTCAACAAAGGGGTAACTGCGTTTCTTACGCCGTCGATATTTTTCGCTTCTTTTCGGATAACCGTATTCCATCAAAGAATACATTCTTATTGAATAAGCCGAAAAAAACAATATAATATCAAATATGTAAAAAATAACTGCAAAGAGAATTGATAGACCCAAAGACATTTGTCCTTTTTCGGTTATTGCATCCAATAAAGTCAAAAGAGTAACTTTCATACTCAAACAGCCTCCTATACGCATAATGGGGGATCACAATATGAGTAAAATTTATTGAAGGAATGTCGTATTGTTATTATGATTGTAACATCTTTTTGCAGGTCTGTCAAGGTGTCATAATATGCTTTGCCGTCGCGCTGTTGTCTTTTATTTGTATGGTTGCTTTCAACTCAGACAGCGGGGCGGTTCAGTAAAGGTAACTTCTTTCTGTGGAAAAAATGCGAATACGCCTGTTTCAGTCAAAAATTGTTATGAGCCCCAAAAGTCAAAGACCTCTGGGGCTCATAAGTTAATTATTATTGATTATTTGGGAAAAACGGGCAGTCTTTCAAGGAAGATGATGTCTTTTCTGTCCGCCGCGTCGCCCTCTGCCAGAACAGCGGCTCTGCCGACGGTTTTGCCTCCCGCTTTGCTTACAAGCGCCTCAAGCGCTTTGAGCGATTCGCCCGTGCTGATAACGTCGTCGATGATGAGAACTCTTTTTCCCCTCATCTTTTCCGCGTCGTCCGCGCCGAGATAGAGGGTTTGTATCCTCTGCGTCGTTATCGAACGAACGTTGACGCTTATCGGGGAGGGCATATATACTTTTTCGCCTTTTCTTGCGATGATGTACTCGTTTTCGCCCTGCTGTTTTGCAAGTTCGTGAATAAGCGGAATGGACTTTGCTTCCGCCGTCAGCATGATATCGTGTTCGGGAAGCAGGGGAATGAGTGCTTCCGCGCATTTGACGGTCAATTCAACGTCGCCGAAGATGATAAACGCCGCGATATCAAGACTGTCGCTGACGGGGCAGAGAGGTAATTCTCTTTCAAGTCCCGCAATGTTCATTTTGTAAGTTTTCTGCATTTGTATCACCCTTTGTTTTACTTTTTCTTTTTCTTGTCGCCGAACTGTTTGAGAAAGCGTTTCTCATAAACGGATTTCGTCGATTTTCTCTGTCTTTGCGCGTATTTCTGCGCCGCGGGGTCGCTTTTTTTGACGTCCTGCGGCTTTTTAATTATTTTTGTTGCGGGATTTATGCCGACCGACGTAAGCAATTCTTCCGTTTCTTTTGTCGTCAGCGGTCTGTATTCTCCCGGCTGTAAATGCCCGAGCGAAAGATTTCCGACAGCGATTCGTTTCAGCAGATGGATTTCAAGCCCGACAGTGTCACACATTCTTCTTATCTGTCTGTTCTTGCCCTCATGAATGGTTATGTGCAGAACCGTTTTTCCGTCTTTCTGTGCATGTATCTCGACCTGCGCAGGCTGTGTTACATCTCCGTCGTCAAGCGTTACGCCGTTGCGGAGCGTATCCAACTGTTCGTCCGACGGGTCGCCCTTGACCGTTACTCTGTATGTTTTTTCTATCTCATGCGACGGATGAGTAAGTCTTTGCGCGGTCTCGCCGTCATCTGTCAAAAGCAGCAGTCCTTCAGAGTCTCTGTCCAGTCTTCCCACGGGGTAAATGCGTCCCTTTATTCCTCCGATAAGGTCTGCCACAACGCTTCTGTCGTCCTGTGCTTTCATGGCTGTTATAACGCCTCTCGGCTTGTAAAAGATAAAATATCTCTTGTTCGCAACTTTCAGATGCAGTCTGTGTCCGTCGCAGAAAACGCTGTCTCGTTCCGGGTCAACGTCCTGACCGATTATTGCGGGTTTTTTGTTGACAAAGACCTTGCCCTCACGGACAAGTTCCTCCGCCGCACGCCGTGAGCAATAGCCGCTCTCCGCTATGAATTTATGAATTCTCAAATTTAATGCGTCCTTTTCAGATATACTTAATCACAACTTACATTATACACCAAAATTTTCATTATGGCAAGACCTTTTTGAAAAGTTGCGAAAGATAATATATAAATCTCTCCGTTCCCGATTTCTCCTCTTCGAGTTCTCCCACGTCGTTTACGGCATAAAGTTCTATCTTTTGAACGCTCCCGCCGTAATCGAGGACAAGTTCTCCGCCTTTTGTTCCTTTTTCGTAAGGCGCAAAGTAACAGGGAAGCAGGTTTTCCGTTATTTTCGGTTCAACCGTTTTCCCCGCGCAGGAATATGCATATATCGTTTCCGCATTGGCAAAGATTATTTGTCCGTCGCCGTTCAGCGCGTCGCGTCTTATCGTGTATTCGCCCTGCTTGTAAAGCACATATCGACTTGAAACCGAAAAGCCGAGGTCAAACATCGCCGCATGGTCGCGCCAGTCGTTCGGGTCGTTCAGCGTGACGTTTACAAGCACCGTGCCGTCCCTTTCCGCCGCGGAAACAAGACAGCGCCCCGCCGCCTTGGTGAAACCCGTTTTAACGCCTATCGCGCCGTCGTAGGACGAAAGCAGTCTGTTTGAGTTTGTTATCGTTATGTTCCCGTATTCAAGATGTCGGCTCTTTGACGAAACAAGATTTCTGAACGCTGTGTTGTCTAGTGCATATACGGCTATCTTTGCCAACTCCCGTGCCGTTGTGTAGTGTCCGTCCGCGGGCATTCCGTTGGGGTTGACGAAATGCGTTGACGTCAGTCCGAGCGCCGCCGCCTTCTCATTCATTTTTTCGGCAAATTTTTCCGAGGATCCCGCAACATTTTCGGCAATCACAACAGCCGCGTCGTTTGCGGAACGGAGCATCAGCATGGAAAGTAGGTCTTTCATTTTTATTTTTTCGCCTTTTATCAGACCGAGTTGCGAGCCGCCCTCATTTGCCGCCCGTTCCGATACCGTGCAGACCTTTTCGGGGTCGGCTTCTTCTATCGCGATTATCGCTGTCATTATTTTTGTCGTGCTTGCCGGCGGAAGTTTCGCGTCCGCGTTTTTTTCGTATATGACGTTTCCCGTAACCGCGTTGACCGTTATCGCGCTCTGCGCCGAGATCGCAAACGTCGCTTTGATGTGCAGCGCAAACACGAATATAAAAGTCAGAATGAAAGATATGTATTTCTTCATTTTTCCAAAACTCCTAACTTCGGCTGTGTATGCTCAGCCTGACCTTTGATAATGTTTATGCTTTTGCCTTATTTAATATGTCGTAATTATATTGACTTTCCGATGCTTTTATTGTATAATAGTGATACTTAGTGATATAAGGAGAAACCTATGGTTTCAACGGAAAAAGTCAGAGCGGATCTGCTTGCGATGAAAGATGATAAGTTCGCCGAGTTTACACGAAAACTCATACCCACCACAGCGCCCGAAAAAATTATCGGCGTCCGCGCTCCGCTTCTTCGCGCTTATGCAAAAGGACTGCGAGCAAGCGAGGTCGAGACCGAATTTCTGGACTCGTTACCTCACGTTTATCTGGAAGAAAATACGCTCCACGGGCTTCTTATCTCCAACTTGAAAGATCCCGCCGCGATTATTGACCGTCTCGACGCTTTTCTGCCGTTTGTCGATAATTGGGCAACCTGCGACGCGATAAGCCCGAAAAATCTTGCAAAAAATCTTGAAGTGCTTGCGGCAAAAGCAACCGCATGGCTCAAATCGGATAAAACATATACCGTTCGGTGCGGCGTAAATATGTTTATGCAATTCTTTCTCGGAGAGAATTTCAACGTCGAATATGCCGAGCAAATCGCCGCGATACGTTCCGATGAATATTACGTCAGAATGGGTGTTGCGTGGTATTTTGCAACCGCGCTTGCAAAGAATTACGAAGAAACGCTGCCTTTCATAGCAGGCAAAAAACTCGACATATGGACGCACAATAAAACTATTCAAAAAGCGATTGAAAGTTTTCGCGTGACAGAGGCACATAAAGCGGTCTTGCGGATATATAAGATAAAAAACAATTAAACAGTAAAATAACCTCACCCCATTGACAGAACATTTTAGGTTCGGGAGAAAAACATGAAGAGAAAACTTATCGTATTGATTGCCGCCGTGCTTGCGGTCTGCTGTATGGCGGGGCTGCTTTCGGGCTGTTCCGTAATCGTCAGAAATGTCGAGTACATAGACCTTGCGGGGCAGGGCGCTTCCGCCGAGTATTCATTTGTTGATGAAAGTCTCGAGGCGGAACAGTTGTACCCCGTGTCAAAAGGCGGTACTATGTATTTTGTCAGCGCGGACGGCGACGACTTAAACGACGGCTTGACGCCCGAAACACCGATAAAAACCCTTTCGAAAGCGTCTTCGCTTTCGCTCAAAGCGGGCGACTCCGTGCTTTTCAGAAAAGGCGATACGTTTGTCGGCAACTTGCATTATTCGGATCTTGAAGGTTCAAAAGAGAATCCGATAACGATAGCGTCTTACGGGGAGGGTGACAATCGTCCCATATTTACAAACGGGAATGAAACTTTGCGAGGCGGAGATATTGTCGGCATTTATAACTCCCGCGGTGTTGTTGTAAGAGATTTTAAGATAGAGGCTTATGCGTCAAGTTCTGCTCATGGCAGTCCTGCAGTAAGAGGTATTGCTTATGAATACAAAAAAGCAATAGATAATCCGAATCTTGATATTTATATCGTAAACAATATTATTCGGGGACATGATATTACGGGCGAATATCCCGACACGGATTCTTACATTTACGGAATTACCGGTTATGTTTGGGCAAATAGAACTTTGGATTATGCGACGGATATATATATTCTTAACAATGATGTAAGTTATGTCGGACTTAACGGTATCCAAATGAGAGGTGACTATTCACAGGATTCCGATGATGACGACACTTATTCCAAAAACATCCGCAAATGTTACAAGGGCGTTCACCTTGACGGTAATACCGTTCACCATATCGGTCAGATAGGCATGTATATCTGCGGCGGCAAGAACTGCACAATGGACAGAAACCTCGTTTATCAGACAAGTATAGTCAAGGAACGCGCTTTTATGGACGGTCAGTGCGGTATGATGTATATAAAAAGTGAATATTCCTCCGCAAGGTACAATATTATATACGATGCTTATGACGCGGGCGCAGGCATTGACGGAATGGGATTTGACATTGACTGGAAGACCGATTATATAACGCTTGAATATAATTACATATCAAACTGCCTCGGCAGCGGTATCGGAACTCTGTCAAATCTGAACAGTACGATAGCGCATAACCGATTGGAAGGCAACCTCGGTGCCACAAACCATACAGGGTCACTCACATTGGGTAATTTGGGAGGCGATGTGTTCGGTGCCCATATTTATGATAACCTTATATATCAGACAACCAGATCGGCTCCCGCATTCAGAGCCTTCCATGAGGGCGGCAATAAAAAATTCACCGGTTGCGAATTTGTCGGTAACCATATAGTATTGAAAGCGGACGTCGATCCCTCGACATACTTCTGGGTAAATATAAATTCTTCCGTTCAATTTTATAAAATTGCCGAGAACAAATACTATTCCGTTTCGCCTGACACTTCGTTCAAGGCTTCCGACCGAACTGCAAAGAAGTATTTGAATTTTGAAGAGGGCGCACAGGTATATAAGGCGGGCGCGGGCTCTCCGTTTTCGTCATGGCAGAAACGCGACCTCGGTTCGACTTATGAGATGAGAAGCGATGATGCACCGTCAAAAGTCAAGGGCGTTACCTGCACTTATGAAAA
>JABLTK010164423.1_pt1 | contig 38578 bp, 30 predicted proteins | sample 7160131 | NCBI WGS metagenome assembly JABLTK01 (sample SAMN14651221, study PRJNA627086) | human gut metagenome | isolation source: feces | host: Homo sapiens
GCTGTGAAGAAATGAATCCTCATTTCTTCACAGCCCCTTTTTACTTTGCTTTCATTTGGTTCAGGGTTCAAGGTTCAGGGTTCAGGGTTAGTGAATCATCCCTTGATAGCTGCTTTCCCTTTCTTCAGCCAGTCCATGAGGAGTGGGGAGAAGGCGGAGAGGATGCAGAGGATGATGAGGGCCCAGCAGATCGGGGTGGAGAAGAGGATGGAAATGTCGTTGCCCGAAAGGGTGAGGCTTCTCCTCAGGCCACGCTCGCCGATCGGCCCTAAGATGAGGGCGAGGACGACGGCTGCGGTATTGAGGCCCATCTTACGCATGAGGTATCCCATGACGCCGAAGATGAACATGAGGACTACGTCGACGAAGCTGTTATTGATGGCGAAGGAGCCGACGACGCAGAGGACGAAGATACACGGGATGAGGATGGCATCGGAGATCTTGGCGATGTGCGCGAAGATGCGGCAGCCGCCGAGTCCGATGAGGAGCATGAAGAACTGTACGATGACGAAGCCGGCGAAGAAGGTGTAGGTCATCGGCGCATATTTCGTGAAAAGCTCCGGCCCCGGCTGGAGGCCCTGGATGATGAGGCCGCCCATGAGGACGGCGGTGACGGATTCACCCGGGATGCCGAGAGTCAGCGTCGGGATGAGCGAGCCGCCGGTGACGGCGTTGTTCGCAGCTTCGGAGCCCGCGACGCCTTCGATGGAGCCGTGTCCAAATTTCTCCGGTGTCTTGGAGAACTGCTTGGCAGTATTGTAGCCGAGGAAGCAGGCGATGGAGGCGCCCGCACCAGGAAGAATGCCGATGATGTTCCCGATGAGCCATGAGCGGATGACGGTCGGCGCGATCAGTTTCAGTTCATGGGCTTTGAGCAGCACGGAGTCTTTGAATTTCACAATGCTTCCGCGTTCCTTGATGGCTTTTTCCATGAGGATAAAGACTTGGGACATGGAGAAAAGTCCGATCATCGCGCAGGTGACATTGATGCCGTTGTAAAGCTCATCAACACCAAACATGTAGCGCGCGGTCCCTTCCATCGGGTCCATGCCGATGGTGGAGAGGATGAGCCCGAAGGCGCCGCTCATGAGGCCCTTGACCATGGAGCCGGTGGTGACGCCGGCGATGATGGTGAGTCCGAAGAGGGCGAGCCAGAAATATTCCGGACTGCCGAATTTCATCGCAAGCTCTGCAAGGAGCGGTGCGAAGAAGTAGAGGGAAATGCAGGAGAGAAGCCCGCCGAAGAAAGAAGCGGTGCAGGCGGTGCCGAGCGCTTTGCCCGCGCGTCCCTGTTTGGTGAGCTCATAGCCGTCGAGTGCGGTCGCAGCCGAAGCCGGAGTGCCCGGGGTGTGGATCAGGATGGCGCAGATGGAGCCGCCGAAGATGGCGCCGCAGTAAATGCCGCCGAGCATGATGAGGCCTGTTTCTGCCTTCATCCCGAAGGTGAGAGGCAGGAGAAGCGCGACGCCCATCGCCGCAGAGAGCCCTGGCATGCAGCCGACAATGACGCCGATGGTGACGCCGATCACCATCATGAGAAGATTCATAGGGTCCAGAGCATTACCGAAGCCCTGGGCCATCAGTGCTAATGTATTCGCATCCATGTCATTTCCTCCTTAGAGCAAGTCTTCGATGAGCATGCCCATCGGAAGGGGCACATTCAGGAAGAGATCAAAGGTACCGAATACCAGCACCACCATACCGGCGAGGACCAGCAGAATGTAGAGCGGACGGATCTTGAAGAATTTCAGACAGAAGAGCAGGTAGACCAGGGATGCGGGATAGAAACCGACGAGGTACATCATGACAAAGTAGAGGATGAAGGCCGCAAACATGGTCCAGAATTGTTTCGGCATAAAGCCGTCGAAGAGGACCGGCATGTCGTTTTCCGAAGCTTTTTCTCTCCGGTAGTCACGCACCATCTGCCCCACGCGGACAGTGGTGAGAATGAGCAGGAGCCCGATGACGAAGTGCGGATAGTGCCGCGCCCCGAGGGGAAAGCTCTGTGTCAGGTAGAGGAAAAAGAAACTGAAAGCGTACATGAAGCCGCAGATATAGATATCTGATTTTTTCATGAAATGGTTTGACTCCTTTGGAAAATGGGGTAAGGATTCAGGGTTGGCTCATGGGGCGTATCGTCCCGTGATTGCATGCGAAAGAAGGGGAGCGGGTTCTATAGGTTCAAGAGGTTCCATGGGGTTGGTGCGGCGCATAAAATTACGAAAGCGCCGCGGAAAATTGAAACCAGCGGTTTTCTCGTATCGCCAACCTAATCCCTAGCCACTAGTCCCTAGTCACCAGAAAGCAGAAGCGAGAAACGAGCGTTTTCACCTTCTCGTTTCCCGCTTTTGTGATTTCCAGAGAATAGGGATCACGCTGCGAATCCTGAACCTATCGACCTGAACCCTGCACCCTCAATTATTTTGCATACAGCTTAGAAACAACGTTCTTGCAGAAGTCCATCTGTTCTGCGATCATCTGGCCAAGGGATTTGCTGTCTTTGAAGTCGATGACCATGCCCGCATTTTCATGGGCTTTCTTGACTTCCGGATCTTCCATGGTCTTCTTGAACGCATCTTCGTAGAACTTGATCACATTGTCCGGGGTGCCCTTCGGAGCGACGAGGGCACGCGCGGAGCCGTACCATTTATTATAGTAGCCGAGTTCGCCCAAGGTCGGTACATCTGGGAGCTGCGGGTCTCTCTTTTCCGCATAGACGCCGAGGACTTTCAGCTCTGCGCTGTCGCCTTTGATGAGTTTTGCCACATCAGCGACTTTCGCGCAGGAGAAATCGACTTCGCCCTGACGGAGAGCGAGGAGCTGGTCAGCAGTTCCGCCATAAGGAACTGCGTTGTATTCAAATTTCGCAGACTGTGCAAGGAGCTGGGCTGCGGTGTGATTCGAAGCCTGCACGCCATTCGTAGAACATTTCAGCTGTCCCGGGTTTGCCTGTGCATCTGCAACGAGTTCCTTCAGGCTGTTCCACTTCGCATCCTTCTTGACCACGACGACAGCCGTTTCTGTCAGGTGGTTGCAGATCGGGACGATGGACTTGTCCGTGAATGCAGAGCCTTCCATCTGCGCGAGCGTGGTGTAGGTCGGCAGGTTGATGAAGCCGATGGTCTGTCCGTCCGGCTTGGATTTTGCAAGCTCCGTCCAGCCGATCTTGCCGTCAGCGCCCGGTTTATTTTCGATGACGAGTGTCTGCCCGACATATTTCTTCGCGCTGTTCGTCAAGAGACGCGCACCGGTGTCCGTGCCGGAGCCGGCCTTGTACGCCACGATGACCTTGACGTCCTTTGTTGGTTTCCACGCAGCGTCGCCTGCAGCTTTCTTGTCTTTGTTTCCGCAGCCGGCAAAAAGAATGCCTGCGGAAAGAACTGCGACACCGAGCAATGCCAGTTTCTTATTCATAGGTTTCCTCCTTGCATCTTCCGAGATGCTCCCTCAAAATCGTGCAAGAGGATAGTCCGTCTTTCTGAAGGCTTCATCGCCCCTCTATTCTGTTGCACGTTTATCAGAAATATTTTATCATTCTGTTTTTTCGTAAACAACAGGTAAAGTGCTTGTAAAGCGTTTATTGAACAAGTATATGCTTGTTATTTGCGTTTACTCATGCCTCTGGCAGTGCATATGAGAGAAAGGCATAGAAACCTAGAGGCATCTTCTAAAAGTGATATAGAATAAAAAGGTTTCGGGTTAGCCCAAGGGGCGGCTCGTCCATAGATTGCGCTTGAAAGTTTTCCCAGAGTTGGAAATAAGAAGTGGCCAAGGATTAGGTGCCGCGAGTGACTAGTAACTTGAATACCACCTTCGGGCATCGCCACCATCTATACTCCGCGGCGCTTCTATATTTTTATGCGCCGAAGAAGATCTCCAGCCCGATCCCGATGAGGATCACGCCGCCTAAGATGGTCGCCTTATCCGCGAGCTTCATGCCGAAGCGTTTCCCGAGGAAGAGCCCTGCGATGCAGATGGCGAAGGTCACGATGCCGATGATGATACTTGCGAGCATCGCTTTGGCGAAGGGGTACTCCGCCAAGGTGAAACCGACGGAGAGCGCATCCATGGAGGTCGCGAGCCCCTGGAGCAAGAGGTAGCGCAGGCCCACGCTGATCTTGACGTCCTCTTCTTCTCCGGAGAGACCGTCACGGATCATGAGCCCGCCGATGGCGACAAGCAGGACCAGCGATGCCCATGGCACGAGCGGGAGCAGGACCTGAAAAAGAGCGACGATCCGGTTCACACACGCCCAGCCTGCCATCGGCATCAGCCATTGGAAGAAGCCGAAGGTCCCCGCGATGAGACACATGGTGCGGATGCGGAGGAAATGATTCGCAAGGCCATTTGCAAGCGAGACGGAAAAGGCGTCCATCGCAAGTCCCACGCCGAGCAGGACACTGTTCAAAATAAATAAACCACTCATTTTTATCTCCCCGAAATGAAATGGGCTGTGCGGCTTCGCCGAAAGGGATGCGTGACTAGTCTCTCATGGTCATTTCAAGCGCTGTCTTCCCACGAAAAAAAGACCCCGCGCACAGCCGAAAACTATGCACGTGAGTCTCGCATTTTTAAAGCAAGCCAGGCAGGATGTACGGGTCACTGCCAGTATGTTGACGGGCTCCACCGAAGTGGCTGCTACTCCCTCACTTATGGGAGAATGATAGCATGAAAAGCGTCCCGTGTCAAAGGAATGAAACCGGTTCGATGGGTTCTGCGGTTTCTAAAGGGAGGGCGTGGTTCTCATCTTTCAGAAGTAACGCACTCTCTCAAATCAAAAACCTGCGGCGCTTTTTCATTTTGATGCGCCGCCCATCCCCCGTTGAACCGGTAGAACCCAATGAACCCTTTGAACCTATTACCGTCTAATGACTTTCATCACGTCCTTCCAATCCCCAAACTGATACGGCGTCATCTGATCAAGCTCTTCGCGGTCGGCGTCGGAGTAGCGGTCATAGATCACGGCGAAGTCGATGCCGGCATTTCTTGCCGCGGACGCGCCCGCCAGCGAATCCTCGAAGATGAAGCATTCTTCTTTGGAAAGGCCCATATCCTCGAGCACCTTGAGGTAGATGGCCGGGCTTGGCTTGATCTCCGGCGCATCCTCCTGTGTGTAGATCCTCGTGAAGCAGGAATCAAGCGGTGCTTTGCCGCGGATATTTTTATTTCCCTTCCGATATACCTCCATATTGCCGCGGCGCGTGGTGCTGGCGATCACGAGTGTCTTCCCGTCTTTCTTGAAAGCATGGAGCACCTCCGGCGCGCCCGGCTTGTAGTCCACGACCTCCTTCAGGAAATGCTGCGCTATGCGGTAACGCTCCTGCAGAATGTCTTCGGCCTGCCATGCAGAGTCATACGTTTTCCCCAGCTCCTCGCAGTAAGAAAGATACGGCTTCTCCGCATCCCGATGCTCCTTCAGGAAGCGCTCTCTTCTCTGCTGGACATCGCCCTCTGCCATGGCAGGCCCGCCAAGCGTTTGGATCAGCCGGAGGTCCACCTGGTTCCACACGCCGACGGAGTCGATCAGCGTCCCGTCCATATCAAAAATGATCGTCGACTTGTTCTCAAACATATATGCTCCTTACTTTTTCAAGAATTTCTCGATCTCCGGATCTCTTTTGAGCGCCAAAAGCTCCTCCTCCGTCGGGTAGACGGGGATGTCGCGGTCATGGTTCACGAGGCAGAGGAAGCCCAGGATGTCTCCTGCGTCCGCGCGAAACTGATGCCACTGCCAGGGCGGGATGGTGATGAGATCCCCTTCCCTGACTTCATGCACATCACTTCCAAGAAGCGCATGGCCCTTCCCTTTGAAGATCAAGACGAGATGCATGTGCTCATGCTTTTCCAGCGAAGAGAAGCCGTCCTTCTCCACTTGAAAATAACGGAACTGCACCGGAAGGTCGGCTTCGTTGTCAAAAAGGATCTGCTTCGTCACATCGCGAAAGACCCCTGGATTTTCTTTGTAAATATGGGGCGTGATGCCCTCCCAGCCATTCGGCCGGCTGTGAAATTTATGGATCATGGATGTTCTCCTTATCGAATGGGTTCGGGGTTGGCCCGTGGGGCGTGATGCTCTTTGATTGCGGCTGAAAGAGGTTCAGCGGGTTCTGTAGGTTCTACGGGTTCAAAGGGTTTGGTGCGGCGCATAAAAAAAATAGAAGCGCCGAGAAATTTTGATGGTGCTTCGCATGTATCGTCATCCCGAGCGAAGCCGAGGGATCTTCCTTGCAGAACCATTAGCGCAACAATTGCGCTATTTCAATCACCGCTTGCTTCCAATCCCTAATCCCTAGTCACTCATCCCCGACTTTCTCTCAGCAGATCCTCGGCAGGCCCTCTCCCCGGAGCGGAAGGATGCGGCGGCGTCCGCCGTAGAGCGTCTTAAGATGCACGCCGCTGCCCGTGCTGACGCGCCCGATCTCTTCGGCCTCTGTCCCATAGGGGAGCGCGCGAAGGATGCGAAGCGCCGTCTCTGCCTCGGCGGCAGGGAGCGCGATCAGCATCTTGCCCTCGTTTCCCATCGTCAATGGATCAAGCCCAAGGATGCCGGAGAGTGCTTTGATCTCTTCTCTGATCGGCAGTGCCTCTTCGGAGAGCGTGATGGAAACGCCGGAGGCTGCTGCCAGCTCATTGGCAACGGTCGCCAGTCCCCCTCTCGTGATGTCGCGAATGGTATGGATGGGCAGCTTCGCCGTCAGAAGGGCCTCCACCAGATGATTCAGGGGCGCACAGTCGCTCGCAAGCGTCGTCTTCATCTGCATGCGCTCTGTGAGGATGACGGCGTGATGGTCGCCAAGCGTCCCCGTGACGAGGATCGCATCCCCTTCGTGAAGATTTCCCGCGGAGATCTCACAGTCCGGTGCGCGATCGCCAAGACCCGCGGTATTGATGTAAAGGCCGCCCTTCCCTTCGATGACCTTTGTATCACCGGCCACGATCGTGACGCCCGCCTCCTTCGCCGTCTCTGCCATGGAGCGGACGATCGGCTCCAATACATCGGTGGAAAGTCCCGTCTCAAGGATGAAGCCCGCCGTCAGATAGAGAGGCTTTGCCCCCATCGAGGCCAGATCATTCACCGTCCCGCAGACGGAGAGCCGTCCGATGTCGCCCCCCGGAAAGAAGAGCGGCGAGACAACAAAGCTGTCCGTCGTCATGACAGGCACGCCGGAGATGGGCGGCAGCACCGCACCGTCTTCCATGCGGTCTAAGATGGGATTTGTCAGGTATTTGGCAAAGAGAGAGGCGATGAGCTTCCCTGTCTCCTCGCCGCCGCTCCCGTGGCGAAGTTCAATATTCATAAATAGATGCTCCTTGTTGATTGATCGTTGGTTGGAAATAGGTGCAGGGTTCAGGGTTCAGGGTTCAGGGTTCAAGGTTCAAGGTTCAAGGTTCAGGGTTCAGGGTTCAGGGTTAGCCTATGGGGCATGCTGCCCCTTGATTTCGAATGAAAGCTTTGCTTGCATGAGAAATTAGAAATGAGAAATGGTGGTGCGGCGCATAAAATAATGAAGCGCCGCAGAATTTTGATAGCGCTTCGCGCCGTCGTCATTTCGAGCGTAGCGAGAAATCTCTATAGTAGAACGCTCATTGCCTGATGTTCAGCAGCACCAAGACATCGTTTTTCCCCAGCGCATACATGCTGATTCCCACAGTGCAGTAGAGACCCTCGGCTACTCTCGGGATGACGATGCTGGAGAATCCTAATCTCTAATCCCTAGTCACTAATCCCTAGTCACGCAATCACTTCTCCCGATAGGTGATGCAGCAGGCGCCCTCGGAGGAGACCATACAGGCACCGACAGGATGCTCAGGCGTGCAGGCACGGCCGAAGCAGGGACATTCTTCGCTCGTGATGCGGCCCGTCAGGACATCGCCGCAGCGACAGCCGGCGGGCATCCGGTCTTCTGAGAGTCCCCAGCTGCCCGCATCGAGCGCGCGGTATTTCTCCCGGAGATAAAGCCCGGAGCCTGCGATCGTCCCAAGACCGCGCCACACGGCATCCCCCGGCGTGAAAACATCCGCAAGGAGAGCCAGCGCCTTTGGATTTCCCTCTTCCGTCACAACGCTCGGGTACTCATTCCATAGTCCCCTCTTTTTCTGCGACGCCGCAAGCACGAGACGCGTCAGTGCGCGGAGAAGGTCAGCGGGCGAGAAGCCGCCGATCACCATCGTCTCTTCCGTTTCTTCCGCCAGTTTTCTGAACGGGCGGCATCCTGTGATCACGGCGACATGACCGGGGCAGAGGAAGCCATCGATGTGGCTTTCTCCGGAGATCAGCGACATCGCCCCCGGCATCGTTTTGAGCGCCGTCAGGAAGCGGACATTCGGGATGTGCTCCTTATAGACGCGGCGGATGAGATCCGCCCAGACAGGCGCCGTCGTCTCAAAGCCGACGGCGGCGAGGATGAAGGTCGTCTTGCGATCGGCCTCCGCCTTGGCAAGCACCTCTTCCGGATCGTAGAAGAAATCCACGCGCCCGCCCCTGCCTTCCGCACCGGAGAGTGACATATGGCTGCCCGGGACAGCGAGGAGATCGCCGGAGGCCATCACCTGACAGCCCGGAGTGAGCGCATAGCGGGCGAGCTTATCAATGTAGGACGTCGGTGTCACACACACCGGACAACCCGGTCCGGAGAGGAAGGTGATCTGCGGCGGGAGCATCTGACGAATGCCCGAACGGTACAGCGCTGAGGTATGCGTCCCGCACACCTCCATCAGTGTGAGCGGCGGCCCGTCGTAGCGGGAAAGCCAGCGGGCAAGTTTGCGTTCCTCCATAAAAGGCTCCTTTGAGAAATAGGGGAAAGGGTTCAAAGTTCAGGGTTCAGGGTTCAGGGTTGTGGTGGCGGCTTCGCCGCATTTTAGATGACGGTATTCTCGTATCGTCAGCCTTCCACTCGAGGGGAAGGTGCCCCGTAGGGGCGAATAGGGCACCGGCGGTATGCAAGCGGGTGGGAAGGAGTATCTCACATCGACGATTTATGAAAGCACCCTATCCACCGCTGACGCGGTCCCCCTTCCCCAATGGGGAAGGCTTAGAGGTGCGACGCTCCGCGTCATTTTTTATAAAGGGCGATGCCCGAAAGTGGTATTCAAGTCACTAGTCCTCAGTCATAACAATGATACGAGTAGGCCCTTGGAGACGGAAGTCCCGCAGAGGGACTTCCGAGTTTGGCCTAATCCAAAGAGACGCCTAGCCTGCCCATTAAGGCGCCTTCCTATGAGGCCAAACGGCCCGCGCCGAAGGCGCAGGATAGAGTGCCTCGGAGAGGCATAACTCTACGCAGCGGTATGAAAAAGGATGTGAGACGATCCGTCTTTCTTGCGTGTCCTGAGGGCCGAAGTGGAGGGCTCCTTTTGGCAGACCGGTAAAACGTGGATGAGGGAAAGGTGAAAAAGGAAGCACCAAGGTGTCGTTTGAGTGGGGGCGCATGCGTGCATATGGCGGCCGTGCAAGAAAGATCCCTCGGCTACGCTCGGGATGACGAAGCGGGGGAGCGGATGGGTTCACAAGGGTGGCGCGCCGTCTTTTTAGAAGACGGTATTCCCGTATCGCCAGCCTTCCCCTTGAGGGGAAGGCTTAGGCGGAGCGACGCTTCGCGTCAATTTTTATAAAGGGCGATGCCCGAAAGTGGTATGTAAGTCACTCGTCCCTAGCTGCCAGTCACTAGTCACCCATTTCTTCCCCGATCTCCTTGAACAGGGCGATCCAGTCCTTTGCCTCGTCCTTTTTCACGATCTGGATCGCCATGCCGGCGTGGACGAGGACGTAGTCACCGAGCTTTGCGGGCACCATGGAGAGGTTCACACGGACCTCGGAGCCGGAGAAATCGACCATGCCATGCGTGCCTTCGATGGAGACGACGCGGCCGGGATATGCTACACACATAGGGATGCTCCTTTCGGGAAACAGAGGGCTTTATTTCTGATTCTTCATGAGATAGAACCATGCCTGTCCGAGCGCAATGCCGCCATCGCCCGGCGGGACTTTTTCATTGGTATACACAGAAAAGCCGCGCTTTTGCAGCGCTTCCCGCGCACGGGCGAGGAGAAGCTGATTCGAAAAACAGCCGCCGGAAAGAAGGATGCGCGGCAGGCCGAAGTGCTCCGCCGAGGAGAGGATCATCTCGGCAATGGCCTCGTGAAAGGCGAGCGCCTTTTCTTCTATTGTACCATGGGACGCCAGCAGCGAGGCAAGGAGCGTGCATCCGTCCCACAGGAGACGCCCATCCTGCTCTTTCCCTTTCCAGAAAATCTTCGGAGCGTGCGCGGCTGCCATCGCGGCGGCTTCCAGCGCCATGGGACACTCGCCTTTGAAATGATTCTCCTCGCCAAGCCCCAGCAGCGCCGCCGCCGCATCGAAGAGACGGCCCATGGAGGAGCTTTTTATCGTATTCACATGATGAGAAAGTGCGGCGCGGATGAGAGGCGCGCGCGGATCCTTCGACGGAAGGTCCGCTGCTGCCAGATAAGAGAGCGCACTCTTCCACGCCTGTTTCATAGAGGCATCGCCTCCGATCATGGAAACCGGCGCAAGGTGTCCCACGCGCTGCATGGACGTCCCTTCGCAGAGAAGTATCTCGCCGCCCCAGACGGTGCCGTCCTCCCCATAGCCTGTGCCGTCAAAGACGAAGGCAAGGGACTTTCCTTGTAGATGATGCTCCGCCATGACAGAGAGCGCATGGGCGTGATGATGCTGGACGGTATAAAAGGGAAGTCCTCGCTCCCCGGCTGTTTTTTCTCCCAAAAGGCGGGACAGGTAGGCAGGATGCAGATCGGAAATGACCGCTTGCGGCGAAAGCCCCAAGAGCTCTTCCCAGTCCTGCTCCGTTTCCAGAAAAAACGCCTGCGAGCGTTCATTCAGGATGTCGCATGGCACCTCGGCGGGATACAGCGAGCCGCCGCCCGCGAGGGCAAAGCCCGGCGCCATGTCCGCCCCTGTCGCAAGGACCATGCCGGATGGCGCATCTCTCACCACCGGTTCCGGGAGAAATCCGCGCGTCCTTCGAAGGATCTGCGCTTCCCTTCCCTGCAGCTGCATGACGCTGTCATCGGCAGGGCGCAGGATCTCCCTGTCATAGAAGAAAAGCCCTTCGATTTCTTCGTGCGCTTCGTAGTACGCCTGCGCTTCCTTATCCCGGAAGATCATCGGCTCGCCGCTTTGGTTCGCACTCGTGACGATGAGCGGCGCATCGACGCCCTCCGCCAGTTGGCTGTAGAATCCGGTCGAAGGAAGGCAAAGTCCCAGACGCGGCACGCGAGATGCCACGGCTGGAAGGACTTTCCGTCTCGGCGAGGCAAGCAGGATCGGGCGCACCGGCGAGGTGAGCATTTCGACCTCTTTCTCCGAAAGCATCGCCCACGCCTTCGCCATGTCGATATCTTTCATCATCAGCGCGAACGGCTTCCCGCTGCGGTGCTTCATGCGGCGAAGACAGCCCGCCGTCTCTTTCCTGTCCCCGCGGCAGACGAGCTGGTAGCCGCCCATGGCCTTGACCAGAAGGATCGCGCCCTCTTTCGCAAGACGGATCGCTTCTGCCATAGCCGCCTCTTTTTCAAACCGTCTCTCCCTCGTCCATCCCTTCAGCTGCGGGCCGCAGTGTGCGCATGCGATGCTTTCTGCATGACAGCGGCGGTCAGAAAGGCTTTTGTACTCTTTCTCACAGTCCTTGCAGAGAGGGAAATCCTTCATGGTCGTCCGCTCGCGGTCATAGGGGAGCGCCTCGATCATCGTATAGCGCGGCCCACAGGCGGTGCAGGACGTGTAGGGGTAGCCATAGTGATGGTCCTTGGGATCTTTCATATCTGCCTGGCAGTCTTCGCAGATGCCAAGATCCGCCGGAAAGAGCGGTGCGCGCGCCGCTCCGCCGCTTGGGATCGCACGGAAATCGGGCAAAGGCGCAGTGGCGATCTCCTCCACACGCATTTCCGCGACCTCCACAGGCGGCCTCGCCGCCCGTATATCCTCCATGAAAGAAAGGAGAGCCTCGCGGCTCCCCTGTGCAATGATGGTGACGACGCCGCCTTCATTCCTGACGGTGCCTGTGATATGATGCGCCCCTGCCAGACGGCAAATGAGCGGACGGAAGCCCACGCCCTGCACACGGCCAAGGGCAGTAATGCGATAGGTCAGCATGGCAGACTCCTTTCAGAAATAAAAGATTCACGGGTTCTATGGGTTCTATGGGTTCTATGGGGAAGGTGGCGGCTTCGCCGAGATCCTTCGACTCAGGTCGCAGCTGTTCTGGCATTCGTTATCTCACATACGATGTTTCTCACCGCTCAGGATGACGAAACGGGGGCGATGCCCGAAGGCCTGCGGATAACAGGTTTCCCGTTTAGAGTTCCCAAACATCGCCCGCCTGACCGCAAATGACAAAGATTTCTCGCTGCGCTCGAAATGACGATACGGGAGTCATATTTTCTAATCCAGGCACTAGTATTGCGTTTTCTAAATAACTGGCATTTAACTCAACTCCCAAATCAAGTGAGGAGTTAGGAGTGAAGGTACGGCGCATAAAAATAGGAAGCGCCGCGGAATTTTATATAAGGAGGGGTATTGGGGCACTATATGAATGGTGTGCCCCTTCCAGCACTTCTCACTAAGTCCAGAAGTTAACAAATCGCTATACCAGCTACCAGTCACTAGTCACTAGTCCCCAGTCACTAGTCACTCATCCCCGCCTTCTCGCAGATCCACTTCGCGGCCTCTTCATACCCTTCTCCGGTCTTTCCGCTGACCTTGAAGACGGGCGCATTCTTATTCAGATGGCGGATGCCTTTCATGAAGAACTCTTCATCGAAATCCAGATAGGGCATGAGGTCGACCTTGTTCAAGAGGATCATATCCGCTTTTTCAAAAGCGAGCGGATACTTGTACGGCTTGTCGCTGCCGTCTGCCACGCTGACGATGAGGAGCTTCATGTGCTCGCCGATATCCAGCTCGGCAGGGCAGACGAGATTTCCGACATTTTCAATGAAGAGGATGCCCGGCGCATCGAAATCCATGGTGTGTACCGCGTTATGCACAAGCGGTGCATCCAGATGGCAGGCGCCGAAGGTATTGATCTGCGCCGCCTTCACATGCTGCTTTCTGAGGCGCTCGGTATCGATGTCGGACTCGATATCCCCCTCGATGACATAGACCTTGCGCGCGATGTACTTCATGAGCTGCTCGAGCGAGGTGGTCTTGCCCGTCCCCGGTGCGCCCATGACATTCACGGCGAAAATATTCCGCTCCGTCAGGTAATGTCTGACATGCTCGGCAATGTGATTGTTATGGGCGTAGATATTCTCCATCACGCCAGCTTTGACCATATGCATGGTGATTCTCCTTTTTTATTTGATCTCTAAATCTACGCTTTCGATATAGAACTCCTTCCCGATCTCTGTCGGAGAGCCATCGCCGCCGCAATGGGGACAGGTGAAAGAGAAGTGCTTCCGTTCAAAAAGAGCGCCGCATCGGTCGCAGCGCATCTTCGGCTTGATATCCCGGATCGTCAGCCGCGCTCCCTCGCAAAGGGTGCCTTCGGAGATCACGTCAAAGTACATCTGGATGGACTCTCCGATGAATCCCGAGTCTTCTCCCACGACGAGATGGATCGCTTTCACAAGACCGCCCTTTTCACGGGCGGTCTTTTCTGCGATGCGGACGATCTCCAGTGTCACCGGGTACTCATGCATGGGGCTCATCCTTCTTTACCTGTGGACGCGGACGGACGGGCCGCACCGGAGCTTTCCCGACGAGCGTGAGCACGAGGGCTTTGTCCTCGCCTTCCTCCCACTCTTCTTTCATCGCAAGGCACTTCGCCGGACAATTCTCTGCACATACACCGCACGCCACGCATTTCTCGCGGTCGATCGTCCACTTCCGTGTCTTCCGGTCGATCGTGATCGCCTGCATCGGACAGCTGTGTTCGCAGCGTCCGCAGAAGAGGCATTTCTCGATGGTATTCTTCACATGATACGGATTCTCCGACTGCGGCACATCCTTTGCCGGTTCCGGGGCAGAGACTGCTTTCGGTGGTTCTGCGGCAGGCTTTGCAGCTTCCGCCGGTTTTGCCGCCGGACGGGCAGGACGCACCGGCGCTTTCCCGGTGAGCGTCAGCACGAGGGCTTTGTCCTCGCCTTCCTCCCACTCTTCCTTCATCGCAAGGCACTTCGCCGGACAATTCTCCGCGCATACGCCGCACGCCACGCATTTCTCGCGATCGATCGTCCACTTCCGTGTCTTCCTGTCGATCGTGATCGCCTGCATCGGGCAGCTGTGCTCACAGCGTCCGCAGAAGAGGCATTTCTCGATGTCATTCTTCACATGATGCGGATTCTCAGACTGCGGCACATCCTTTGCCGGTTCCGGGGCAGGAGCTACTTTCGGTGCTTCTGCCTGCGGTGCCGGCGGCGCCGGGCGCACACGCGGGCGGCGGGTCAGGACCTTGCCCTGATAGGTGGTGACAGCGGCTTTATTTTCTCCTTCTCCCCATGTATCTGCAAGGGAAAGGCACTTCGCCGGACAGTCAAGCGCGCAGGCGCCGCAGGTGATGCACTTGTTCCGATCGATCGTCCATGTACGGTTTCTGCGGTCGATCGTGATGGCGTCCACCGGACAGGTCTTTTCGCACTTGCCGCAGAAGAGGCATTTTTCGATTTCATTTTTTACGTGGTTGTCAGCCACAGCCGCTTGTGCCGCTGCCGGCGGCTGCGTTTCCTCCATGACGGGCTGCCCCGCGGGTCTTCTTCGGATCTTCGAGACGCCGCGAACGGTGATCTCTGTCCGATTTCCCAGATAGCAGCCGAGTGAGAGACACTTTCTCGGGCAGTTGTCGATACAGGTACCGCAGTTCACACAGGCTTCCAGATCGATGCGCCATGTACGGTTCGCACGGTCGACGGTGATGGCGCCCGCCGGGCAGTTTCTTTCACACATGCCGCAGAAAACGCACTTCATCACATTATTGACGATATGGCTTCGGTCATCCATCGCGAGCATGGCTGCATTCTGCGCAGCGACAGTCTTCTTGACTTCGCTCACGCCCTCCTTCTTGACGGCGGTCAGAATGATCTCCGTCTTTGTAAGGCCCGGCATCGCATAGTGCGGATCCATGGAGAGGCACTTCTTCGGGCATGCCTCCACACACGCGCCGCACTGGATGCAGGCGAATGGATCGATCCTCCACTCGCCTGTCTTTCTATCGACAGTGAGTGCGCCGGAGGGACAGCTTCTTTCGCACATGCCGCAGAGAATGCACTGGCTGACGTCATTCACCACGCGCCCGCGAACGCCTTGACAGAAGGTCTTCGGTGCCAGCGGATACTCCGAGGTCACAGGAGGCTTGAATAAATTCGCCACGGCCTGTTTGATATATACCAGGTAACTCATATGTGAAAGCCTCCTTTTGACTTGGGGAAAAATAAGGGTTCAGGTTGATGGGTTCAGGTTGATGGTGCGGCGCATCATACTTTGGAAGCGCCGCGAGTTCTATATAAAGCCCCTTCCCCTCGGGAAGGGGGTACTATACGGGGAAGCCTGTCATCCTCCATTCAAATTCGCTTCGCGAATCTTGCGATGCTGCGCATCGCCAACCTCCGCCCCTTCGGGGCACCTCCTTCCAGAGGAAGGAGGGAGAGCGGGAAGCGCCATTATATTTGCGGCGAAGCCGCCACCACCATTTCGCATTTCTAGGGAAGCACTGATTCCCCAACTGTTCCACCGCACCCCTGAACCCTGAACCTTGAACCTTGAACCCGACCTATCTTTCGCAGCAGCTAATGCAGGGGTCGATGGTCAGGATGATATTCGGCACATCGGCGAGGTCGCAGCCCTGCAGCATTTTGACGAGGGCCGCGATATTGCAGTTCGTCGGGGTGCGGAGACGGAAGCGCTCGAGGTTCTTGGTGCCATTTCCCTTGACATAGTAGATGGCTTCGCCGCGCGGCTGCTCGACGCGGGTGAAAAATTCGCCCTTGGGCGGGACGCCGCGGACAGGCGATGCGATCGCGCCTTCCGGGAGATTTTCGAGCGCGCCTAGAATGATGTCGATAGACTGGTAGAGCTCGCGGATACGTACCTTCGTACGGGCGAGACAGTCGCCGGTCTGCTCCAGGACCGGATGAAATCCCAGATCCCTGTATGCGCCGTCATCATCGGCCATACGGTAATCATTCGGGACGCCGCTGGCACGTGCCATCGGGCCGACACAGCCCAGATCCATCGCCTCATTCATCGAAAGGATACCGACTCCCTCCAGACGCGTCTGGATGGTATCGTCATAGAGAAAGACAGACGCCATCTCTTCGATCTCCTTGCGCAGGCCGGTGAGCCTCTCCTCGATGCTCTTCTTCATGGCATCCGTGAGGTCACGGCGCACGCCGCCCACCTCGCAGACGGAGAAGATGACGCGGCCGCCGGTCGTTTCTTCGAAAATATCCAAGATCGTCTCGCGAAGCCGCCAGCAGTGCATGAAAAGGCTCTCGAAGCCCAGCGCATCCGCGCCAAGTCCGAGCCACAGGAGATGGCTGTGCAGGCGGGAAAGCTCATGCCAGATCGTACGCAGGTAGCTCGCACGGCGCGGCACGTCGATCTCCATCAGTCCTTCGACGGCCTTCGCATAGCCCCAGCCATGCCCGAAGGAGCAGATGCCGCAGACACGCTCTGCGACATAGATGAACTGCTTGAAATCGCGCTTCTCGACCAGCTTTTCCAGTCCGCGGTGGACGTAGCCGATGGACGGCACAGCGCGGACGACTTTCTCATCCTTCAGCTCCAGATCCAGATGGATCGGCTCCGGCAGGACCGGATGCTGCGGGCCAAAGGAAACGGTAGTGAGTTCAGCCATTGCCATCCTCCTTCTTCACGACAGATGCATCGACGCCAAGACCGCTGCGAAGGTTCACCTTCACGGCCTGCTTCGCGTGGACGGCATTCGACAGGTCATGCCACGGCGTCTTCTGCGCAAGGTGGTAGAAATGCCCGCCATAGTCCACATCGGGCGCGATGAAACGGACATCCAGCCCGAAAAGATCGTGGATCTCATTCTCCCACACAAAGCCGTACCAGTACAGGCTCGTGATGCTCATGACGGAGCCGTCAAGCGCCGCGGTCAGACGCAGGTGGTAGAGGAAATAATTTTTATCAAAGGTGTATGTCAGTTCGAAGCCCTCCGTGGTACGGGTGCAGAGGATCTGTACCAGGCGGCAGCCTTCTTTTTTGAATCGCGCCACACGCTCCAAGAGGTCTTCCGGGCGAATGGTGATAAACTGCTGTTTCATAGATGTTCTCCTTTGGGAGGGGGATAGAAATAGGTTCGGGGTTCAGGGTTCAGGAGCGGCGCATAAAAATCAGAAGCGCCGCAAAGTATAAATAAGGCGATGCCCGAAGGTGTTATTCAAGCTACAAGTCACTAGTCACTCGGCACCACTAATCCCTAGCTACTAATCCCTGCTTTCAAACTTCAGGGTGATAGTGCGGCGCGTTATAAATATTTCGCACCGCACCATAGCCTTGAACCCGCCAACCTGAACCCATCAACCTTTTCTCAGTTTCTTCTGCTTTTCTTCCAGCACGGAAAGGCCTTTTACGACGCCATCGATGATGGCCTCCGGACGTGCGGCGCATCCGGGGACGTAGACATCGACGGGGATCGCCTTGTCCATGCCGCCAAGCATATTATAGCACTCGCGGAAGATGCCGCCGCTGCAGGCGCAGGTCCCGACGGCGATCACCACCTTCGGCTCCGGCATCTGTTCATAGATCTGGCGGACGACAGGCAGGTTCTGTGCGTTCACGCCGCCGGTGACAAGGAAAATATCGGCGTGCTTCGGGTCGCCGGTATTGACGATGCCGAAGCGCTCCACGTCATAGAGCGGTGTCAGGCACGCAAGCACCTCGATATCACAGCCGTTGCAGGACGATCCGTCATAGTGGATCAGCCAGGGAGATTTCTTTTCAAAGCTCATACATGACCTCCGGAATGGAGTGAATTGGGATAGGGTGTTATTGGGTTCAGGGTTAGCCCACGGGACGTGCTGCCCTTTGATTGTAGGTGAAAGCCTCGCGCGCTCTCTAGTGAGGAGTTAGGAGTTAGGAGTGGTAGTGCGGCGCATAAAAATATGGAAGCGCCGCGAGTATATATGGGGCAATGCCCGAAGGTGGTATTTAAGTCACTAATCCCTAGCTACCAGTCACTAGTCACTAGTCACTAGCGACTCATCCCTGTTTTCAAACTTGTGGTGTCGGCTTCGCCGCCATTTTATATTCGGTGCAAAGCGCGACGCCGCTCACTTGAACCCATCAACCTGAACCAGACAACCTTTATTTGAAATACATCAAAAATGCGATATTCAGAAAGCCTGCCATGAGGCCGACGAGCCAGGTGGAGGCGAGCATGCGCTCCCACTTGATGCGGGCGCAGCAGTTGTCGATGAGGATCTCTGCGAAGAAAACGATCTCGCAGATGGCAAGGCCGAGAAGCCATGTCCACCAGGTATCCGATGCGAAGAAGAGGAGCACAAGGCCGAAGAGGAACACATTCTCATACCAGTGCGCGATCTCGACGACGGCCAGGGTACGGCCGGAGATCTCTGTCTTAAGACCGCCGATGAGCTCCTGATGCGCTTCATGCGACATGGAGATATCGAAGGGCGATTTCCTGAATTTAATGAGAAGGATAAAGCAGAGACCGAAGAAGATGCCCGGCATACGCAGGATATTCATATGGGCGCCCGTCAGGATGTCTCCGACGGAGAAGCTGCCGCTGGCGAGGTAAAAGCCGAGTGCCACCATGAGGAGCATCGGTTCATACGCCATGGTCTGCACGAGCTCACGCTCCGCGCCGATCTGGCTGTAGGGGGAGTCGACGGCATACGCTGCGATGATGAGACAGACACTCGCCATGGTCAGTGTGAATACGACGAGCAGGATATCGCCCTGCGCGAAGAAGATGGTGCCTGTCAGAAGGACGAAAAGAAGGAAGCCGAAGATGTAGAAGCCTTCCGCCTTATTGACGGCGATCGGCTGCTTTCCCCAAAGCTTCAGGAAATCATAGAAGGGCTGCAGGAGGGGCGGCCCCTTTCTTCGCTGCATACGGGCGGAGATGATGCGGTCGCACCCGGAAAGCAGTCCGCCGAGGATCGGCGCTAAGAGGAGGTACAGGAGACCCCCTGCGATAGGCATCAGGAAGTCAGACATGGAATGCACCTCCTACAGTCAAAGACAGCTCCATCAGGACGCAGGCAAGGGCTGCGGTGTAGCCAAGGAGCTTCATGCGGTCTTCACCGAACCAGCTCTCCAGATACCAGTTCCGCAATGTGACGGGGACGACACGTCCGCCGGCGCCGCGATAGGCATTGTCACTTCCGAGGTTCTCCCCGGAAAGATTTGTGACGACCTGTTTCTTCTCGCGGCTTTTGCCGAAGCGAAGAGGCAGGACGACTAAGAGGAAGACCATGAGCGACATGATCCAGAGATTGCTCTGCGCGATGACCTCTGCCGTCGCATGATAGGTGAGTGCAAGGTAGGGGATGACGCCGTATTCCGAAACGAGCGGGAAGAGCACGCAGACGATGAGCGTCAGTGCTGCCAGCGTTTTGAGCGCCGTCCATTCGACGCCAAGGATCCCTCGCTCGCGGTTTTCATTCGTCGGGACAAAGGTCGTGATCTTGCCGAGCCACTTCGTCCAATAGAAGAGCGTGGTCGCCGAGCCGTAGACGAGGACGAGGAGAAGCAGCGGCTGCCCTGCATCGACGAAGGCTTTCATAGCGGCCCACTTGGAGATCAGCATGCCGAACGGTGCGAGGAACATCCCGCAGATGCCGATCACCATGCAGAGCGAAAGGCGAGGCATGGAATTGAAAATGCCATCGAAATTCTCCAGATCGCGGCTGCCGAGCTGCTGCTCTGCGGTGCCGACCGTGAGAAAGAGGAGAGACTTGGCGACTGCGTGGAAGATGACGATCATGATCGCCGTCCATGCGGCTTCATAGGAGCCTGTGCCTGCGCAGCAGACGATCAGGCCGAGATTCGAGATCGTGGAATAGGCGAGCACCTTTTTCCCATCGGACTGGGAAATGGCGGCGCAGGAAGCGAAGAAGAAGGTAATCCCGCCCACCAGCATCGCCATGATGCCGACATGATTGTCCCCCAAGATCGGCGCGAGCTTGATGATGAGGAAGACACCCGCCTTGACCATGGTTGAAGAGTGCAGGAGTGCCGAGGTCGGCGTCGGTGCCACCATCGCCCCCAGAAGCCATCCGGAGAAGGGCATCATCGCCGATTTTGTGAAACCACAGAAGACGAGGAGTGCTGCGATAAGCTCGACAGGTTCACGGCTGCGGCCCAGATTCACCAAGAGAGACAGCTCGACCGTGTAGTATTTTTCCCCCAGAAGGACGATCGCCAATGCAAAGGCAAGCCCGCCCAAAAGGTTCATCCAGAGCGCCTTGCAGGAATTGTGGATCGCTTCATTCGTCTGCGAATAGCCGATCAGGAGGAAGGAGCAGAGAGACGTGATCTCCCAGAAGGTGTACATGAAGAGCAGATTGTTCGACATGACGAGACCGAACATCGCTGAAAGAAAGAGAAAGACCACGAAGAAGAAAAAGCCGCGCCGGTCAGGGATCCCCGCATGCTTTCGATGGTACTGCGCCATGTAGCCCAGGGAGTACACCGCAATGAGTCCGCCGATGATGCCGGCGATCAGGATCATGATGATGGCAAAGTGATCGATGATGAAATCCCATGATACATAGATGCGATCGCCCATATGCCATTCAAAGGCCGCCACGATCACAAACTGCACAAGCCCCAGAAGTGCGATGCTGTAGCGTTTGAATTTCTTCGCATAGTAGCAGACCGCCAGGATGACAAGGAAGTCTGCCGCTAGCATCACCGCTTTCAGCAGCTCACTATCCACGCCGATCTTCACCGGCTCATCAAAGCAGGTGACGGCAACGGCAAGTGCGAGCCCCATCATCACCGCTGCCGAGCCTTTCACGAGCAGGGTGCGGAAGGAGGCATCGCGTGTCAAGAGCAGGATCACGGCCGTTGCAAGCGGCAAAAGAACCAGCAAGAGGGGTAGAAGCATAAGATCGACCTCCGAAGTGACCATGAGAAATGAGAGAGTCTCTCAATAAGTGCATGTGATTTATATAGTGTGTATACATATTTTTGTATATTTTCGCTATTGATATATACTTTATACTAAATGAATCAACAATGCAAGCGCAAAATGATTTCGACCGACGCTGGGCAGAACGAAAAGGGCAGCTGCGACAAAATGCAAAAGCAGCTTGTCGTATCTGCCCTCTTTGGGAAGTGACTGGGGACTGGGGACTGGGAATTAGTAGCTAGGGATTAGGAATTAGGGAATCTCGAGTGACTTGTGACTTGAATACCGCCTTCGGGCATCGCCACTGTCTATACTTCGCGGCGCTTCTATACGTTTATGCGCCGCACCACCATTTCGCATTTCTCATTTCTCATTTCTAATTCAAAGAGCAGCATGCCCCCAAAAACCATTGACTCACTGTTTCCCCAGCACATCCGCCATCACGCGTTTGAGCGCCCTTATATCGAAGGGCTTTGCCACATGGGCATTCATGCCGAGCGCGATGGCCTTCGCCTTATCTTCGGCGAAAGCATTGGCCGTCATGGCGATGATGGGGATCTTCGAAAGCCTTGGATCCTCCAGATGGCGAATGATAGTGGTCGCCTTGTAGCCATCCATATTCGGCATCTGGATATCCATGAGGATGAGATCATACCAGAGCGGCTCTCGTTTCTCAAGCATCGCCAGACACTCGATGCCATCTTTGGCACGCTCCACAAGAAGCCCGGCCTCCTTTAGAAGCTCTTCTGCGATCTCTGCATTGAGATCATTGTCTTCCGCAAGAAGGATGCGGCGGCCTTGGAGTGCGCTATCCGGCAGGGCGAAGTCTTCTGCAGGGAATGCCTCTTCCGGCCCTTTGGCGATGCGGTGCGGGATCCTGACCGTAAAGGTGGTGCCCTTGCCCGGCTCACTCTCGACTGCAATGGTGCCTCCCATGAGCTCTGTCAGCTTCTTGGCGATGCCCATACCGAGGCCAAAGCCCGGCCGTCGGCTCTCCGTGCTGCTCCTCTCGCGCGTGAAGGCTTCGAAAATGTGCGCGAGGAATTCCTTCGTCATACCGATGCCATTGTCCCGGATGGTCGTCGTGAAGAGCTCGATGCCCTCTTGGGCCGGAGCGGAGCAGATATCGAAAGACACCCTCCCTCCGGGCGGTGTGTACTTGCATGCATTCGAGAGAAGATTCAGCAGGATTTCCTGCAGCTTCACCTTATCGGCATAGATGAAGCGCTGCGGCGTCCGAAGCGTCCTTGTGAAGGAGATCTGTCTGTCCCTCATCTGATTTTCAAAAAGGCAGCCGACAGACTCATAGAGCTCTTTCATGTCGATGATCGACTCCTCGATACCGCTCTTGCCGCTTTCGATGCGCGCAAGCTCAAGGACATTGTTGATAAGAGAAAGCAGGAATTCACCGGACTTCTCGATCTTTTCTGTATAGTCCAGGATCCTCTCCGGCTTGTCCTTGTACATGCGAAGCAGGTGGGAGAAGCCAAGGATCGCATTCATCGGCGTGCGGATATCATGCGACATATTGAAGAGGAAGGTGGACTTCGCCTTATTGGCGAGTTCGACCTGGCGGAGCGCTTCTTCCAGCTGCTGCTGTTTCTTCCTCTCCTCATGGATGATCTGATCCAGCGCGCGGTGGCCTATGATGACCTCGAAATGATCTTCATCCTGCTGAGAAAGCACCGCCCGCACTTCGAAATACTCATTCCCCGCAGGATTCGGACGCACATGGCAGCGGACGCTGTACATCTTATGCCGGAGAAGCTCCTCTTCGAGTCGCGCGGGTGAAAGGAGGACGGCCATCTCTTCGCGATCCGCCTCATGCACCAGATGCTCGCAGGCATAGCGGATCCATTCACTATAGCGATAATGCAGATCCTCGAGCTTTCGCCCTATGTGCGTATCCTCCATGCCCCGGATCAGCTCGATGGTATCCTGCCGGAGATCCGTCAGGAAGATCACAGAGAAATCCTGCCCCAGCGCATTCATCACGGCCTGGTTCTGCATCTCCTTCTGCTTGGCGCGGTCGATGGGATTCACCATGTACAGGAGATCTTTCGCGCGCCCCTTCTCATCTCTCGTCTTCACGATGAATCGCGCCTGCCGCCACTCTCCCGTGCGCGCACGATACGTGGTCGTGATGGTGTCTTCCTGCGAAAGACGCTTGACAAGCGTCCTCGTATCCACAAAATCGCGCATGTGGTCCCAATATTCCTCGGAAACGATATACTGCAGTATATCCTCAAATGCCTGCGACGCCGCACACACCTTCCCGCTCACCTGATACCCTTCACCGACACTAGCGATCCTCTCGCAGGTGTCTTTTTCCAGATCGATGAGGTAGATCGCCCAGTAGATCTTGCTGATCGTAGAAATAACTTCATTCGACCGGCGTTCAGATGCGAGTGCCTCCTCGAGACGCCGCTGGTGTCTGCCCTCTTCCCTGATCAGATCATCGATCGGCCGGATCCCGATGACGACCTTAAAGCTCGTCTCATCCTGATGCACACGGATGGCCTTCAGCTCGAAGTATTCATTCCCCTCGCGGTTCCCTTTCGTACGCGCCCGATACGTGAACGTTTCTTTCAGTGCCAGATGCCGCATCAGTCCCTCAGGGCTCAGCTCCCCATAGAAATCCCCACAGGACTCTTTCACCAGCAGATGATCGCGGATGTATACCATGCGCGCCCGATAAGAGAGCTTCTCCTTGGCAGGCAGAGCCTCATCGATATCCATGCCATGGCTGAACATCCCCTGCTTCACGACCTCTATCGTATCTGTCTTGAGGTCTGCGAAACAGATCACCGTGTAGTCTAAGCAGAGCGACTGCAGGATCGCATTCTCCCTAACAAGATGACGGAACGCCTGCTCCACAGGAGTTCCCGGCTCCGTCTCAGCACAGAGCGTCTTGTCGTAGTTTCTGATCGACGCAAGGCAGTAGCCCTGTGTCCCTGCCGGCATGATATGGAGATGGATGAAGCGCTTCGTCCTCTGGGCAAAGGTATCGAAATCCAGCGTCTTCCCGTGATAGGCCGCTTCGTAGTAGGGGAAAAGCCACTTGCCGCCGATCTTCGGCAAAAGCTCGATGCCCGATCTGCCGAGCAGCTTCTCAAGAGGGATAGAGAGATGCTTTGCTTCCGCCTCATTGGCATAGGCAAAACGCCAGTCCACCGGTTTTCCCGCCTCATCCACCTCGACATGGATGACATAGATGGGCACCGGACTCTCCCAGACCGCTGCCCCCAGCATCTTCAAGTAGATCTCGTCCTTCATCGCTTTCCCCCTTACGGCACGCACAAAAAAAGCATGTATAAATTCTTTTTATTATACATGCCTGCACCGGAAAAAGAAAACGAAAAAGATCCCTCGGCTGCGCTCGGGATGACGAAACGGAGAGGGCTGCCCCATTTCTTTTCATCCCGCCTAGGGAGCCAACCTCCGCCCCTTCGGGGCACCTCCTTCCGGGGGAAGGAGGGAGTATGCCGCCTTCTCGCATCGTCATTTCGAGCGAAAGCGAGAAATCTTTTTCGTTCGCGGTCAGGAAAGCGCGGTGAGGAGAGGGATCACGGGAAGCACCGCACTCTCTGCGGCGTGGAATCACGGTGCTTCATGCAAACAGCTTTACGAAGGAAAACGGAAACGGCAAACGAAAAAGATCCCTCGACTGCGCTCGGGATGACAATACGGGAGAGGGCTGTCTCACATTCCCTTTCATCCCGCGGCGGGAGTGAGCCTCCGCCCCTTCGGACCGCCTCCTTCCAGGGGGAAGGAGGGAGTGTGCCGCCTTCCCGCATCGTCATTTCGAGCGAAAGCGAGAAATCTTTTTCGTTTGCGGTCAGGAAAGCGCTGTGAGGAGAGGGGATCACGGGAAACTCCACGCTCCCTGCGACTTGGGGAAAGGAGGGAGTGTGCCGCCCCACGCCCCTTTTACCCATTTAAATACCCGCACCGGATGGCGGCCGGTGCGGGCTGTATTTTTGGAGTCTTCGGAATGGTCTAGTCATAAGACCATAGGACTATGATCCTATGAGAATGCGGAACGGAACAAGCATATGTTCCTCAGAGATCCACCGTTGACAGCCGGTTTCATTCTGCCGGACCGCAGCCGGCAAGGAGAGATGGGAGCGCAGGATGGAAAATCATACAGGAACACATAAGGAAAGCACTGACCTCATGCAGAAAAGAAGAGCAAGCCTTGGTAAAAGGCGCACGGAAACGCAGATGCACTATGACTTCTACGGCCCCCGACTCTGGTGCCTTGGGAGTCATGTCACGCTGCGAGGCCGCCCTCGTTCTTTCTTTCCTTTGCGTTCTTCCGCACCGGCTAGACAGATTTACCGGAGAGGACAGACAGAGCATCCCAAAGGCCTTCCCTGTGAAGCACGGGAAAACGCTCTCGGATCCTCCGTCTCACAGTCGAAAATTTCGGAGACGAAGCTCATGAAAGAGAGTCTGCTCATTTCTCAGGCGATCGCTGCACCCATCCTGCCGATCTACTTTATCGGCGGCAAATGCCCCGGGCTCCTGATCCACACGCAGAGTTCTTTCGGACAGATTTTCTCATCAAACGATCTGACATGTCTACTTGGTTCTATTATACACCATTTTTCACTTGAAAAAGTGAACAATTTGACCTGCATGACAAAAGCCCCGCCGCCGCGGGGCTTTTCTGGCTATCGAAAATTTCTTGAGAGGCTTATGAGAAACGAGGTTCCGTGCCGTCCCATTGACCGCAGACGAAAGAGGGGGAGGTTCTATGGGTTCAACGGGGGCGGTGCGGCGCATTTCGTCATCCTGAGCGGAGAAAAACGTCGTATGTTAACAAATGGCAAAAGATTTCTCGCTTCGCTCGAAATGACGACAAACAAGTCTGAAGTCTCTTAGTCTCTTAGTCTCTTAGTCTCTTAGTCTCTAGTCCCTAGTCACCAGTCACCAGTCACTACTCCCCAGCCACTACTCGTTTTGTTCCGCCAGTGCCTTCACGAGATGATATACCTCCGCAAAGGGCAGATGTTCTTTTTCTGCGATGGCCTTCACCGATTCATACTCGGGGTAGAAGCGTCTCTCCCCGGGGAGGGCGACTTCCTTCACCTCCGCGATGCCGAAGGGCGTTTCCACCTGCTTCTGGTTGCGGTGAAGGATGGAGCGCATGACGCTCGGAAATTCGCGGATACCGATGGTCGTCGTTTCTTTGAAGATGATGTCCTCAAGCTCTTCCATCCTGCTCTTCTTGCAGATCACGGTGAGCTCCCACGCGGGGCGGTTCTTCTTCATGTAGACCGGACTGTAATGGACATCGAGCGCGCCGGCCTGCATGAGGCGGTCGATGGTATAGCCGAGTGCTTCGCCGGTGCTGTCGTCGATGTCGGTCTCGAGCTTCACGATCTCATCCTTGCCCTCTTCCATGGCATTCCCTTCGATGAGGTATGCACGAAGGATATTCGTGCGCTCGCTGTAGGCTCTCTTGCCTGCACCAAGGCCTGTACGCACGATGCGGAAGGCTTTCGGCAGCTGGTGCGTCGTGCAGATGGCAGCCGCAATGGCTGCGCCGGTCGGCGTGACGTATTCCCCCTTCGCCTCCATGATGGTGAGCGGCATATCGTAGGCTTCGATGATATTCATGGTCGCCGGAACGGGGACGGGCAGCACGCCGTGCTGGCAGCGAACGGTGCCTCTGCCCTCGGTGAGACAGGGGATAATGACATCCGTGATCCCCAGGCTGTCAAAGGTGACCGCCGCGGCAATGATATCTACGATGGAGTCGATGGCACCGACTTCATGGAAATGCACCTCTTCCAGCGGCATGTGATGGGCGAGAGACTCTGCTTCCGCTACGATGTGGAACATCTTGCCCGCCAGTGCTTTCGCCGAGTCTGTCATGTCTGTCGCGTCGATGATATCTAAGATCTCTGCCAGATGGCGTCCGTGGTGGTGATGCCCATGCTCATGGTGATGATGAAGCTCTTCGCCTCCGTGTCCGTGGCAATGATGTGCCTCTTCCTCTTCATGGCAATGGTAGTGATGCGCTTCCTCCTCATGGCAGTGGCAGTGATGCGCTTCCTCCTCCTCATGGCAATGGCAGTGATGCTCTTCCTCTTCCTCGTGACAGTGGCAGTGATGCGCTTCCTCCTCCTCATGGCAATGGCAGTGATGCTCTTCCTCCTCATGGCAATGGCAGTGATGCTCTTCCTCGTCCTCATGGCAGTGGCAGTGATGCGCTTCCTCTTCCTCGTGACAGTGGCAGTGGTGCGCTTCCTCGTCCTCATGGCAGTGGCAGTGATGTGCTTCCTCTTCCTCGTGGCAATGGCAGTGATGCTCTTCCTCGTCCTCGCATCCGTGGCAATGATGTGCTTCTTCCTGCGGAACTGCCGAGCTGACCGGTGCCGGGCCATAGAGGTAGGCCATATCATGGTCATGATTTTCATGGGCTGCATCCAGAATGACATTGAAATCACAGCACGCAATGCCGGATTTCTTGACGCTGGAGATCTCCACCATGAAACCGTCCGCGGGAATGGAATTCAGCGCGCGTTCCAGCGCCTCCGGGTCTGCACCGAGGTCGATCATCGCTGCGACGAACATATCTCCGCTGATGCCGGAGGAAGTTTCAAGGTATAATGTTTTTCCCATATGGTTTCTCCTTATTGGTTGTTGATTATTGGTTGGAATCAGGAGTGACGGGTGACTGGATTCTAGTAGCTAGGGACTAGTGGCTAGGGATTAGGAGCTTCGAGTGACTGGTGACTTGAATACGACTTTCGGGCATCGCCCCGTTTCGTCATCCTGAGCGGCGAGAAACGTCGTACTTGAGATAACGAATGCCAGAACAGCTACGACCTGAGCCGAAGGATCTCGGCGAAGCCGCCACCTTCATTCCTCATTCCTAATTCCTAATTATGGCACGTAATCATAACAAAAAATATGGCGATATGGTTACTTTCAAATCCTTCCCATTTCCGCCAATCGGTTGATCTGTGTCGCCACATAGCCGGCGCCGAAGCCATTGTCGATATTGACGGTGACGATGCCGTTCGCGCAGGAATTGATCATCGTCAAGAGCGCCGAAAGGCCGTGGAAGCTGGCGCCATATCCCACCGACGTCGGCACCGCGATGACGGGATTCTTCACAAGTCCGCCGATGACCGAGGCGAGCGCCCCTTCCATGCCTGCCACCGCGATGACACAGTTCGCACGGCGCACGATCGCCTCCTTCGAAAGGATGCGGTGGATGCCGCTGACGCCCACATCATAGACACGTTCGACATGCGTCCCGAAGTACTCTGCCGTCTGTGCCGCTTCCTCTGCGACGGAAATATCTGCCGTGCCGCCCGTGCAGATGGCCACGCAGCCGATGTGCTCCTTCTCCTTTTCCAGCTTCAGGATATGCGATACCGGGTCATAGGAGATCTCCGGCAGGAATTCCTTCACGATCTCATACTGGTGGGGAGAGGCGCGGGTGCCGAAGACTTCCCCCTCCACCTCATAGAGCCTTCGGAAGATCTGTCCGATGAATTCGTCAGATTTCCCCTGGCAGTAGATCACTTCTGCAAAGCCGGAACGCTTCTTCCGATCCGTATCGAGCTTGGCAAATCCCATTTCCTCATAGGATCGCTCCGCCGGATTCTCACGGATGAGCGCCTCTGCCGCAGAAAGCGACAGCGCGCCGGACTTCACTTGGGTCAATATCTCTTGAATACTCATATATGTGTCCTTTGGTTGATTTGTTGTTGGTTCAGGGTTCAGGGTTAGTCCACGGAGCGTGCTGCCCTTTGATTGCGTTTGAAAGTTTCGCTTGAACGAGAAATTAGAAATGAGAAATGCGAAATGCGAAATGGTGGTGCGGCGCATAAAAATATGGAAGCGCCACGGAGTATAAATAGTGGCGATGCCCGAAAGTAATATTCAAGTCACCAGTCACTAGTTACTCGAGGCTCCTAATCCCTAGTCCCTATTTCCCATCCATCGACCCCGAGCGGAACCCTTCCAGGTCCATGGTCACGTAGCGAAAGCCCAGCGCATGAAAGCGCGCAATGACTGCCTCACGATTTTCCACGAGCTTTGGGAGCTGAGCGGGGAGCACCTCGATGCGGGCGATATCCCCATGGCAGCGCACGCGAAACTGCGAAAAGCCCAGATCGAAAAGCAGCTGCTCAGCCGCTTCGACCGCGCGGAGCTTCTCCTCCGTGATCCTCGTGCCATAGGGGAAACGGGTCGCCAGACACGCAAAGGATGGCTTATTCCATGTGGGAAGTCCTTCCTTCTCCGACAGGATGCGAATCTCCTCCTTCGTAAGCGCCGCCTCTTTCAAAGGGCTCACGACGCCCAGCTCGGCCAGCGCTTTCAGCCCGGGGCGATAGCCCTTCGTATCACTGAAATTTGTCCCGTCGATGATATAAGCGATCTGATGCTCCTTCGCCAGCTCGCCAAGAGACGAGAAGAGATAGGTCTTGCACCAGTAGCAGCGATCCTTCGGATTGTCAGCAAAGCCCGGCGCAGCGAACTGATTCCTTTCCACGATCACCTGCCGGATGCCGCGGGACGTGCAGAAATCCTTCGCCTCTTCGATCTCACGCGCGGGGACGGAATCGAGCTTCATCGTCACTGCGGCAGCCTTATCGCCGAGCACCTTGCAGGCCTCATGAAGAAGAAAGGTCGAGTCCACACCGCCGGAAAAAGCGACGGCGACCGAGCCAAGTGTTTTCAAATGTGCTTCAAGCGTTTTCTGCTTGAGAAGAATGCTTTCATGGATCATAGGAGAGTCTCCTTTGTTAGGGTTTAAGGTTCAGGGTTAGCCCTTGGGACGTGCTGCCCTTTGATTGTGGGTGAAAGCCTCGCGCGCTCTCTAGTTAGGAGTTAGGAGTTAGGAGTGGTGGTGCGGCGCATAAAAATAGGGAAGCGCCGCGAGTATATATGGGGCGATGCCCGAAGGTGGCATTTAAGTCACTAGTCACTAGTCACTAGCCACTAATCCCTAGCCACTAATTCCTAGCCACTAGTCCCTAGCTACTAGAATCCAGTCACCCGAAAATATACTTCTTTCGCGTCTTGAAAAGCAGGACAGAAAGTCCGACGGCCGTGACAAACCAGCTCAGCGGATACACCGTCATAAGGCAGTCAAAGCTGGGGATGGCAGGAAATACGGCCCACATGTAAAGGATACGGAAGCCGCAGATCCCGACGATCGTGATGAGCGCCGGAGAAAGTGAATTGCCAAAGCCACGGAGATAGGCGGAGATCATTTCGATGGCCAGATTCAAAGGCTCCGCCAGAATGATATAGCCCATGCGGGTGACGCCATAGCTGATGACCATCACATCGCTGGTAAAAAGCGCAAGCAGTGATGGCGAAAAATACAGGATGGGCGCTCCGATGATGACGCAGACGACCAGATTCTGCAAGGTGGTGATGACCCCGACGCGGCGGCAGCGCGCCATGTCGCCGGCCCCGTAGTTCTGCCCGACGAATGTCGTACATGCCTGCCCGAACGCATTGACAAAGATATAGCAAAGAATATCCAGATTGAACGCCGCCGCCGTTGCCGCCATGACATCCGCGCCAAGGCTGTTGATCGCCGACTGGATCACGATGTTCGACAGACAGAAGACCGCCGCCTGCAACCCTGCCGGTGTGCCGATGCGAAGGATCTCCCGCAAAATATACAGATCAAAGAACGATGTCCTGCATTCCAAATGGATCCCCTGCCTGCTGCGAAGCAGGATCGTCACCAGCATGGCGGAAGAAAGAAGCGTCGCACATGTCGTAGAGATCGCCACAGCTGCCACGCCCTGATGAAAAAACGCCACCAGCGTGTAGCTGATGATGACCTTGATGACCCCTGCCGCCGCCAGACAGAAGAGGGGCGTCTTCGTATCTCCCTGACTTCGGAAGATGGCAGACGCAAAATTATAGACCAGGATCCCCGGCAGAGCCAGGAAAAAAATGCGCAGATACTCTGCGGAGAGCGGCATGAGCGCATCCGGCACCTGAAGCAGCGAGAGCAGAGGCTCTGCGACAGCTTCGCTCAGACAGGTCATCACGATCCCTGCGGCAAGCGCAAAGACAAGCGTCGAAAAGACCGCCCGATGGACCCCCTCCCGATCTCCCTTCCCTGTCATTTGGGAGATCACGACATTCGCCCCGATCGAAATACCGATGAAAAATGTCACGATGAAGCCGATGATGGGCGTATTGCTCCCGACAGCCGCCATCGCTTCCTTCCCGACAAACTGCCCCATGATGATGGTGTCGATGGTATTGAACACCTGCTGCAGCATGCCCGTCAGTGCCAGGAGCAACGCAAAACGGATCGTTTTCCTTCCGATCGGTCCATGCGTCATATCTATTTTTTTCATATATACCTCTTACCCGGCAGGCGAAGGACAGCGATTAGGAAGGCACAAAGGAAATCATCTCTGCGCCCCCGAAGCCGCCGGATGGCCTGCTACATATATTTTTTATTATATCATTCCTGACAACCTGTCCCGCAAGCGCCGCCTCTTGCCAAGACCGGCCATTGGCTCTATGATATAGAGGAATACAAATATATGCAAATACCTTCTGGCTATCGAAAAGCATGCCTAAACAGCGACTGGTGACTGGGGACTGGATTCTAGTAGCTAGGGACTAGTGGCTAGGGATTAGGAGTGACTTGTGGCTTGTGACTTGTGACTTGTGACTAGTGGCTTGAATACTACTTTCGGGCATCGCCCTATATTATTTGCGGCGAAGCCGCCACCGCACCCCTGAACCCTGAACCCTGAACCCTTTGTCCCTTTATTGATTTCCTCTAAGGAGGCATCGCTTATGGATCTATTCGGACACGAAGACCCGGAAGAATATATCGTCCGCCGCAGGCAGGAGATGGAGCATCCCGCCGGCTTTGCCACGCACGAAGCGCTGAAGGAAGCCATCACCTCCTGCAGCCGCTGCCCGCTTCGCCGCGAAGGCGGTCTTGGCCCCGTGCTCTCCACCGGTCCTGCGGATGCCCCGCTCATGATCGTCGGCGAAGGCCCCGGGGGTGTCGAGGATGACTACGGCGGCCCTCTGATCGGCCCCTCCGGGCAGCTGCTGGACAAGGCGCTCGCCTCCGTCGGCATCACCCGCGACCATGTCTACGTGACAAACATCGTAAAATGCCGTCCACGCGGCAACCGCACCCCCACCATGGACGAAGGACATTTCTGTGGAAGCATCTGGCTTTTGCAAGAGATCGCACTCGCACGCCCTGCCGTCATCATCGGTCTTGGAAAAGTCGCACTCCGCTTCTTCCTGGGCCGCGAAGCCGGTATCATCCGCTCCCGCGGTCACTGGATCGATTTCCATGGCATCCCCGTCATGCCGACCTTCCATCCCGCTTACCTTCTCCGCCAGAGCGGCCGCGCACTGGTCGATGCGAAATGGCAGGTCTACTACGACCTCAAAGCCGCCAAGGAACGCGCCGCCTCTCTCCGTCCTGACTGGGTATGGCAAAGCGACACCCCGCCAAACCTTTTGGACGAGCTTGCCACAGAGCGCGCGAAACGGCACTCCCAGGGGTGATTTCCTCCCCGATCCCCCATAGCTTCTGTAAGAAAGGACCCTTATGCACACACTCTTGACCATCCTCATCGGCCTTGCCATCGCCGGCTGGTTCCTCTACTGCCTCTACCGCATGCTGCGCGGCGCACGCGGCAGGGACTGCGCCAGCTGTCACCTCGCCGGCGGCTTCGACTACAAAAGCACCGCCCCTGTCAAGCCCGCTGACATGAAGCGCAAAGAGATCGTCACTGACACCGGCCATCTCATCATCGTCGACGAAGAAGCGGCGAAGAGACGCCGCGAACGGATACGGAAGATGATGGAGCAGCCAAAGGATGAGAAACGCAGCTGATAGAAGACGATACGGAAAAGCGGCACACTCCCTCCTTCCCATGGAAGGAGGTGCCCCGAAGGGGCGGAGGTTGGCTTCCTAAGCGGGATGAAAAAAATGGGAAACAGCCCTGCTCTCGTTTCGTCATCCCGAGCGCAGCCGAGGGATCTTTTTCGTTTGCCGTTTTCTTTTTCCTGTGTACATACATCTGCATGAAACACCGTGCTTCCAAGTCGTTGGGAGTGCGGTGTTTCTCGTGATCCCTCTCCTCACATTGCTTACCGGACCGCAAACGAAAAAGATTTCTCGCTCCCGCTCGAAATGACGATGCGGGAAGGTGGCACACTCCCTCCTTCCCATGGAAGGAGGTGCCCCGAAGGGGCGGAGGTTGGCTCCCTAAGCGGGATGAAAAAATGGGAGGCGCCCCTTATCGGACATGGCGGCAAAGCCGCCACTTTTTCCCACAAAAAAACAAGCCATCTTTTACCACGAAAAGATGGCTTGTTTTTTTACAATGTCCGTCCCATATCGACGGCCATCTGCTTATCTCTTTCCGGCGAACGGCCAGCGATGGTGAGATAGCCGCCGATCATCGCGCCATTGAGCCCCGCCGAGAGGGCAAAGGCCTGCATATCACGGAGCGAATTTTCACGTCCCGCGCATACGCGCATGATGGCGTGAGGCAGGATGAAACGGTACATGGCGAACATCCGAAGGATCTCGATCGGCTTCGGAGGCTTATTCTTGCCAAAGGGCGTACCCGGGATGGGATTGAAAATATTGAGCGGCACAGAGGTGATGTGATGCTCACGAAGAGCAAAGGCCATGTCTATCCGGTCTTCCTCCGTTTCCCCCAGCCCGAAGATGCCACCGGAGCAGACCTCCAGACCCGCCTGCTGGATGCGGCGGATGTGCGCTTCCTTTTCCTCATACGTGTGTGTGGTGCAGATGGCGGGGAAATGGCGCTTCGCCGTTTCCAGATTGCAGTGGATGCGCTGGCAGCCTGCCGCCTTCAGCGTCTTCAACTGCTCCTCGGTCAGAAGTCCGAGCGAGCAGCAGACGGAGAGCTTCGTTTCTTTGCTGATCCGCTTCACCGCTTCTACGATGGAAGCAAACTGCACGGGATCGCTCTGCCCGCGGCCGGAGGTGACGATGCCGAAGCGTTCTGCGCCATAGGCCTCTGCCTGTTTGGCTTCGAGGAGCAGATCCTCCGGGCTTCTTAGCGGATATTCCTTGACGCCGGTGTGATACCAGCCCGACTGCGCGCAGAATCTGCAATTCTCCGTACAGCGTCCGCTTCTGGCATTCACATCGCTGCAAAAGCGCATCTGATCGCCGCAGAAGGTCTTCCGGATCCTGTCTGCTGCCGCCATAAGGAAGAAGGGCTCCTCCTTTCCGGCCGCAAAGAGCGTCTCTGCCTCCTCTCTGGAGATCTCTCTCCCCGCGAGCACCTGATCCATACACTGAGTGATGGTTGCTATATGTTCATCCATGATTTGCCTCACCATTTTCTTTCAGGAAAACACCGATTCGGTCTAAGGAAACACTGATTAAATCGTTGTCAGATTTCATTCTTGGATTTTTATACAGAGCGAGGAATCATCTGACGCGAATAGCGAGCTATTTAAAGAAGATGATGACGAAGCTATGTATAAAAATCCATGTGAAATCCGACTCTGCGATTTAATCAGCGTTTCCTTAACCCTTGCATGATCCCGCCAAAAGCAGGCGGAAGGTGTGAAGGTGGCAGCCTTATCCCTCAACGCATGATACCGGCGGTGCGGATCAGCGTCCTCGCTTCCTCGCTTCCTCTTCTGTGATCGCTCCGCCATTCAAAACCTTTTCCGTCCACTTCAAAATCTGTTCGCAGCTGCTTTCCATTTTTTAAATCCTCCGACCGCATGGCCGGGTCTTGCCTTTGTCATACGTAATAGAAATATTCGTGTTTGACAATGGGAATATTTCTATGCACTTGTGCTGGTTATTGTGAAATCGGGACTGGAAATCAGACGTCTGATGTCTGATTTCCAGTCCCGAGTCACTCTCAAAGCTTCGGTGTCGTCATGGAACGGCCGAGATCCTCCGTCATGCGGATATCCTCCTTCGGGTCGCGGCCGCCTGTCGTCAGATAGCCGCCCACCATGATGCCGTTCAGCCCGCCTGTCAGCGCATACGCCTGCAGGCTTCGCAGGTTCACCTCACGGCCGCCGGCGGTGCGGATCAGCGCCTTCGGCAGGACGAAACGGAACATCGCAAACGTGCGGAGCACCTCCAGCGGCGGCAGACGCTTATTCGTATAGAAAGGCGTCCCCTGCACCGGATTCAGGATATTCAGCGGTACCGAGTCGATATGCATCTCCTTCAGGTGGAAGGCCATCTCCACCCGCTGATCCAGAGACTCCCCGAGCCCGATGATCCCGCCGGAGCACACGCGGATCCCTGCCGACTGCGCGGTATGGATGATATCCTCCTTATCCTCCATCGTATGCGTCGAGCAGATCTCCGGGAAATAGGAAGGCGACGTCTCGATATTGCAGTGGATGCGCGTGATGCCCGCCTCTTTCAGCTGGAGTGCCTGCTCCTTGGAAATCAGCCCCAGAGAGCAGCACACTTCGATGCCCACCTGCTCTCTGATCTTCTTCACGATATCAATGATCTCATCGAACTCATTCGGATTATCCTGGTTACGGCCGGAAGTCACCAGAGAGAAACGGACAGCGCCTGCTTCCTTCGCCTTCTTCGCTGCCGCAAGGATCTCCTCCTCCGGCAGAAGACGGTACACCTTTGCGCCCGTGTGATACCAGCCCGACTGCGCGCAGAACTTGCAATTTTCCTGACAATGCCCGCTTCTTGCATTGATGATCGCACAGAAATCCACCGCATTTCCATTGAACTTCTGACGAATCTTATCGGCCATCGCAAGCAGCAGCATGGTATCCTCATCCTTCGTGCGGATGAGACTCTTCGCTTCCTCCTGCGTGATCTCACCCCCATCCATGACCTTCTCCGCCAATCTGATGATCTCTGCACAAGCACTTTCCATGATGATTCTCCCTTTCCTTCATTCCTTCGGGCCACTCGCCCCTTTGAATTGTTACCTTGTAGGTAAGTATAAAATAAACAATCAGATGTGTCAATCAAGAAAATAATCGTAGTTGACAATGAAGAGGGGAATCGGGTTCTATAGGTTCAAAGGGTTCAAAGGGGAAGGAGGCGGCTTCGCCGCTTTTTAGCGGGTGATGTCCTCGTATCGTCAGCCTTCCCCTCTAGGGAAACACTGATTCAATCGTTGTCAGATTTTACTCTTGAATTTTTGTACATAGCGAGGAATAACCTGACGCGAATAGCGAGCTATTTAAGGAAGGCTATGACGAAGCTATGCATAAAAATTCTTGTAAAAGCTGACTCTGCGATTGAATCAGCGTTTCCCTATGGGAAGGTGCCCCGAAGGGGCGGATAGGGCACCAGCGGTATGAAAGACAGATGAGGAAAGCGGAGAAGTGCGTGGCATATGTGGGGGAAGCGCGAGTCCCTGACCGCGAATGACAACGATTGAATCAGTGCTTCCTTAAAGATCATTCGCGCCCCTTCCTCTGGAAGGGGCAGACGAGCGAAGCGAGGCGGGGTTGGCTTCCCTGAATGTGGGAGTACCGTTTCACGCGGCCAATCTCCGCCCCTTCGGGGCACCTCCTTCCAAAGGAAGGAGGGAGAAAAAAGGTGCTGATGTCTTCCAATCTCCCAGTCTCTTAGTCCCTTAGTCTCCAGCCATCCCATACACCACAAAGCCCCTGACCGGAAAATTTCCAATCAGGGGCTTTCTATGCGATCGCATCAGCGTCTCTCAAAAGACATTAGTCGATCGTGATCTGACGAGACGGTTCTGCCTTCTTTTCTTCTTCCTTCGGCAGTGTGATGGTCAGGATGCCATCCTTCAGCGCCGCTTTGATGCCTTCCTCCTTGATGCCTTTCACCGTGAACTGACGGCTGAAGGAGACAGAAGCACGTTCGCGGCGGATGTAGTGATGCTCTTTATCATCGGCATCCTTCTTGTCTTCCTTCTTTGCACCCAAAGACAGGATCCCATTCTCATAAGAAATATGGATCTCTTCCTTCTTGAACCCCGGCATATCGCAAGTGATCTCGTAATGATCCTTCTTATCTTCAATATCGACCTTCGGGACAGCGGTGTAATCCTGATACACCGTCGGCATATCATCATCAAAGAAGTGATCCAGAACCGTATTGCCAAACAGACCATCAAATGGAATCAAACTACGCATATCAAAGACCTCTTTCTTTTTATAATTTTCTTCAGGAGCCCTTTCGGTTCTCCCTTGAACAACTATAGTATAGCACTTTTAGCACTCATGTCAATAGAGTGCTAAATTATTTTTGATTATTTGATTTAAGAGGATGGAAATGCGTACTGCGATGATCCTTAGCTGGTGCTATCCTCGTATCGTCAGCCTTCCCTATGGGAAGATGCCCGAAAGGGGCGGATAGGAGAGGGGCGGCAGGAAAGACAGAAGAAGAAAATGTCTCTTAGCCTCCCCGTCAGCTCGATACGTTTGTGACGGTGATGATGCGTTGTCCCTCATGTTCTTCGCTCGTGTACGTGATCCGCACCGTCCGCTTGTACCCGCCATCCGTATCCGATGCCGTAGACATAATGACCCCCTCCGTGCGGGATGCCGACGTATCCGTTACCATCACCTTGACCCGCCGTCCATTCACCGAGAGCGTGAATCTCTGATTTCCCATCGTCCCCGCCTTCAGCCGCCCGAGCGCCACATTCGCTCCGCTCTCTGCCGCATACACCGAAGATAGCCCCTGCTGATAGAGGTACGCCTCCGAGGCCGTGCGGGAGACATAGTAGAGCGCTCCCGCAGACAGCGTCACCAGCATGGAAAAAAGAAGCAGCAGGCACAGCGTCATGGAGCCCTTCCTTCTATTCATAGCGCTGCCCCTTTCTGTAGAAATCGGCATACGAGAGAAGGCTCGTGCGGAAATCCATCATTTCCCCCGACGGGCGATGCAGGATCGAGAAGGAGATCGCAAGCGATCCCTCCCCGTTCTTGACAAAGAGCGGCCCCTCCTCACAAGTCAGCGCGTACTCCTCCATCCCCGATGTCGTCCCCGTCACCGGCTCCGTCGTCATCCCGTACACATCGAGCTTCAATTTCTCCTGATCCAGAAAGAAACGATACGTCTTCTCCTCGCCCGACTGGTTATACGCCTCGTAGCTGTAGGTATCGCCGGAAATCGAAGAAGCCGTCTCCCTCTTGAGCGCATTGCGGAGCTGCTCAGTCATGAAATCCACGGCATAGAGTCCCTCGCCCGCGATCCGCGAACGCTTCGCCATGAGATCCACCGCGCGCACAGCCTCCGCCGCGAAGGGATAGAGCACCGCCGAAAGCGATGCGATCAGGAAAAGCGCGATCAGCGCCTCGAGAAGAATATATCCGCGCCTCTTCATGCTCCGCCTCCCTTCCTCGCCCCGACAAGGAAACACCGCGTCTTTCTCTTTTCCCTATTATAACAAAAAGGCGATGTGAAATAACGATCATCTCATTTTCGCGTTCCATCTGCCGCGGGGGACTTGCAGCTCTCATAGGAGTGACCGGGA